>Ga0207011_1137_pt1 | contig 15138 bp, 12 predicted proteins | sample Alteio_BWMinCont_79_FD_153466 | JGI IMG/M metagenome (GOLD analysis project Ga0207011, IMG submission 153466) | Enriched cells from forest soil in Barre Woods Harvard Forest LTER site, Petersham, Massachusetts, United States -... | ecosystem: Environmental > Terrestrial > Soil > Temperate forest >...
ATAAGGTATTTCCCGGCGTAACGATAAAATTTAGAGGTGCTCACTGGGATGTGCCGCCTGACGTGCTAGGACCATTGCACTAGCTCGCCTTATCCGTTGCCAGTTTTACTCTAATTGCTTTCGTCCTTTTTTAGCTGGCCGCCAAAGGAAGTCCCTTTCATGCCACCACTATTAGTGATGATGATAAACATGCAAAGCGACGTTGCCGCCATTAGTATAAGGGCGTAGGGATATCCATATTGCCAGTTGAGTTCGGGCATGTTGAAGCGCGAATGTTCTGTTCTGAAATTCATCCCGTATATGCCGGCAATGAGCGTCGGCGGCGCACATACTGTGGTGATTATGGTCAGCACTTTCATTACTTCGTTTAACTTGTAACTGATGCTGGACAGATATACGTCCATAAGATCGGCTGCCAGTTCACGATAGGTTTCGATAAAGTCCGTTATCTGCACCACGTGGTCGTAGCAGTCCCGCAAGTGCAACATTGTATCGGCAGAAAAGCTGTCGGGGGCAACGCGCAGTATCGAGCCCATTGCTTCTCGCAGGGGAAAGATTGTGCGCCGCAGAGAAAGGAGCTCGCGCTTGATCTCGTGCACGTGGGCCATTGTCTTGCGATCCGGGTGCTCGAGTATGTCGTCCTCTATACTCTCAAGGCGCTCTCCAAAGTTTTCTAAGATCGGATAATAACAGTCGATGACGCTGTCAATGATGGCATAGGCCAGGTAGTCAGGCCCCAGGCGGCGCAGTCTTCCCTGTCCTTTTTCCAGCCGTTCCAAAACGGGTGTAGTGGCGTCGATTGGCCCTTCCTGGAAGGTGAGGACAAATCCTTTGCCCACGTATAACGCCACCTGCTCGGTGATCAGTTCTTCGCGCGCCTCCAGCATGTGGACAATCAGGAAGAAGTTTTCGTCATAAGTTTCATACTTTGAGCGCTGATGCACGCTGACAATGTCTTCCATGGCCAGCGGGTGGATCTCAAAAATGCGCTGCAAGTCACTCAAAATTTCGGCACTGCCCAGGCCCTCTACATTGACCCAGAGCACCGGCCATTTGCCAATTTGAGACTCGAGTTCGGTAGTATTTTCGACCTTTCCCTTAACATAGGATTCTTCGTTATAGGCGATAAAGGTTACTTCGGAGACGGCAGCGCTGGGATCAAATGGGACTTGCTCTGGATATCCACCCGCCACCACATGCGGTGCAGCTCTTTTGTGCCGCATCAATTTCCTTCGAGTTCTTTTTGACAAAGTACCGCCTCGCTGCAATTACTAGAAATATTGGGCACCGGGGACAAAACTTGCCGGGAAACATCAGCCCACGAACATTACCCAAAAACATTAGTAAGATAGTACAGACCACAGGACCGGTTCAAGCCAGTCACTCCCTCAGGAGCTTATGACTACACCACTTTCCAGTATCGGATTTACGCTGTACAGCGCCGAAGAATCCTGGCAGCTAGCTACCGTGGTGGCCGAAAAGGGCCGCCGTGTAGGCACCGCCGATGGCAACTATGTGGTATTGACTACAGAATGCGGCTCCGAACTGTGGGCCAAGCTCGATTCGGAGAACCGGCCTTACGCTATCTTGCCCCACTTTGCAGGCCAGGCGCGCAGCCAGATCCTGGTGACACAACGCATTCGCTATAACGACCGCCCCCTGGACGGGCGTTTGCTTGGCTGGATCAACCCTTCCCAGGGCACCTTCGGATTTGGCGGCCCACCCGGAGACTATCCGCTCCTGTTCGAGGCCCCGGACTATGCCTATTACACCTTTATGGAAGTGCCCTGCACAGTGACCGTGCAACTGGCCGCCTTTGCCCAAAATATTGACGTTTTTTCCTCAGTGGAGGACTACGACAGCCGTCCGGAAAAAACCTGGCCCTCAGAAACGCTTCTGGCCTCAGGCGCAGCCGGCCTGCATGGATATCAACGCGGTGACGCCAATCCGCATGCCAACGAAGCCTTCATCACAGGCATTGTCGAAGCCACACAAAGCCAGGAGAATCCCCTTACCCACGGGCAATTTCAGTGGATGCGCGTAAAAGTAATGGGCGGTTATTTCGACGTGTGCATAGACAGCGCCTTGATGAAAGGGTCAGTGGCACCAGGAAGCGTTATCAGCGGTAATTTTTGGCTGTCGGGCCGGCTCGTGTTTGACAACTAGCGGCATCGGCGCCTTGGAGCGTCGAGGGCTGGGAGCTAAGCCATCGGGTAAGCGCTGGCGGCTCAAAGCCCTTTTGGAGAACGTATGGCAATCAGCAGAGCTTGGCAATCAGCAGAGCTTGATAACTATCATATTTGGTACTCTTTCTCAAATCGGACGACTCAAATACCAGAAAACTTCGAGATTTCAGTTAGCATCTGACGTTAAAGCTTGTAGAGCGTCTTGGTAGACTCGTGCATTTTCATTGCCACAGCTGGTGCCACATATTTGTCTGTGACCACCTCAATGTACACACCTGAACCGCAGTTTTCGGCTTTGGCAATAGCGGAGTCCAGTTCACCGCAGGTGGTGACACGCGCGCTAAACCAGCCCTCACAGCCAAGCGCTTGCGGGAGCTGATGATAATTCCATTGCGCCAGGTCGTTGTAATAGATGTCCTGCTCCTTGCATAGTAGACGTTCGATCAAATAACCATCGTTGTTCAGCACGAAGATGATCGGCTTCAGGCCGTATCGATAAAACTGGCTCACCTCCTGGGCGGTCAACTGGTGCGAACCATCACCGGTGATCAGCACGACGCGACGAGTGGGAGCAGCCAGTGCGGCACCAAATGCAGCCGGCGTTGCCCAGCCGATCGAGCCCCATAGCGTCTGGTTGTGGAACGTGGAACCCTTGGGCATCTTCGCAAAGGCCAGTCCCAGGGCATTGGTGCCTGTCTCCGAAATCAGGATATCGTCTGGTTTGAGGAACCGGCCCCAACGGGGATAAAGGGCCTCGGCCGTGATTTTGTCGCTTCCCTTGCCTTGCGGCTGGTCAAATTGAGACGGCTTCGGACCTTTGATGTCCGTTCGTTTTGGCAACACCTCGAGCAATGCCGTTAACACGTCTTTCATCTCCACATTCTCGTATATGGCATGCCCGACGCGGGTGTGGTGGTGCATCACATTGATTGTCTTTGAGCGGTCCAGTTTGGCTGTGAAGGCTCCCGTATTGAAGTCAGTCGCCAGGGCGCCGATAGCCAGGACGCAGTCGGCATCCTCGACGAAAGCGCGCACTCTCTCCTCCGCCAGGGCACCACTGTACATGCCGATATAGTTCGGGTGCGTCTCATCGAGCACGGTCTTGTCCATCATCATAGTGGCGAAGGGCAAGCCTGAAGCATTTACCAAGGCAGTAGTTAGAGGTTGTAACCCAAGGCGGGCGAGCAGGATTCCCGGCAGGATGCAAGCCGTTTTTGCTCGTGTGACGACTTGCTCAATTGCGTTCACGGCACTTACGAGAGAGTCCAGATCACTTTGAGGCTCGGCTAGCGGTTGCATCTCGCCAATTACTCTTTCATTAGCCACATCACTGGGAAAAGCCATGTAGACAGGACGGCGATGATAAAGGGCGGCGGCGATCAATCGTTCGGTTTCGGAGACACAATTTTCCTGGGTAATGATGGTGCGCGCGCACACGGCTGGTGCAGTCATCTGGTAGAAGAGGTCAAACTCGCCGTTACCAAGCGTATGATGCACAATTGCTCGCGACCGCTGCGTGGCCAGCGTCGGTTGGCCAGTAAGGTGGAAGATAGGTAGATTTTCGGCATAGGATCCGGCGATGCCGCATAGGGCACTGAGCTCACCGGGTCCGTATGTGGTGTTAATCGCTCCCATTCCTTTGATGCGCGCATAACCGTCCGCCGCATAGGCAGCATTTAGCTCATTGCAAGAACCAATGAAACGGAGATTTATATCCTGGCAGATCGCATCATTGATTGGAAAGGCGAAGTCGCCAGGCACACCGAAGATGTCTGTGATTCCAAGCTGGTGTAGACGGGACAAAACATATTGAATAGTCGTTTTTGACATGTTTAACTCCTGCCGGCTCTCTGCCGGACCGTTTGGCTAAATCCTTCCGACAAAAGTGGCACCCAACTCCATGGCATCGTCAATGGTAGTTTATGAAATCAGAGCAGTAGTTTAAATGTCTTTTTGAACTAAGTTTTGCACTACCAAATATGCGCATAGAACAATCGACGTTTTTTGCTGCGCTGGGGTTCCTTTCTCTCCAGGTGATGTGGTTTTTCTTGCTGACTATAGGATTTGCTCGAACATAGCCGGTTCCCAGGGGTAGCTGCGCAATTAATTCACGCTTCTTCACATGTCAGCCTCAGAAGTGCTGCTTGGTTTCTTGAATAGAAAATTTCTTGATCGCCGGCATAACTCAGTACGCACTTTCAATACCGAGGGATTGATATCGCTAATCCGAAATCTCCGCCTCCACAAGCAATGTAAGAAGGGTGAGAGACTCTTGCCAGCCCAGGTAGCACGCTTCTGTCGGTATCATCGCCGGAACTCCTTCTTGGACAATCTCCACATCTGTTCCAACCAACACTTTCTGCAAAACAATGGTTGTCTCCATCTCACCAGGAAGCACCGCATCATCAAATTTATCTATGTGGCAAATTCGTTCATAAGGCGTCAATTCGAGAAAGATACTACTAAACAAATGCGCCTTGCCGCTGTTGAAATTGCTAAACGACATCCTGTAGCCGCCACCGACCCGCGCATCCATCTCATGCACCTTGCCCGTAAATCCATAGGGCGGCATCCACTTCGTCATGGCATCGGCATCAATAAATGCTCGATAAATTCGCTCCGCCGGCGCCCGCATCACACGATGCAACCGGATGATATTTCCTTGAGAATTTGGCATGGCTTCTTCCTTTCGCTAGCCGTGAATGCCCCCGGCATGTCTGATTGCTGGTTGCGCCAAGAACCATACCAACAATACTTTTTTAAATCTAGCCCAGTCGGTGATCGTGGGCAATTGTATTGAGAGTTTTCCGCAGTTCAGCCATTTCCTTTTCGCCATACAGTGAGGTTAATCTTTCCTGGGCAGTTCGCCAAAAACTGTCAAACCGTTCGTACAGAAGCATAAAGATGCTGTCAAACAAGTGTTCGAAGTTGCTCGAAAATAATACCGACGCTCCAGCGAATCGACGTCGGTGAGGCGGGGCACTCACATGCGGCTGAAAATTTCTATCAGCCCATCGATTTTCCTTAATGACGCGGCTTTCCGTCTACTCAGATTTTGCTCAAGACAAAGACCGGTGAAGAATGTCAAAACAATGTCCGCTAGCAAGTCAGGGTCTGTTTTAACTGATGTAACAGCAATGTTGCTGGCAATCAAGCGCTTCACTCCTTCCAGGCTTGCCGAAACAATGTCATGCACTTCATCAGGTACTACCGAGAGCTCACGCATGGAGTAGATTGCCAGACAACCGCCATCCTGCCCTGCCGGACACGACAGGCGCAGAAAGGCTCTTATGTTTTCCCAACCCAGCGGCTCTCGCTTTAAAATACTGCCGTCGCGCTGAGAGAGATAGTAAAGGAATTGCCATCATGCAAAAATTTCAGACGAAGGCCGGAACGTTCACGGCTCAGTGATTGACTAGTGCCACGCTTTTGCCATTGTTGAGCTTGTGCCGATACTCACCTGGTGATGCACCAAATTCTTTTTTGAATGCTTTGGCGAAGGCGGCACGAGAAACGTATCCAACGGCGCTGCTGATGTGTTCCATATTTGCTTCGCCATCGCGCATTAAAGCAATCGCTTTTTGCATGCGCCAGGAAGTAAGGTAGTCTATAGGCGTAGTTTTAACCACCGCCGCAAATTTGGTGGCAAACGATGTTCGCGACATGTTCACCGCGTCAGCCAGTGTTGCCACCGTCCATGGTACCTCCGGCTTATCATGAATTAAATTGAGCGCCGGGCCTATCTCTGCGTCTGCTAACGCTTTCAGCCATCCAGGCGTTTCTCTGCATTGCTTGATTTGTCCGATATAAGCTCTGATAACTTGAACAAAAATAGCATCAGACAGTCTATTGACGAGAATATCTCCACCGGGTCCACTGCCTGAAACTTCCGAGATAAGCAACCGTATAGTCGACTCAAGGCCGGGTTCTGCCTGGACGCGCTGCGATGTCAGATGAATAACGCCTGGCAAAGAGGTCATGAATGGGTTGTGCTGATGCGCATCAAGAATAAAGCAACCAACCATCAGCGCTGACGTCGCCCCTCCGCCCCCTAGTTTCAGCACTCGACCGCGAGCTGGCATTTCACTCGATATCTGTTCAATTGGCAAAACCAGACTGCTCGGTGCGTCTTTGAATTCAGCAGTGCCATCCTTCCGGGACAAAACTAATTCTCCTGCCGCCAGAGAGATCGGCTCCTCCTCGCCTTCAAACTGAATCAAACAACCGCCGCGCACCACCATAAATAAGCGAAGGTGCCCCTGCGCGGGTGGCATTCGAATACCCCAGGGAGCCGTGCACTCGATTAGACCGTACATAGCCCCTTGAAACCGAATTGAATTTAAAACGTCTGAAAGGGTATCCATATATGACTGTTCCGCCACAGCTGAGAGTCCGAACTCCTGAGCACAAAATTTGAACTTTCAAGCATAGATCGTTCGCTAATTCAATCCTATCATGAATGTCAGATACGGCAACAGCGAAAACTTGGAAGGAGAAAACAACGATGACTACATCAACTCAAGAGACACCGATTTTGAATAAATCGGACACGCGTCCACATAATCGATTGAATGTGGCGCTCTGGATTACGCAATTATTACTGGCTGCCATGTTTGGTATGGCCGGCTACATGAAACTATCAGAGCCAATATCTCACTTATCGGCAATGTTGCCCTTCGCTGCCCAGATACCAGAATGGCTAGTGCGTTTCATTGGCGCAGCCGAGCTTGCCGGCGCGCTCGGTTTGATCTTACCGGCAGCCACTCGGATATTGCCCGTTCTTACGCCTCTGGCCGCCAGTGGGCTTCTCACGATAATGGTGCTTGCCTCGGGCTTTCACATTTCACGTGGAGAAATCTCGCACTTGCCAATCAATGCAGTCTTAGGATCTCTGGCTGCCTTCATCGCTTGGGGCCGCTTCAAAAAGGCACCAACTCCCCGGCGCTAAAAAATTTATGGCGTAACAATATATTACTCGACTGAGGATCACAAATATGAAAACACTACTTCATATCGACTCTAGCGGCAGGGGCTCGCTTTCAGTAACGCAACCGTTAACCGCTTACTTTGCAAACAAGTGGAAGCAGGCGAATCCCAGCGGAACGATTGTATACAGACATTTGGGCGATAGCAATCTGCAGTTTGTCAATGCCGAACTTGTAGCATCGTTTTACACTCCTGGCGATAAATTAACGGCAGAGCAGAAGAAGTTGCTCGAGCAGTCGGATCAATTAATTGCGGAACTGCTTGAAGCTGACGAGTACCTGCTCGGCGTTCCCATGTACAACTTTACGATTCCAGCCGTGTTCAAGGCTTACATCGATTTGGTAGTCCGCGCTGGGAAGACATTTAGCTATGAAGGCGGCAGCCCAAAAGGATTTCTTGCGAGCAAGAAGTTAACGATAGTCACCGCCAGTGGTGGCGACTACAGCACTGAGCCGGCAAAGAGTTTGGATTTTCTCGAGCCATACCTCCGTGCGATCATGGGCTTCATCGGGATCACGGACATCAGCTTCATAAAAGCTCATGGTTCCAACCCAGACGCCGTCGCGGCCAGCAGCGAAGAAGCGAGGAAATCGATCGACGGATTGTTCCAGCAATTGGCAATACGTTAATCGAGAGCAGGACCAGCGGTGATGAACGAATTTAAAGGTTAACGCAATTCATTTATGGACTTTGAAAAGACAGACCCAGGCTCTTCGCGCAAGAATCAATCAGACTTGATTTAGCGCCCGTATGACAACCGTCGCATTAAGCCATCCTTGGAGCTTCAAAAGAGTTCTTAATGACGAGGCGTATAATGGCCATGTGCGCTTGCACGCGGTTTGAGTGATGGGGAGTGCCATGGGCTGCCTGACTTCATTGAAAAAATTAGCGCCCGCCTTGTGCTGTTTAATTCTTTCCGCTGCCCCGGCCGAGGCCGATGGCGATAATCCCCAGCCGCTATTAAGACAGAATCAAGCGCTCTCGCCACTGACAATTGATGACAAATATCTCCAGAATGATATTCCGGCGAAGAATCAGCTAGGGACCCTGACTCTGCACGGTGCTGTTGAAGAGGCCTCTCTTCACAACAGGGATGTGCGTGAAGCAAACCTCCAGGTATCAAGGTTTAAATGGGACTATCTTGCCGCCGAAACCAATAGGCTGCCAAATGTTAGAGTGATCAGCTATCTGGCACAGCAAACCGTCAACTCGGAGCTGGTGCCCGCCCGCGCCAATGCCTTTCTTTTTCTGTCGGCACTCTTCCCCGTGACGCAGCAATATCGCATCGGGCTTGAAGCCAAGGCAGTAAAGTTAGGCCGCGACATAGCAGCACAAAAATTGCGGCAGCAACTTGATGAAACGCGCATGCAGGTGAAGGAAGCATATTACGCGCTGGCATTAGATGAAAGTCTTCTCGACGACATCGAAGACTCACTCAGGTATTTATCCGAATTGCAAAAGACCGTCGCCGACCAGGTAAAGCGAGGCAATTCGTTAAAAGTCGAGGAGATGGAAGTAGCGGCAAGACTGGCAAAAGCACGATTCGAGGAGACGAGAGCGCGCAATTCATACAATATCGATCGTGAAACTTTTAACCATATCCTTGGACGAGATCTGAGAGCCGGAATCAAACTGGAAGTGATTCCACCAGTGGACCAGCTCGAAGTGGACCTGGCTCAGGCCGAGCAAAAGGCCTTGTCGATGCGGCCGGAGATTCAAGAGGCCGACATGCGCGTCAAGCAACTTCGCCTGGAGAAGAAAATCATCCTCTCTCAGTACATTCCAAACGTCAGCGTCGGGGTAGTCTATATCACTTTGCCCGGCTTCAACAATTCAGTTATATCGAAGAACATTCTCGCTCCTGGCCTCTTCATCAACTGGAATGCCTTTGATTGGGGACACAAGGCCATGGAGGCCAAAGCTCGTTCCAAAGTAGAGCAAAGTGCTCAGCTTTCCGCCCAGAGTACAAGGGAAGTTGTGCTTATCGATTTGCACAAGCAGATCAATAAACTGACCGAGTCGCGGCAATCGGTGGCAACTGCGCAAGTGGCTCGCGCAGCAGCTCGTGAGCGCATGCGCGTGTCGATGAATAGATACAAATATACCGCCGATAAACTCTTCGAGGTCCTTCAGGCGCAGAGCAACCTTGCCGACGAAAACAACGACTATCACAAAGCACTGCTTGCCTTCTGGGAGGCAAAAGCGGAGTTTGAGCGAGCGGTCGGTGCAGAGCAGTAAGAAACAGAGAATCAGGAAATAGAGCAGTAGGAATTAAGGCAGTAAGAGACAGAGCAATAGACAAAAGAATAGCAAGCGTTGCGAAATCAAAATGCGTGGATGAACAATGGAAGAGGGAATGACAGCAGAACGGGAAAACGACAAGGCAAAACAAGCGGCGCTGGAAAATGCTGCGCGCGAATCGTATGCCAAGGCTGCTGCTGAACAAGCCAGGAGAGAGGCGGCAGAGCAGGCTACGCGCGACGCCCAGGCCAATGCCGCTGCCGAAAAGGCAAAGCGGGAAGCAGCTGAGCAAGCCACTCGCGAGGCACTAGTGCAAGCTTCTGCAGACAAGTCAGCCCGAGACGCGGCCCAAAGGGCAGCGCAGGAAGCGGCGACTTTGGCGGCTGCCGAAAGATCATCCCGGGAGGCTGCAGAAAAAGCACTTCATGAAGCTTCAATCCGATCTGCCGCAGATCGGACCGAACGAGAGGCAGCTACTAAGACGGCTCGTGACGCGGCGTCCTCGGCGACCGCCGAGCGAGTCGCAAGAGTAGCAGCAGAAAAAGCTGCTGAGCAGTCTAACGCTCAGGCCGCGTCTGAACGTGCCGCCCGCGAAGCTGCCGAAGCATCGCTCAGAAATAGTACTGCCAAAATCGCGGCCGACCCGCAAGCAAATGCGAAACTATCAACGACTCCATCTCCATCTTCATCTCCATCACCAGCACCGGCGACCTCACTGGCTACGACACCGCAATCTGCCCAAAGTACAAGCCCAGCATCGCCAGGCTCGGCTGTTCCAAACTGGTTGATACCACTTGCAATATTTGCAGGAGCCGCTCTCTTATTTATTGTCATAACCAGTGTCTGGACATCTTGGGAAAACAGCGTTGCGGTAAAAACAGATGATGCCTATGTAAGAGCTGACGTTGCACCGCTAAGCACCAAGTCGTCCGGCATCGTTAAAACCACAACTGTGAATGATTTCCAGTCGGTCAAAGCCGGCCAGATTTTGGTGGAACTCAAGAACGATGAATACAAAGCACGTGTTGATCAGGCTCAAGATGCAATACGGCAGACAGAAATCAAAGTGGCCGATATGAAGCAGCGCAAAGAGCTGCAAGATGCACGCGTGGCCCAGGCCAGAGCTGCGCTGGAAAGCAGTCAAACCAGCGTAACACAGGCCGATGACACCATAAGCAGTGCCCAAGCGGCAATCTCCGAAGCAGAGGCTGGGATCGATGCCGCAAATGCTGCAATCATTCAGAGCGAAGCTGCGTCCAGAGCGGTAGAGGCTGATGTAACGAAAACAATGAAGGAGAGAGCACGCCATGAGGCCTTGCTGGCGGACGAAAGTGAGACAAAAGAAAAGGTGGAGCAAGTCGTAAACGAAAATGAGAGAGCGGTTGCTAGCCTGGTAGCGCAAAGGGCAGCGCAGAACAAAGCTAAGGCGGAGCTTGCCGCACGCAAGGCCCAGCTTACCAAGGCAAATCAACAGCTATTGAGTAGCCGAGCCGAAAGGAAAAAGAGCCTGCTCACGGTGGACAATCATCGCTCAGAGCTGACCGCTCAAATGAAAGAAAGAGAACTTCTGGACGGGGAAGAGAAACAGTTGGTTTCCGACCTTTCCTCCAAGAAAGCAGGTCTAACGTCGACCACAGTTGACCTGGATTACACTTTTGTCAGGGCGCCAGCCGATGGAATCGTTGGTGAGCTAAAGGTAAAACCAGGACAGCTTGTAAGTGCAGGCACTGAGGTGATCACCGTTATTTCGGCAAAACCCTGGGTTATCGCCAATTATCGCGAAACACAATTAGTCTCGGTGAAGGAGGGTGACCGGGCCGAAGTGGATATTGATGCTCTTCCAGGCACCCATCTATTGGGTCACGTAGAGCGCATTGCACCGGCCAGCGGAGCCCAATTTTCGCTTTTGCCACCAGACAATGCCAGCGGCAACTTCACCAAAATAACCCAGCGCATCCCTGTGAAAATCATCCTCGATGACGAACAGAAAGGGCTGGCCAATCTGAGACCGGGCATGTCGGCGACGGCCACGGTGACTCCGGGCAGCAGGAAATAGGCGGACGGAGATGCGAGCTAATGTTAACAGTAAAGGCAGCACACCACCGCAGCAAACCGCGTCGGTAGCGGCTTCAAATCAGCTGACCACGCATCCGCTTTTAGCCGTCCTGGGGGTCTTGCTCGGAGCATTGACGTCAGTTTTTACGGGCCGCCTGCTATCTGTCGGTTCGGCCGACCTGCAGGGCGCCATCGGTGCCGGCTCCGATGCCATGTCCTGGGTTTCCACATCTTATAATGCCGCTCTTATGTTTATCGGTCCACTGATAGTTTTCCTTGGAGGATTGTTCGGTCCGAGGCGCATCCTTCTCTGGGCCAGTGCTGTGTTTATGCTCAGTGAATTCTTATGCCCGTTCGTTGCTCATAATGTCGGAGCCTTGATGATCCTGCAGTTTATCGCAGGACTTTCGGCTGGTACGTATTATCCTCTCACCATGACGGTGATAGTTAGAAATCTGCCGCTCAAATTTGTGCATATGGGTATAGCGGCCTATGCCCTGGATATTCTCGCATCAACTCACATTGCCACAGCTCTGGAATCCTGGTACATGTCTCACCTGTCCTGGCAATGGATCTTTTGGAACGCTCTATTTATCACTCCACTTTTGATGTTCTGTCTCTATTTTGGCGTACCGAGGCAGCCCATGCCGCAGAGCAGCCCGAAGACAAATTTGTGGGGATTTCTCTTCGCCAGCTCCGGTCTCACTCTCATTTACTGTGGACTTGACCAGGGCGAGAGGCTTGATTGGTTTAATTCGGGGATAATTGTCGCCTTCCTGATAACAGGTGTTTTCCTGACCGCGGTCGCCATTTTCAGGCGACTGACCAAGCCAAATCCACTGCTCAATCTGCGCTTTCTTGCCACGCGCAACCTCTTGTTGCTTGGGGCGGTGCTTGTGCTCTTCCGCTTCTTGCTTCTCGGTCCAACCCTGCTGCTGCCTCAGTTTTTAGGCGTCGTGCACGGTTATCGTCCGGAGCAGACCGGTGATATCCTCGGCTGGATTTCAGTGATTGAACTCATAGCTGCACCAATTGCAGGATTCATTCTCTACAAAATCGATTCCCGACTGCTTTGTGCAGTTGGCTTCGCCATAGCCGGCTTAACATGCTTTTTCAACTCCAGCATTGATCCAGGCTGGACGGGGGAGACTTTTGTAGCTTCGCAAATTTTAAATGCTGTCGGTATTGCCTTTGCCTTGACCGGCCTTGTCACCAGCATTCTTCGCAATGCGCTTGCGCTCGGGGCATTACAAAACCCTGCCAATATCCTGTCACTGTCCTGTTGGTTCCAGACCTGTAGATTGTTTGGCGCCGAGATCGGCAAAACAGTGATGGTGCGATTTTTAGTTATCCAGGGCACATTTCACTACACAGTTCTATCCCAAAATATTGACGGTGGTTGGTTGACCCAACAAAGGCTCAAGCATTTGGCCAGCACTCTATACCCCAACGGCTCGGGCGCAGATGACGCGCGACTCCGGGCTGTCGTCGAGATGGGCGCCTTGCTGAAGCAGCAAATAACCCTGTTGGCGATAAGCGACGGATTTAAATTGATTGCCATGTCGGCGGCCGTTTGTATGTTGTTGATTTCCTTTATGACATATGCACCACCACTGGTATCAAAGGCTAAAGAGACTGCCTCATGATAACCATTCAGTAAAGTATAGTCCTTCTCGTTTTCGCGTTAAGAGATCGGTAATAACGTGGGGGATCGGTAAAACCCTGGGGGCGCCGCCATCCTGGCGGCATCTTTAGTTAAGAAGCATTTTGAAGAGTGCTTTTTCGGGGCCGGCTGGAAGCCGGTCCCAGGCAGGGGGCCGGCGACGCCGTGTAGGTGGCTCAACTTTTCGGCCAGTGACTGGAGCGGTGATCGAGGGACCTCCAGGTGTCAATTGCCCACTGCCTCTGCTCATCAAGCTCAAAGCAAACTGTCACCTGTGTGAAAGTGCCACTGGCGGCGGTGACTCCTCGCAACATAAAAAAGGCGCTGTCTGGTTCGGTCACTTCCTCAAAATAGGCGCGCCCTACGACTGCGCCTTGCTCGTATTTGAGGGGATCATCAAAGACTTTGATTTTTTTCAATATATCCTCGGCGCTGAGGCTGTTGCCGCTTGTATCGGTAGCGGACATGCAGGTGACACGAACGTTTCTGGTTTCATCAAAGGCCAAAAATGTCTGGCCCTCCTCGAGCTCTTCCACAAAATCGCCGGGTATGACCACCGACCAACCCCCGCCAAGGTTCTTGCGCACTTCATGGCGGCGGTAACCAACCGGGAGGTGTTCTTCTCGACCAGCCCGGCCGGCCATTTCGCGCACCATATCGGCCTGTTCGTACTGGCAGCCGAGATAGCTCAAGATTTCAAACCATTCCTGCCAGGGGTACTTGAGATCCGGATCGAGATTGTAAGCCAGGTCCAGATGGGTTAGCACTGACTGGAGCAGCTCAGCTTCGTTTTCGGTGAGGGGATCGCGCCAGCGCACGGCATTCCACATATAGCAAACAGCCCGGCCCAGATGATATTCGGCACCGTGACCGTCCTCCCACCAGGGGAAAATGTCAAATCCGCTGGAGGGTTCCTGCGACACAGCCTCAAGCCATTCCATCGTGCGCGGGCCCAACTGGGTCAAGATTGGCTCGGGCACGTCAAATTGATGGCCGTCAAAGGGCATGGCCAGATGAAACTTAGCCCCATCACGGGAGAGCTCCTGCACCCGCGCCGTCAGAGCGCCAATCCAGGTGGCAAATTCTTCGTAGAGCCGCTCCTTATCGCCGGTCTCGAAGTATCCGGTCTCATCGTAAAACTCCACCTCATCGTCTGTTATCCATTCAAGTTTGTGTACCTGTCCCATTTTGCGAATCAGGTCACAAACAAAGATGTGATAACCGGGCCCGGCAGACGATGTGGCGGCTGCCAACAGCAGGGCACCGTCCTCACAATTGGAGAGCATCATCGGCTCGGCCCCAGGATGCAGCTGCATCATCAGGCAGGGATTTCCCTCGTCGTCCTCGGTCCACTGGGTCCATTCCAGCTCTTCAAAGGCAACGTTGCTTAGCCATTTCTCAAACTCTTCCAGGGTGGCGCGATCAAATACCCTTTTCTCGGGCGCCCCTTCTTTTTGAGCAAATTGCCCTTTTAGATATAACCCAAGACTCATGGCTCCCCCAGCCCGTCACCTAAATTCTACAACCTGGGCGGATAGCCCTGCTCATCCACGCCCCGCGCTTGACGACCAAACTGGAAGCAAATCGCTCAAATGTCGGCATCGTCCCTTTTAGTTAGCACCGCCTGTAGTGGCACCATTGCTGCTGGCATGCTACTTGTAACTACTGAAGCACAACACATTCGGACTAAAAACTAAGCTCATCCCTCCAGTTAAATTTATCCACTTTGTAAACATCGCTGCATTCCGCCATTGTTTCTAGATAGCGATAAAGGTAGAAAAGTTCCAGGTCATTGCTTTCGCCCATGTACGGCCTGACTAAGATAGCATTGCCGATTTGCAGCGAGACTTTATACTGCTCATCGTCAACTATTAAAACGCGCGAAAGATCCTTGCCATTAGCCTGAATTTTGCGCAGATCCTTCTGGTAAATTTCCTTGTCTCGATGAAAATCATAGCGAATGGTGCAGTACGAACGGTCCCAAATAAACAGGGGCATGGTGATTTC
>Ga0207011_1138_pt1 | contig 15137 bp, 19 predicted proteins | sample Alteio_BWMinCont_79_FD_153466 | JGI IMG/M metagenome (GOLD analysis project Ga0207011, IMG submission 153466) | Enriched cells from forest soil in Barre Woods Harvard Forest LTER site, Petersham, Massachusetts, United States -... | ecosystem: Environmental > Terrestrial > Soil > Temperate forest >...
CGGGTTCCGCTCAGGACGGTCTTAGCGAGTTTGGCCGAAGGCGACACTGTCGAAGATCTGTTGGCGGCGTTTCCTACGCTGACCAAGGACCATGTCCAAGCAGCACTAGCTTTCGCCGCTATCTGCCGGGAACGCATGCAGGGTTGCTCCTCATTAGACTGAACGCACCCTCCAGAGCCGCGTTACTGGAGCGTCTCCAAGAGTTGCTAACATCCGCCGAACTTCCATCGTGGGAAGGGTGCTTTGCGGTTGCTTCGGACACCAAGATACGCGTTCGACGGCCATGAACCCGCGCAAATGCGGAAACTGCTGCGTGCCCAGCCGTGGCTACAACAGTAAATCCAGTCATGAAGTGACAGCCCTTCCCCGCCAACGCGCTTCCATGACGATGATCGTTACCGCGTAGATCGCCACGATGACAAATGGGATCACAACGAAGCGTGCGCCCGGAAAGAGGTACCAAGCCGCCGTCACACCTGCGGTGCGCGCCAAAGTGTGGAACGTACCAATCCAGTGGCCGATGATCCACGACAGCGGTAACCACATTAGGCCCGAGAGAACACCCACCGAGAGGGGCAGCGACGTGTAGTCGCGCTGAAAGAACGGGATCGCGATGGCATAAACCAAGACCGCCTCGGCGACGGTGCGAAGGAACAGAGCGTCGAATGCGTTTTTCGGCTTCGTTCGGTCAGTGAGGTTTTCTCCCGTGAACCGGGAGAGGAATAGGCCGAGATAGAGAATCGAGCCGGTTGCCACGAACAGCGTCAAGCACTCCGGCCATGGCCGAAGAAAGATGCCTGCCACGCCGACGACTGTCCATGCAATTGCCCCAGCGAGCGGCATCGCAAGGCCACGACGGCGAGCGTACTCCGCTTTCTGTTCGTCGAGGGACCTTGGCGCAGAGGAGGCGGGTGCGATCACGAATGAGACAAACGGATTCGGCATGGACGCCGTTGCATGCTGTCTAGGGCTACCCGCCCGGCTTTTTCAACGGCGGCGCATTCTTCATGGTCTCTGACATGCGTCTGTTCCAGTTCTCGATTGCCTTGGGATTCCAATGAAACTCCAATTGCCCGGCAGAAGACTTTGGGCCGATAATTACGAGCCTGGTGCGGTCCGGCGTGGGTTGCGCGGTCACAACATCCTGCTTCTTTCAAAGCCCGATAGGAAGTTACGCATCTGAAATGATCCGTCCTTCTTGAGCTCCATGATCATCACCTGGCCAGAAGGAAGCGACCTGTTATCGATTGGCTTGCCCTTGTCGAAGCGGACAACGTCATATGTGCCCACATAGGGCGTTGCCTGACCGAATGCCAAGGTCATGCTTGCGAACAACATTCCGACAATCACTCCCCTCATAGTCGGCAGACTACCCTCGAGTCTCGGAATAGGATCAAACGCCGCGATCTGATCAAGGTGAGGGGGGCATTCCCTTGGGAAAAGGGCGGACGCCGACGCTATTCAGGATCTAGTTGACGAGTTACCCTGGGTGGGTAATCGATTTGTTCGAGAGGTCGTCGTACAGATGCGCTTTACGAATGCCCCCAAACGGCTCCTTGCTCGACGCGAAGGTTCTGATTTGCCTGCTAGTCGAATTCTCTGGATGGAATTTGACGTCGTAGAATAAAGGACATGGTTTCAAACCGCATCATTGAGGGGTCGGGAATGGAGGTGGCCGAATTTGCGCGGCAGCATCCTGACGGCCGTTTTCAATTAATCTCGTTGTCAGAAGAGTCGACCGAACCTTTGACACGGGGCGGACCTGACGCGGAGACTTGGGAAGCAGTGATGGAGGTCATCCACTCCTTCCGAGGAAGGTTGCCGATTTTGCCGATGGACGCCACGTCCACAGAATCACTTTATCCGTACTAACTTTGGCGAATTATCTCATCGATACAAGCGTGCTGATCCGATTTCTCGTTGAGCAAGATCCTCAGTTTCCGGTGATCTCGACTGGCATACAGAAGATATTTGGGGCAGGAGAAAGCATCTTCTTCACGCCCCAAGTTGCGCGAGAAAGTTGGTCGGTGTTTACACGCCCTGAGACAGTCGGCGGCTTTGGCCTAGAGCCGCAGGCTGCCTTTGAGCTCCTGGGGGCTGCAAATTCTGCATTTACCTTCCTCCATGATGTTCCTGACGTCTACAACGTGTGGCTTACTCTCGTGAAAGCGCAAGGAGTCTCTGGTCGGCAGGTGCATGATGCTTACCACGTTGCCGCAATGATGGCTCATGGCTTAACTAAAGTATTGACGCTTGATAAGCGGGATTTCAGCAGATATTCTCAAATCAAAGCTGTGTTTCCCCAGGATTTGTGAGTGAAATGCGCCGGCCTTGGCGGTGATGCTAAAATTCTTGTGGCCAAAATATTGAAACTATGTTCCTCTACCTCGCACCTTTCCAGCAACCCTTCACGCTCCAAGCCTTCACGATCGCGAATGCGTCTCCAAAATATTCCGTACGCATCTTGGTCACCGGGAAGGAAGGCGCAGACGGGGTGCCGGACATGATCCAGGGGTCGGGCAAGGTGACGATCAAGTCGAAGGCGACCGGCGCGGTGATTCAAACGATTTCGATGAAGTCGATTGCTGTGTTCACAAAGCAGTTGTCCACGAGCGTCGGAAAGGATGGGCGGGAGCCATCGATGTATGACGACTCCTACTCGCTGGTTTTTGAGGATTTCAATTTCGATGGACGCCAAGACCTCGCGATTTGTAATGGATTGAACAGCGGGTATGGCGGACCATCCTACGACGTGTATCTATTCGATCCCAAGAAATCGAAATTCATCAAAAGCCCCACGCTTTCGACGCTCGCGAGCGAGCACCTCGGACTCTTCGAAATTGACTGGAAGGCGCACGCGTTGCTCGTATACGACAAGAGCGGCGCCGCATGGCACAAGGAAACTTCCTATCGCCTCGTTCATAACCGACTCGTCAAGGTCGGAGAGATGATCGACGACGCCACCGGATCCAAAGAGGTCCTCACCACCAGAAAACTGGTTGGAAGCAAATGGAAGGTTACTAAGAAGGTCAGCCCCCTTCCCAAGAACACCGGTGAATAGAGTAGGTTGACACCGTGCGACCAAGGCCATCGAATCGCGAGGGGTTCGTTCTCTCCGTTTCACAGAATCCCGAGTATTCGCCGGACTGGGACAGCTTTCCGTTTACGCTTCCCATCGCGCGAAAGCTCGGGGTGCTGAAACTGCATCGGGCGGTTACGTTCTTGATTGGGGAGAACGGCTCGGGAAAGTCCACGTTCTTGGAAGCTATAGCGGTGCGGATGGATTTCAACGAAACGGGAGGCGAAGCGAATGGGAATTTCGGTGTACGCCCAGTGGACGGTGGGCTTCACGACGGAATTTCGCTGTTGAGAAGCAATTTCCGACGGCCAGGGGACTGTTTCTTTATGCGGGCGGAGACAGTATTTGACTTTGCAACGCAGCTTGACCGCGACGCGGTCGACGACCTCCGATTGTTGCGACGGTATGGGAATAGGTCCCTGCACGCTCGGTCTCACGGCGAAGCGTTTCTCGCGATCGTGCAGAACAGGTTGAAGAAGGAGAGTTTCTTTCTTCTCGACGAGCCTGAGGCCGCCCTGTCGCCGAATCGGCAGCTAACCGTTCTAAAAGAGATCGATTGGCTGGTTCGGGCCGGCTGCCAGTTCGTCATCGCGACTCACTCGCCGATTTTGATGTCGTATCCCGACAGCCTCATGTACGAACTCGGCCCGGACGGATTCAAGCCGACGACGTGGCAAGAAACCGAGCATTTCCAACTGACGAAGTCGTTCCTCGACCATCCGGACGCCTTTCTGCGCCATCTCATCGAGTAGCGAACGGGACTTCGATACCTTGGAATTGCGCATCAGCGGATAGTTTCCCCCACCCGCAGAAGTGCGACCAGCAACCTGGCGTTAGATAGTTATCTGACCGCCAGGAGCCGAATATGCAGAACCCCTCCTTAACTACGAAAGCAAAAAAAGCTTCCCACTTAGAGAATTTAGTGTTACACTGGGCAAAAGCGCTTAAAGGATGAAGCGATTACTGCACTGTCTGGGTCCATGGATGGCGATGACTGCGGTGGCATACGGGCAAGCCCGCACTGCCGACGTGCTCTACACCTACTTTGACGACGCACCCGTTCACGGGTTTCGCGTTGGCGACGAGTGTTTCGTGCCAATCGAAGACGTCGCTCATTGGGGTTGGCAAGTAGAAGTCCGCGCAAACAACGCCGAAATCAAAGCCGAAGGTTCTGAATTTAGCCTTGGCGTCAGAACCGTGAGCGGGCACACTTCCCTGCCGCTTCGTGCCGCCATCACAAAACTCGGCGGTTCGTCGGAGTGGATCGTCAATACCGATACGCTCCAGGTGGTGTCAGAACTCACGTCTGTCAAGTTTGAAGCCGGCCGCATCAAAGTCGTCTCCCCGATGCTCATGAAGCCGAAGACTTTCGTGCTGACCGATCCAAACCGTATCGTCATCGACTACATGGGCGTCAAGTTGAGTTCGAAAACCGTCCAGACGATCGAAGGCGGCGTCCGCCTCAGCCAATACAAGCCAAACGTCGTAAGGCTCGTTATCCAGACGCCGGACGTCCCCGACGTTTCCCAGGTTCCTTCTGCACCGATCAAGATCTCGGAACTCGAACTTGCGGAGGCGGATACGGAAACCCCACAGTCGAAGGCCGATCAATCGGTCGACCAAACAAAACCGACGCCGCTGGGTGCAGTCGTGGCACAGCAAGCGCCGGCATACCTGCCACTTACCGTGGATCGCGAAGACGACCACGGGGCCGTCCTATCGATGAGATTGCCCGGTCTAAAAGGTCAAGCCCAGATTCAAAAGCCAGACCCTGCAACGCTCCAGGTCCTGTTACCGGGATTGTTTCTCGACCTCGCGCCGGATTTCAAACTAGCGACCGACAGCGTCACGCTTACTCGCACTGAAAAGACGGGAGCAGGAACGCTTGTCACTCTGAATCTCGTTCGACCGCTTGGCGCCGAGGTGTACACGGACGGTGGGAAGGTTTCGATTCAACTGATCAAGCCAAATGTCGGAGACGGAAAGCTGGTTGGCAAAATTATTGTCGTCGACCCAGGCCATGGCGGGTACGACAGCGGCGCCCACGATGCAGGGTTCGCGGAAAAGGACTTTACGCTCAACATCGGCAAACTTGTCGGAGCCGGACTTGCCGAGGAAGGCGCCACCGTAATCATGACAAGAAAGACGGACGTGTTCATTCCGCTGACGACAAGGGCAGACATCGCTAATAAGTGCCACGCAGATCTGTTCATCTCTTGCCATATCAACGATTCGGGTGGGTCAAGGAACATGGCCGGATCGATCACGTTTCACCATAAAGGCAATGCAATCAGCCGAGTTTTGGCGGAATGCATTCAACACGAAATTGCGAAGGTGAGCGGAATTCCCAATACTGGCGTTTGGAGCGATGCGAAGATTTACCCGCAGGGCGGCTTTTCCGTCCTTCGAAATACGAAGATGCCAGGCGTGCTAGTAGAATTTGCTTTCATCGATAATTCGCAAGATCGAAAGAGGCTTGTAACGAACCAATTCCAAGAAGCGGTGTCTAAAGCAGTAGTGCAAGGGATTAAGGTGTATCTGGGCGATGCCAAAGCGAACTAGTAACTCTTCGGCGGGCAAGGGCGTAGTTGCCGTCATGCTCCTCGCGCTATGCGGCGCAGGAGTGTTGGCCGCGTACGTCAAGATGTCGCCCCAGGCGGCCCATGTGACTGGCGAGGCGTCGCAACCGAGCCCAGAAGTTTCGGTAACTTCCCACGCGACGAAGCAACCAGACTTTCAAGCGGAGACCAACGCCCCGCATTTGCTGGTTCCCAGCATCCTTAAGAACGACATCGCCCTCTTCAAGTCGGCTGGATTGCCGCCGGAAGGCGTCCGCCCGGAAGTGTTTCTTGTAAACGAGACCCTAACTTCCCTGCAGATTGATGGCGCCCGAGCGGTCGGGATCGACGTGAAGGATCATCTGGCGTTAGTCGACTTCAACACCGGAATCGAAAGGGGTTACGGCACCATCGAAGAGGGTTACCTGATCAAGTCGCTGCAAATGGCGCTCGGGCAGTTTAAGGACATCGATAAGTTTCAGGTCGTAGTGGAAGGCAAAACCGTCGAGTCGCTTGGCAACATCGATCTGACTGAACCGGTTCCGGTCATCCGTCCCGGTGGAGTCCATGCCCCCGCCGACTCTACTCCCGATCGCCCTTAGGCGCGCGTCTTGCGACAAACCACTCCCAGCCCTTTGTGACGGCCAGGGCGGCGGTGAGCCCACACGTCGCCCCTAGCAAAACCTGATACGGGTAATGGGCGCCGCAGAACACTCGCGAAATGCCTGTTACGACGGCGACGAACACCCACGGTGAGCCCCACCACCTCAGATGGTAGACAAACACGAATGCCACGGCCGCCATATTGGCGCTGTGCGCGGAGGCGGTGCCGGGATTGGCAGTTTGACCAACCCACATTATCACGTTGTGGGGTCCCGGAAAATCCTGAAAGGGACGGTGCATCGGCCACACGTTCTTGAAAATGTCGGTCAAGCCGTTGGCGACTGCGACGGCGAACAAAGTTTGAACTACCGTTTTGCGCGTTCGGGCGTTGGCGGCGAGCATCCCGACGACGAGGAGCCCGAGTACGATCTTTACCCAGGGGTAATTCATGGCCTCGCTGAAGAACCGCATGAACGGTCCGAGAGACTGCGGCCAATGGTTGATAGCCCGAAAGAGGCCGGTGTCGGGTGGACCCACGGCTACAGTTTACTTGGACGGGGTAGAAGGTAAGAGATGCTAGCGCTTGCAAGGTGGATGGCCCGCATATTGTGGCGAGCGATCTTGTGGCTGATGCGCAGGCCCTGGATGAAGGCGTTTCAACGGAACTCCATCCTTATTCTTCCGAAGAAATACCGCGAGAAAGGTCGAATCTCCCAGATCAAGCAGAACCGGTTCGCTCGAAAGACCGGACTCTCGATGCTCACGTTCATGATGTCCCTGGTTGTCGGCAGCCTTCTTGTAACCGGTTCCTTTTTGATCGCAATGAGCCTGTATGAACACGGCTACCTCACGATCCCAAGACGCCTTCGGCGCCAGTTGTCCATGGAATAGGGCGGGACCACTTAAGGCTCGGCCAAGCGGCTCCAATCACCCAAATACAGCACTTCTTCTTCGAGAAGCACGCCAAAGCGGTCTTGCACCCGGTGCTTTACAATCTGAGCCAGCCGATAGATGTCAAATGCAGTTGCGTTCCGCAGGTTGACGATGAAGTTGGCATGCCTTCGGCCCATCTCGGCGCCGCCGAACGAGAAGCCCTTTAACCCAGCAGCCTCGATCAGAAACCCGGCGGGCACCACGCCGGCGGCCCTTAAGGGAGCGGGGAGACCGTCCAGCGACTGCGCAAACGCCGTGTCGGTGACGTTCTTGAAGAAGCTGCCTGCACTGGGTGAGGGCGGCTGTTTGCCAATGCGCTGCCTCTGATATTCTCGAGCCTCGTCGTAGATCTGTTTGGCTTCGCCACGTGGGAGAACCATTTCGACACGTAAAACGACGACCTGTGGCGGGTTCGGTTTCCTCAGCAAGCTGTCCCTATAAGAGAACTCCAAGTACGATGGCGGGACCCACTCGCGCCGCCCCTCCACCACGATTTCCAGGCGAGTAAGAAATTCGGAAACACAGCTTCGATATGCGCCGGCGTTGCTGACCAACGCGCCCCCCAAGGTTCCGGGGATGCCTACCGCGAATTCGAGTCCGTGCAATCCCGCCTGGGCGGCTTTAAGGAACAGTTCCTGAAAGGCGCATCCCGTCTCAGCGATTATCTCGCCGTTACCCCGGATGTCGATACGGGTTGCCCGGTTCAGTAGAGTCAATCCGGGAACACCTTCGTCCGATGGCAGTATGTTGCTTCCCGAACCTAACACCGTCGTGTTTTGGCCGCGCCCCTGAGACCACTCCGCTGCAAGCGCCAACTCATCGAGACCGCGTGCAACAACAAACCACTCGGCTGCACCGCCGGCCTTGAGCGTCGTGTAGGGCTTCAGACTGATTCCCGGACGAATGTCCGGAAACCTAGCCATTCGAGCCTGCCTGGCTCGAACCTGCCTGGGTGGCATAAGGCTTTTTCGGAACCGAGATACTCGGTTCAATCAGATATTCCGGCACAAACGTGGTTGCATCACACGGAATGAGGCGATCCTGCAGCCTGCCGAAGTTCGCCGCATCTGGGAAGGTTTGCGTTTCAACGCCTGGACCAAATCCAACAAACCCCTCTTCCGGCAACTTTGTCGACCGGAAAGCGATAGCTCCCGGCTCTCGGATAAAGAATTCCCCCTTTTTGCTCGGCAGCACGACCGTCCATTCGGTGGAGATTAGGTCGAAGCTCGTGGCGCCGGCAACCTGCTTGCCGAATTGGAAGCCAAACGTTTTCGCCAGCGTTACCGCGACCCGCACGCCGGTGAAGCTCCCCGGGCCGATGTCCGCCGCAAACAGGTCTGCATTTTCAAGGCGAAACTCTAGTTCCCGCATCATGCGGCCAAGTAGTGCCAAGCATGCACCGCTTGCGCCTTGTGGGACGAACTCCGAACCACGCCACTTTACACCTGAGCTCGGATCGATTGCGGCAACGCTTGACCAGGAGCTCGAAGTGCTGAATGCAACAATCACGGGGCCAACTCGATGCTAACCTGCTTCAAAAGTAGGTCGATCGCCTTTCGATCTGTCTTGTAGCTCGCGCGATTCGTATGCCGATAAGTCAAAAGGAAGTAGTAATCGCCCATCGAGCCCATCGCCTCACAAGCGACGATATCGCCTTGATCGCCCTTTCCAATCCTCCAGACGCTGGCTACCGTACAGCCGGCTTTATTTGCGACAGGGTTCGTGTCTTCTCGCGTCGTTACCGTCTTAAATTGGTCGAGGAAGCTCGCCGACAGTTTCGTCAACGCGGTCATGGCGGGATCGCTGTCCAAAACCGAGAACAATTGGACGTGCAGCGGCTCACTCAAGGTGGATTCGGTTAAGTCCAGCGTATTGCCCTTTACCTTGGCTGACGACCACCCGAGCGGCATTCGAAGGTTGACCTTTTTGAGGGAAACGACGAGATCTACGACCACGGGCGGTTTCACTTTGGATGTGGGAGTGGTCTTAGCGGCGTCGATGACATGCGGTGTGACCGGCGCCTTTTCCATCTTCTTCTCGACGGTGAATTCAACACTTGGGTCGTCCTCTTGAGGCAATTTCCCGTCCGTCTGGCGCATCGTCTCAAGGATTCGGTTGAACTCGTAGAACACCTTGTCGAATGAAGCGGTCGGGCTCGTTAGCCTCAAAAGGAGCTTCTCATTCGTTCGCGTATAGAACAATCCGACTACGGCCGAGGTCGGCGTACCGCGATCGTTGTAGTCGATTCGGCTGAACAGCATCGGCACGCCAAGGACCTCTTGAGACCACTGCCGCACGACTTGGCGATGAAGCTGCTCGTTCGCGCGAAGCTGAATCGTTTGCCAAAGATCGGTCGTGGCGTGAAACTCGGTACGGTCGACTTCAAGTTGGGCCTTGTCGCTCGTGCCTTCGAGCGGGATCGAAAATACGCTCCGCCAGCTTTCCTTCTTCTTGGTTTTAGTGATCGTCCAGGTCTTCGGATAGTTGAATTGAAACCCGGCGAACGGTTCCGTAAACGTGGCTGTCGGAACGTCCTGACTGAAAGACAGGCCGCAGATTGCAGCCAGAAGCAATGCGATCTTCATACGACTCATTCTATTATGGAGTCAAAACGGCAGCGGCTTGCCGAAGCGCCATAATGAGACGTGCTTGGTCAATGGATGGAAACCGAAATTCGGGAGCAGCCGAAGGTGCTTGCCAACGGGATTTCTCGATACGCTTCTGCAGTTTCGCCACTTCGGGGACGGCAGTTCGACATGGTATTGCTTGCTGCGAGAGGGTCTTCGGACAACGCCGCCCTCTACGCGCGGTACCTGATTGAGGTGTTTTTAGGTATCCCGGTTTCCCTCGCCGCTCCGAGTGTTCTCACCCGATACCAACGGCACGTTCGGTACACGAATTGTCTGGCAATCGGTATCTCCCAAAGCGGTGCTGCCCCGGATGTAGCAGAAGTGCTCGCTTCCTTGCGCGAGGAGGGCCACACGACTCTGGCGATCACGAACACAGCCGGCTCGCGCGTGACAGTAGAGGCTGAGCATACGTTATTGCTCGAAGCGGGCTTAGAGAGATCCGTCGCTGCGACGAAGACTTATACCGCCTCATTGCTCGCCCTGTACGAAGTGGTCCGCGTCCTTGGAGCGGAGCTCCCGGAGCCCTCGAGGCTCATTCCAAACGAAGCATGGGTTGATTTGGCGTTGGAGGCCGCTTCTCAAGCGAGTGGGGCGGTTGTGCGCGGCGCGCCGGTTTTCTCCCTTGGCAGGGGATTTGGGTTCTCAACTGCGCAGGAATCTGCGTTGAAACTCATGGAATGCGCTTTGATTCCATGTAAGGCATACTCCTCCGCGGATTTTGAACACGGCCCGAAGGCTCTCGCCGGACACGGCAGCGCCGCTATCAGCTACGACGGCCCCAAGCCGGACCTCGCCGCCCAAGGTTGTGAGATCCTGGAATCTCCCAAGCCCCCTCCTTTTAGCGCCGGCGCCATCGAAGGAATTCTAAACCCAATCTGGGACATCGTGTTCGGGCAATGGCTCGCCCTTTTAAGTGCCCGAGCCAGGGGCCTAAACCCCGACGATCCGCGGCATATTCAAAAAGTAACGCAGACGCTGTAAATAACCGATAGATTTCACATCGTCCACGCGAACTAAGCCACGATGTTGATTGGAGGTTCGAATGGATGTGGGTAAAGCCATTCCGCTTACAGCTCACGATCTCCAGGCTAAGTACCTGGATGAAGTGCTCCGCTTTGTATCGTCATTCGTATGGCCGCTTGCCGATGCCGAAGACGTGGTGATGGAGGTTTTCCAGGCTGCGTTTATCAATCTTCCCAAGTTGAAGCGAAAGGACGACCCACGGGTGTGGCTCCTCGGAATCGCCCGGCGCAAGGTTGCCAACTCGCTCCGCATGCGTTACCGCCGTGCGGAAACTCCCCTCTCCGAGGCTGAATCCTCCTTTAGAACCGATCAAGCTCGGATTGAGCAGCAAACTCTCGTCCACGCCCTACTGGCGGAACTTCCCCACGATCAAAGCGAGGCGCTTGTCCTCAAATATGCGAACGGCCTCTCTACCCGCGAAGTCGCCGATGTCTTGGGAAAATCTGAGGCGGCGGCAAACAGCCTGCTGCAGCGGGCGCGAGAATCGTTTTACACCAAGGGATCTCCCCTCTTCCTCGAAACTACGGAGGCAAATCATGTCTGAGGAAAAAGAACTCCAGCTTAAGAATCTGATCTCGTCCCAGGCGGCGGTTGAAGCGTCTGGCGACTTAAGGCAGCGCATCTCCGCCTTGGCCGGCTACCACGACAGCTCGCTTCGGCATCGGCGCGCCCATGTCGGGAGAATCCGATTTGCATTTGCTGCGAGCCTGTCCGGAATCGCCGTCCTTGCCGTGATCGCGCTGAGCCCGTCTATGGTCTCGGCCCACACCCTCAATATCATCGTGGCTGCCGTCGACAGCGCCAAAAGCATGCACTTCACCATGGTAGATGTGAGCAAATCTGCTCCTTATGGATCGTACGAGGAATGGGTTCAAGATGGCGCCTTTCGGATCCGGCGAGCGAACGGCGAAACGACGCTTTGGCTAGGATCTACGAAATACGTATACTCGCCTTCGGCAAAGACGGTCATCAAGTCGACGGATTCGAGGGGGCGGTTTTCGCATGGGGCGCCTGCCTTTAAGATGTCCTCGATTCTTCAAGGAATGACGGACGCTCGTAGAACGCCCGCGGTTGTTACGAACACTATCGACAGCGCGAGTTACCGCGTTCAAGTGGACAACAAGCCGGTCGGCGAGAGGTACCTGTTCACAGTCGACTCAAAAACGGACCTTCCCCGAACCATGGACGTAGAAAGGCAGGAAGACGGGGTATGGATCGTGAAAGCCAAAGGAACGATTCAGTTCAATGACAAGCTAGCGCCTGAGCTGCTTAGTCCCAACTTTTCGCTGGATGCCAAGGTGATCGACGCCGACATATACACGGATAGTCTTTCCAAGCAGTTCCAAAAGACCCTTGCCACCGTTTCGTTGCCAACCGGACATTCTCTTTCCATCCAGGATGCTCAAGCAAGCACAAAAGGCGACGTGTTCTTGATGTACGCCGGCTCTGGCTTATCTGGCGACCACTGGGCTGAATTAACCGACGAACGCGGCACCAAATACATGAAGGTCGATAAGAATAACGGTGGCGGTTTCCAGGACACGGTTTTATGGTTGGGCAACAAAACACCTGTGATATTTGAGTGGTGGATTCCGATCGATGTTTCCCCTTCCTTCCGCCCGCACACCTACACCCTCAGGTTTAAGACGCAAAAGCGCGTCAAGCTAAATAAACCGGGAACGTTTTACGACAGCGCGATCGAAGATTTCGGCAAGCCTGCTTCGTTCAAGATTGACCATCCGACGACGGCGGACGTTCCGGCATACGCCCCTATCATTGTCGCGAGAGATCCAAGTGTGGGCGTGAACATGCCTACTGACGATGCTGACGTACAGCGAGTGACGGCGACCGCGATGTGTCGCTACCTGCAGCAAGTGTGGCTGGACAAAAGCGGCAAGCCCGTCGAAACAATGGGTTTTGGCGGGTTCGCCACCTACAACCGGAAAGTTACCGGCTATCGCCGTGACATCCCGTCCCTCGAAAAAGCGTACGGATTCGCCAACCAGGAGGTCGCGATTGACGATGCCTACGTCAAGGTCAACGGCCTTGGCACGGCTAACTACCAAGGTTATATCGACCTCTTCCAGATCTCCACCCTGCTCGGCCGCACCGAGGAGGCTGCAAAGTACCTCGAAGACATTCGCAAGTATGCCCCTAAGTCCGTCACCAACGAGTTACGGTGGAGGGATTTCGAAATGAGCATGGGGAATATTCCCGCCAAACCATGAAGGATATCATCTCAAACTGGTCCACACCCGCCCCGTAGCCGTCGTCTCCGTGGCGACGTCCGGAACCTCTCGACGCCGTCCGCAATGGTATTGCAACCTGACCGTCTCATGATGGCCACGGGCTGCTGCGTCGCCACGGAGACGACGGCTACGGGGCGGGTGGTGGATGGGTGTCGAAGTGGACACCCATTATCAAAACTCTGAGGGGCAGAGCCCCTCTGATTTATTTGGCTTCCTTGAATTCGGCGTCGATGACTTCCTCGTTGGCGCCCGAGCCTGCTGCTCCTGGCTGCTCGCTGGCGTCGGCAGCGGCACTTGCCGCGGAGTACAGCTTCTCGGCGATCGCATGGCTCTCGCTTTCGAGAGCGTTGAATGCCGCCTGAATCTCTCCCTCTTCACCGGCGTTGACTGCCTTTCGAAGAGCTTCGATCTTCTCGGTAGCGCTCTGGCGCACCGCTTCGTCGATCTTGTCTCCGGCCTCTCGAAGCGTCTTCTCCGTTTGATACGCAAGGCTTTCCGACTTGTTCTTCAGCTCGATGAGATCTTGCTGCTTCTTGTCGCTGTCGGCGTTCATTTCAGCCTCGTGAACCATTCGCTCGATCTCGTCGCGATTTAGATTTCCACTTCCGGTGATCGTAATGCTTTGCTTCGAGCCTGTGCCCTTTTCAAGTGCGCTTACGTTCAAAATGCCGTTCGCGTCGATGTCGAAAGTAACCTCGATTTGAGGCACCCGCGCCGGCGCCGGCGGAATTCCGGCCAGGTGGAATCGCCCGATGCTCTTGTTGTCGCGTGCCATGGGCCGCTCACCCTGCAGAATGTGGATCTCCACCTCCGGCTGGTTGTCGGCTGCGGTCGTGTAAACGCGGCTCTTCTTGGTCGGAATCGTCGTGTTTCGCTCGATGAGCTTGTCGAAGATTCCGCCTTGGGTTTCCACCCCGAGCGATAGCGGCGTGACGTCCAAAAGAACGATGTTCTTGACTTCCCCGCCCAAGACGCCGGCCTGGATCGCGGCGCCCACGGCGACGACTTCATCCGGGTTCACCGATCGGTTCGGCTCTTTGCCCGTCAGCTTTTTGACCAACTCCTGGACCTGCGGCATTCGCGTGGAGCCACCGACGAGGATCACCTCGTTGATGTCGCCTGGCTTTAGTTTGGCGTCTTCGAGCGCCTGATTGAACGGCTTCTTAACGCGCTCCATCAGGTCGTTCGTGAGCTCTTCGAACTTCGCCCTCGTGAGGTTGTAGTCCATGTGCTTCGGCTCGTTGTCGACTGCCGTCACGTACGGCAAGTTGATCTGCGTCGACATCTGACTGGAAAGTTCGATCTTCGCGCGCTCGGCGGCCTCTCGAAGGCGTTGAATCGCGGCTCGGTCTTTGCCGAGGTCAACTCCCTGATCCTTCTTGAACTGGCTTACAAGGTAGTCCACGATTTTGTTGTCGTAGTCGTCACCGCCAAGGTGGCTGTCGCCTGCCGTGCTCCGAACTTCGAAAACACCCTCGCCGACGTCGAGAACGGATACGTCAAACGTTCCGCCGCCAAGGTCGAAGACGAGGATTGTCTCGTTAGCCTTTTTGTCCAGGCCGTACGCCAAAGACGCTGCCGTGGGCTCGTTTATGATCCGCAGCACTTTCATGCCTGCGATCTCTCCCGCTCGACATTATCTACATTAGCGCCTCCAAAAAAGTCCTTAACATCGCCGAAGGCAAAGTCAAAGACGACACCGTCCTGCCCGCTACCGGCGCGTATCAGTACGTCGTTGAGTTGAAACAAGGCACCGCGAAGAAATACGGAATCAAACCCGGAACGAAATTTACTATCCCGCCTGGACTGAAAGCCGCCGACTAAACGGCCCTGTTTGCCATCCCTCCTTGCAACCAAACGGGAACCATTCGAGTACAATATCTGTATAACTCAGTATTGAGCGCAATAGACTCAAGTGGATTGATTCCCTTGGGTTAAAGAGGAGATAATAGAAGAGTGGGAAAAACAGTAGGAATTGACCTTGGAACGACGAACTCGGTCGTCGCGGTAATGGAAGGCGGGGAGCCGGTTGTAATCAGCACGGCTGAAGGCTCACGCACGA
>Ga0207011_1139_pt1 | contig 15113 bp, 15 predicted proteins | sample Alteio_BWMinCont_79_FD_153466 | JGI IMG/M metagenome (GOLD analysis project Ga0207011, IMG submission 153466) | Enriched cells from forest soil in Barre Woods Harvard Forest LTER site, Petersham, Massachusetts, United States -... | ecosystem: Environmental > Terrestrial > Soil > Temperate forest >...
CAGCGCGCGCGAGGACTGCGTCATGTGCGGCCGCGCGCCGCTTTCAATCTGCGACAAGTAGGACTGGCTGATGCTCTCGCGCAATTCCTGGCGAAGCGCTTTCACCATCTCCTGCTGCGTAATCGGCCGGTTCAGTCCACGCAGGGAACCTTCGACCTCGCGCAGGTAGCGAATTTTCTCCCCGACTTTCATATATCAGATCGCAATATTTATATTGCAATATGCAATGCATGTCAAGCGATGGATTTCCCGCGTTTTGATGGGGTTGGGGATTAGAGTCCGGCTTCGATGCGGGAACGGGGGTCGAGGTAGTCACGCAGGGCGTCGCCGATAAAGTTAAACGACAGCACCGCCAGCATCACGGCGAGTGCGGGAAAGAGCACGAGATGGGGCGCGTCGAACAGGTGGGCGCGGCCGTCATTGAGCATGGCGCCCCAGCTTGCCGTCGGCGGCGGCACGCCTAATCCAAGAAAGCTCATGGTGGCCTCGGCGAGGATCGCCCCCGCCATGCCGATCGCGGCCTGCACAATCACAGGCTGAATAATATTGGGCAGAATGTGCCGGACGATGATGCACAGGTCGCTGGCTCCGAGGGCACGGGCGGCTTCGACAAATTCACGTTCGCGCGCGGCGAGCACTTGGCCACGAACCAGCCGAGCGTAACCCACCCATCCGCCAAGCGAGAGCGCGAGAACGAGGTTGAAGATGCCCGGGCCGCGAAAGGCGACGAAGGCAATGGCGAGAAGAATTCCAGGAAAAGAGAGGAACGCATTCATCAGGACGACGTTTATGAAGCGATCGACGCCTCCTCCATAGTAGCCCGCGACCGAACCGATGATGAGGCCAAGCGTCAGCGATGCGAGTACGACGCAGCTTCCCACCAGCATCGAGATGCGCGCGCCGTAGATGATGCGCGAGAAAATGTCGCGCCCAAGTTCGTCAGTGCCGAAGAAGTGAGCGTGCGACGGTAGGTCCAGGCGCGCAGGCAGATTGATGAAAGCGGGATCTTGCGGCGCAATCCAGGGTGCGAAGAGAGCGAAGATTACGAAGAGGATTACCAGCACAATGCCGGTTGCAGCCAGGGGATTGTGACGGGCGTTTACGACTACAGCGCGACGCAACGAGATGGCGGAGGTGGACAAGTTGGCTTGTGGATTCTCGGAATTAACAAACTCTAGAGAACACGGAAATTACGCCCGTTTGTCACTCGGGCTGGCCGTACTGCATCCGCCTTGACCATGATGGGCCAATCGCCAACGGAAGGCAAGGTTAGACGTCACAATAGCGCTGTGGATGTTCAAGGCACCGCATTTGTACGATTTTGCACAGTGCGCCAATCCTCGGACAGGCATCATAGAGCGCGGACCCCATTTTAAACATTGGAGGAAACATGAAGAATTCTATTCTTGCGGTATTAGCTTTCGCGCTGATTTGCACGGGTGGCGCCGTGGCTCAGTATCAGAGCCAGGATCAGCATGATCAGCAGGCCCAATCTTCGCACCGCGTCAGGAAGACGAATGTGACGGGATATGTCCGGAAAGATGGCGACAACTATGTATTGGAAGATGATAAAGATAAACAGCGGTACCGCATCCAGAACTCTGAAGCTGTAAAAGAGCATGAAGGGCATCACGTGAAGGTCAAAGCGCAATTGCACGAAGATGATCGCTCGCTGGAAGTGAATAAGGTGAACCGGCTTCGCGAAGACAACCACTAAGAGGACCATCGCACGCACAGTGGCAGTCCAGCACGATTAAAGGGCAGTGCTCTGCTCTCGCGCTCGTGGCGGGCCGGTCGCGTGCCTGGCATTCCCGGTCGACGCGAAGGATTTGCATGCGGCCTTGAGATGGCTCGCGAATTGTGTTTTCATACTAAGCAGTACCGGAAACCGTAATCCCGGTCTGCAAGCGCGCCGTAAACCTCCACCTCTAGCCTACATTCTGAGGAGAAAAATCATGAATAAAGTCTCGTATATTCCGAAGGACTACAACTCCGTCACGCCGTACCTGGTCATCAAGGGCGCTGCCCAAGCCATTGAGTACTACAAGAAAGTTTTCGGAGCGACTGAAACCGTTCGCATGAACGGCCCAGACGGCAAAGTTGGTCACGCCGAATTGAAGATTGGCAATTCGCACATCATGCTGGCCGACGAAAATCCCAGCATGGGGCAGGGACATACCAGCGCGGCCACTATCGGAGCGAGCCCGGTAAGCCTGTACGTGTACCTTCCTGACGTGGATTCCGTGGTCAAGAAGGCGGCGGCCGAGGGCGCGAAAATCCTGAAGCCGGTGCAGGACCAGTTCTATGGAGACCGCAATGGATTCATTCAAGATCCATTCGGACATCTGTGGGGCATTTCAACGCACGTGGAAGATGTGTCGCCCGAGCAGATGAAAGAACGGATGAAGAAGATGATGCCGGCCGCGTAGGTTGACCAGAGGCGGGGCGGCGTGCCCCGCCTCGCTACCTCTTGCTGGAACCTAGAGTTTTTCGCCAGTCGCCGCCTGGCCCGCAAGAAGAAATGTCTTAGGATATTTGCCCCCGCCGCAGAGTTTGAACGAGCCGAAATCTTTGAACCAGGGTCCATCGGGCACGTTTGGTTTTGTCTCCAGCCAAACCCGGAGTTGATTGAGGTCGTCGAGGCTGATGTTGCGGTCGTGCATGCGCTCGAGGAGATGGTCGCGAATGGCTGCGGGGATGCGCGGCCAGGTTTCGATCTGAGCCATTATTCACCGAAAACCAGGCGTCCCAACTCGTCACCCAGGCGCTTGGCTTGCTGCGGATCGCTCGCGGTGCGAAATCGTTCGGCGAGATCGAAGAAGGCCTTCTCTTTCTGTTTCCGCGCTTCGATGCCGAGTTCAATAAGCTCCACCAGAATGCGGTTATCACTCAGGCGCTGGCTTTTTGCCATGCGCTCTACCTGTTTGGCGATGGGCGTGGGGAGGGATATGCTCCGCCGGACATTTTTTGTGGTGGGCATGGCATCATTGTACACCACTTTGGTGCATCGGAGAACGAGACATCACCCTGTCGAGTTGCTTCCTTTAGCACCGCCCGCTTCCCAAGAAAGCTCGGCCCGAAATTGTTCAGACTACTGCCTGATCCTCGGGTTCGCCACCGAATACAGCACATCCGTCAAAAAATTCACCGCGACGTACGTCAATCCAATCGCCAGGATGCAGCCTTGCACCAGGTAGTAGTCGCGGTTCGAGATGGCTTGGATGGTGAGGCGGCCGATGCCCGGCCAGGAGAAGATGGTTTCGGTCACGATTGCGCCTGCCAGCAGTGCGCCGAATTGCAGGCCCAGCACAGTGATGATGGGGATCATGGCGTTGCGCAGGGCGTGGCGGTAGACGACGGTGCGCTCGGACAGGCCTTTGGCGCGGGCGGTGCGGATGTAGTCCTGGCTGAGTTCCTCGAGCATGGAGGTGCGCACCATGCGGGTGAGGATGGCGGCGAGCGCTCCGCCCATGGTGATGGCGGGCAGAATGAGGTTGGCGAAGGAGCCGGCGCCAGAGACGGGGAGCCATCCCAGCTTGATGGCGAAGAGAAGAATCAGAATTGGGCCGAGCGCGAAGTTAGGGAATGACAGTCCGAAGAGGCTGACGACACTGAGCAGGCGGTCGTCCCAGCGGTTGCGACGCTGGGCGCTGCGCACGCCAGCGGGGATCGACAGGATGATGGCCACAAACAGCGAGGCCAGTGTCAGTTGCAGCGTGTACGGATAGCGCTGGGTGAGCAGGCGCGTCACGCTTTGGTTATAGCGGAACGAGGGGCCGAGGTCACCGTGGAGGACGCCTTTCCAGTAATGGAGGTATTGCTCGCTGAGCGGGGCGTCGAGACCGTAGGCGTGGCGGGTGGCTTGGATGTCGGCTGGTGGTGCGCCTTCGCCGAGCATTTGCTGGATTGGATCTCCGGGGACCAGGTGGATTAGAAGAAAGACGAGGCTTACTACCAGCCAGATTACTGGGAGCGTATATAGGACGCGTTGGAGGAGGGCTCGGGGCATGAAGTCAGTGGTTCGTGGCCGGTGATCGGTGGTCAGTAAACCCTGGCCAGTAAACTCTTTCGAGCTCCGCTCGAAGGGACAGCCGAGGGCGGCTGTCCCCACACAATACAACAGCTAAGGCTTTAATCTCCTGTCTGCTTCGCGGTCTGCGTTTTTCCATCGACGCTTTCTACTTTCTCGATCTTTACTTTGGCGATGCGATGACCTTCCATTTCTTCGACCGTGTAGCGATGGCCTTCGTACTCGAATGACTCGCCCAAGTAGGGAATGCGTTGCAGGCGGGCAAGAACGAATCCGGCGAGAGTTTCGAATCCGGCATCGCGGGGCAGGACCAGGTCGTGCTGAGTTTCGAGGTCGCGGATACTGACTGCGCCTTCCAGCACAAGAATGGATTCGTCTGCCAGTTCTGGCTCCGGGGACGCGATGTCGAATTCGTCTTCGATGTCGCCGACCAGTTGCTCGAGGATATCTTCGACTGTGATCACGCCGGCAGTGGAACCGAACTCATCGACTACGACGGCAAGATGACGGCGGCGCTGCTTGAATTCATCCAGCAGTTCGGCCAGAACTTTCGTCTCCGGAACGACCAGGACATCGTGCATGATCTGAGCGATCTGCGTGCGCGCGATACGCATGGCTACCGGCTGGCCAAGGTTGACAAGCCTGAGGCGAACCCAGCGAACAAGTTCCTTGTAATAAAGAACCCCGACGATGTGCTCGGGACCGCTTTGCGGGTCATAGACGGGAATGCGCGAGTGCTGGCCTTCGACGACCCGGTTCAAGGCTTCGTCGAGGGTGAGATCGGAAGGCAGGGAAAAAATATCTGGACGCGCCACCATGACCTCGCGAACGGTGATGCTGTCGAGTTCGATGGCGTTGTGGATCATCTCTTCCTGCGACTGGGGAATCTGGCCGAATTGGCGGCTGGCGGTGACGATGAGCTTAAGCTCATCCGGAGAGTGGACTGCGCCGCCGCGGCGGGTATCGCGCGCTCCGAAGAGTTTCAGCACCAAGCCGCCGGACTGCCGCATAAAAAAGAGCACTGGCCGTGTGATGGTAAGAAATGCCTCCATGGGGGCGGCCACGGCGAGGGCAATCTGCTCGGCGCGCTGTAAGGCCAGAGTTTTCGGAACAAGCTCTCCCAGCAAAACGTGCAGATAGGTAATCAGTGTGAAGGCGATCACGATGGCGATGCCGTGGGCGTATACCGCGGCATGTGGTACTTCATGAACGAAGCGGAGACCTTCCACTAATCGCGCGACCATGGGTTCGCCGATCCAGCCCAGAGTAAGGCTCACCATGGTGATGCCCAACTGCACTCCGTTGACAACCTCGTCGAGATGCTGATGCAGGCGCTGGACGATGCGAGCGCCGATGCGGCCGGACGCAATAAGCTGTTGAATGCGGGTATCGCGAATGCTGACCAGGGAAAACTCCGCGGCCGCGAAAAACGCATTCGCTGCCACCAGGAGAAGAATCAGGAGCACCCGGAGCAGCACAAAGGCGATCATGGATGCGCAATTCTAACATTCCAAAGGGGCTGCGGGGATATAGGGCGGACTGAGATAAGTCCCTAAATCCTTAATTCAGAGAAAACCAAGCAAAACTTTTGGACTCGCGGGCTACCATTTTGTGATGACGATGGTCTAAGTGAGAGGTGGCAAGTCCATCCATGCCACAGGCCACCCGGGTCAGGTCGAAATCTCTGGAACAAAGGCAGCTCCGGCTGCGTACAAGACAGTGAGAGCGCAGGACGGCTCTATTTCCAGCTTTCATTAGGAGGCGGTTGTGCACGGAAACGGAAATAATAAGAAGAAGCGGCGCAAACTGTTTATTTATGGCGGCATTGGGTTGGCGTTGGTCCTGCTGATTGCAATCGGTGTGTTTGCCGCCACGCGTGGTGGAACCAAGATTGATCCCTCTAAGCTGGCGAAGGTGGAAAAGGGCGACCTGGCTAAGAGCGTAGTGGCGACGGGTAAGGTAACCCCGATTATCAAGGTCGAAGTGAAGTCAAAGGCGAGCGGCATCGTGAAAAAGCTGCTGGTCGATTACGGCGATCGCGTGAAGAAAGGTCAGTTGCTGGCCCAGCTTGATAAGGTCGAAATCGAAGCGCAGGTCGATCAGTCGCGCGCCTCGTTGGAAGCGGCGCAGGCAAACTTGAACAGCACTCACGCCGACCTGGAGCGCGCCAAGGTGGACGCTGAAGGTCCGGATGTGCCCCTGTTGAAGCGCGCCTATGACCGCGCCACCGGCATGGCAAAGGATGGAGTGGTTTCCGCCTCAGCGCTGGACGATGCCGAGAAAAACTACGAGCTTGCCCTGAACAAGCAGAATGTATCGAAGGCGCAGGTTACGGTTTTGCGGGCGAAGATCGCGCAGGCGCAGGCGCAGGTGGCGCAGGATCAGGCTAATCTCAAACAACTGGAAGAGCAGCTCAGCTATACGGATATCGTTTCGCCGATTGACGGCATCGTGCTTTCGCGCGACGTGCAACTGGGCGACGCAGTGAGTTCGATTTTGGTGTTGGGATCGTCGGCCACGCTGGTGATGACGCTGGGTGACACGAGCGAAGTCTATGTGAAGGGCAAAGTGGACGAAAGCGATATCGGCAAGGTTTATCTGGGTCAGCCGGCACGAATCAAGGTGGAATCGTTCAAAGACAAAACTTTTACCGGCAAGGTGACGAAGATTTCTCCGATGGGCGTTGAGAAAGACAACGTCACCACATTTGAAGTACGGGTTTCGATTCAGAATCCGGGCGGAGAACTCAAGGCTGAGATGACCGCCAACGCGGAGATCATCCTGGAAGAACACAAGGCGGTGCTGCAGATTCCGGAAGGCGCCATCCTTTACGACAAGGATAAGAAGGCGTCAGTGGAAATCCCAGATCCGAAAGGGAAAGACGGCAAAAGCAAACTTGCCGTCAACATTGGAATCTCTAACGGTGCGAAGACGGAATTGCTGAGCGGGTTGAAGGAAGGCGATCAGGTTGTGCTGCAGTAAGGGCAGTGCTGAATTTTAGGTCTTAGGTCTTAGGTCTTGGGTCTTAGGCGGGCAGACGGGTCCTAACGCCTGAGACCTAACACTCTCAGTTAGGGCTGCTGCGGAAATAACATCTCTGTGAGGTTGCTCTACATGAATAAGAAAAACATCTCCCGAATTTCGGCTTCGATTGCGGTCGTATTGCTGGCTTGCAGCCTTGCAATCGCTTCCACACCGCAGGGAACATTCGAAAAGACCTTCCAGGTCAGCGGGCCAGTTGATCTGGAAGTGCAGACTCGTTCCGGCGATATTATCGTGCGCAGCGGCGGATCGGGGTCGGTCACGATTCGCGGCAAGATTTACGTTGGGGACCATTGGTTGTTTGGCAGCCGGCACACGGACGTGAGCGATATCGAACAGCATCCTCCGCTGCGGCAGGATGGCAACAGTATCCATGTCGATTACGTAAATGCTCGCGACATTTCGGTGGACTATGAAATCACAGTCCCTGCGGACACCACCATCCGAACGCATAGCGGTTCGGGGGATCAGATTATTGAAGGCACTCAGGGCAGTGTCGACCTGCAGAGCGGCTCGGGAAACCTGAAGCTCGCGCGCCTTACTGGAGAGATTCGTCTGCAGACTGGTTCCGGCGACGTACAGGCACGCGAGATCTCAGGTCCGGTGCGTGGTGGGGCGGGCAGTGGAAATCTTGAACTGGAAGAGACGGGCGCGGGTGATATTGATCTGCACACCGGGTCGGGCAACATTACGGCGCGCGGCATTCAAGGCGCATTCCGCGCCGACGCGGGCAGCGGCGATATCACAGCAGAGGGCACGCAGACGGGCACCTGGGGAATCCGCACCGGCTCCGGCAATGTGCACGTGCGGTTACCCGCCAATGCCGCATTCGATGCAGATATTTCCACCAGTTCGGGGACGCTGAGCGTGGACGCGCCGATCACCATGACGGTGCAAGGACGGGTGCAGGAAATACGCAAGGAGATTCATGGCAAAGTGCGTGGCGGGGGACCGCTGCTGACTCTGCGCACGGGATCGGGCGATATTCACATCGAGTAACAGTGGCCACCCCGTTCCCTGTTACCTCCGTTCCTTGACGCCACAGTAACCACCATTTACTTTCGATTCTCTGGGAGTACTGTGTCTTCCATCCGTGAGGGAACTTTGGCGAATCGTCCGATCATTACTCTGACCACCGATTTCGGCACCAACGACCACTTTGTGGGAACGATGAAAGGCGTGATCCTGGACATTGTGCCGGATGCGCAGATTGTCGATATCTGTCACGCCGTGCAAGCCTTCGATGTCCTCGATGGCGCGCTGACTATTTCGCAAGCGTATTCGTACTTCCCTACCCGCACAGTCCATGTGGTGGTGGTGGATCCGGGTGTAGGTACGGCGCGGCGGCCGATCTTAGCTTCGAGCGACAAACATCATTTCGTGGCCCCCGACAACGGCGTGCTCTCTCTGGTCTATGCGCGCGAAGAGCGGATGCACGTGCGGCACATCACTTCCGAACATTATTATCTGCAGCCGGTAAGCAATACTTTCCATGCGCGCGATATTTTTGCTCCTGTGGCCGCCTACCTGGCGAAAGAAGTTGACACGCTAAAGTTTGGGGAAGAGGTGCAAGAGTACGTTCGCTTTTCGGCGCCCAAGCCCAAAGCTGTCGACGCCAACCGCCTGCGCGGGGTCGTGCTCAAAGTTGATCGTTTCGGAAACCTCATCACCAACATCACCCCCCAGGATGCCCCTGCTCTGTTCGGAGAAGGTGCCAAGGGGTTCAAGATTGTCGTTGGCAGCCATGAGGTCACTGAGATGCACAGCGTCTACGCCGAGGGCGCTCCGGGAGAGGTGTTTGGCATTCTCGGAAGTATGGGTTTCCTGGAGATTGCCGCAAACCGCGGAGCCGCGGTTCAGTTGACCGGGGCCGGCAAAGGGACCGACGTCACTATCTCCTTTGGCGAGGCCGCTGCGGCTGGCAAGGGCGCGTAATTTTCCCTACAAGCTCTTGGGCTTGGGATGAGCGTAGCGCTCCATCTCAGCCGTCCACTTGAGAAAACGCCAAAGGCTGCTGCGCTCTCGCCACAAAAGCTCCCAGAACTCCAGAAACCCGATCTGCGTCATCTTCACGCCGCAATAGGTCTCCATGCGCCAGAGCAGATAAGGACTTCGCCACGGAGCCAACCGATGGCCTTTCGTGGCATTCCAAAGAAAGCGGAGCGAATGACGCATGGAAGCATAATAACCATGAAATGCATGCAAGGCTATGCGCAGAGTATGCTCCTCCGATTATTTCGCTTTGCTCGAGGTGAGAACTCTCCGGCTGCGGCGAACTGTGACCGTGTTAGAATCCTGTCTCCGCCTAGGAATTTCGATCCATGTCCGACCCAGATACCCGCCAGAAAGCCGAAGACCGTTACTATGCCGCGCTCGATTTGATGGCGGATGGGAAGCTGGACGAAGCTGTCGCGGCCTATCGCGAATCGTTGGCCACCGATCCGGCGTTTACCGAAGCGATGCACGGACTGGCGCGCGCTCTGCAGGATTTGCAGCGTTACGATGAGGCGATCACAGTGGCGCAGCAGATTACTGAATTGGATCCGGATGACGTGCTCGCCCACACCAGCTTGTCTGTCCTATATCAGAAAAAAGGAATGATTCCAGAGGCTGAGGCCGAGGGAGCGAAGGCGCGGGTGTTGGGATGGAAGCAGCAGTTAAAGGGGAAGAGCTAGCAGCTTCCTACAGCTCATACTTCTTCATCAAATGCCGGAACGAGCGGTAGGAGATGCCGAGCAGGTCGGCGGCTTTGGTTTGAACACCGCCAGAGTGCTCAAGAGCATTTTGCAGCAGCGAGCGCTCGATGTTGGCGACATAAACTTCCATTCCGATGCCATCAGGAAGAATCGCCCCGGCTGCTATCTCGGACATGCCGCCCGCAGCGCCAACACCTGCTGCGGCAGCGCGCGTCTTGGGCCGTTCGGCGGGCAACTCCACGTGCAACTCGTCTGTCATCTCCAGGGCAACGGCGCGTTCGACGGTATTTTCCAACTGGCGAACGTTGCCTGGCCATTCATAGTCACAGAGAGCATCGAGGGAATTCTGGTTGACGCGCAGGATGCTGCGATTGGCGGCCGTGGCATATTTCTTCAAGAAGTGGTTGGCGAGCAACAGGATGTCTTCGCGGCGCTCGCGCAAATTCGGCACTCGAATCGGAATCACGTTGAGGCGGTAGTAAAGATCTTCGCGGAACAAATTTTCAGCGACCGCCCGGTCGAGATCGCGATTGGTGGCCGCGATGACGCGCACATCAATCGGAATTTCACTTGCGCCCCCGACCGGACGCACAGTCCGTTCCTGCAACACGCGCAACAGCTTCACCTGCATGGCTAGCGTCATTTCGCTGATTTCGTCGAGGAAAATAGTGCCGCCGCCGGCCACTTCAAACAGTCCACGCTTATTTTGATTGGCTCCGGTAAAAGCTCCCTTCAAATAGCCGAAGAGTTCACTTTCCAGTAGAGTCTCGGGGAACGCTCCGCAGTTCACCGAGACGAACGGTTCAGTGGCGCGCGGCGAACAGATGTGGACGGCGCGTGCTACCAGCTCTTTACCGGTCCCGCTTTCACCGTGAATCAGAACCGTGCTCGCGGTCGAGGCAACGGTGCGCACGGTCGATTTCAGCCGCTCCATCGCTGCGCCCGAACCAATAATATTGTCGAGCGAATTGTGCGAGGCGGCGTCGCGGCGCAGAGCGAAGTTCTGTTTGCTCAGAGAAATTTTCTCGAGGACCCGGTTGATGGCTAGCTTGATTTCATCCACCAGGCCGGGGCTCTTGCGAATGTAGTCTGAGGCTCCTCCGGCTTTTACCGCTTCCACCGCTGCTTCGTAATCGTCGACGGCAGTGATGAGAATAACCGGGGAGTCGGGCGAAACGCGATGAGCATGGCGCAGAACTTCAATGCCGTCGATGTTCGGCATCTTGATGTCGGTGATGATGAGATCGAAAAGATTGCCGTCAATTTTGTTCTTTGCGGCCTGGCCGGATTGCACCGTCTCGACGCGATGCCCATCGCGGCGCAGCGCGATGTCGAGCATTTCGCAGATGGAACGCTCATCGTCGCAAACCAGAATGTTAGCCACGCCGCCTCCCTTCTGCCATAGTCTCTGCCAACTGCGCGCTCGGGAGGTTCTCCAAAGCAGGTTCGACCCTATTTTCTAACTCGATAGTTCGAGCAGATTGTCTTTCCGCATCGAGCCGCCGCAGCCGGAGCACGAAAGTGGTCCCCTGCCCGGGCTTTGACCTTGCCCATACCTTACCTTCATGCGCCTGCACGATCTGGTAGACCACTGCCAATCCGAGACCGGTGCCGCCTTCAAAGTTCGACTGGAAGGGTTCGAAGATCTTCTCCGTCTGTTGCGGCGTCATTCCGGTGCCAGTGTCCGCGAAACTCACCTGCCAGTCGTTCCCGAGATGTTCGATGGCAACTTTCAGAACGCCGCCGTCGCGCATGGCGCGAATTGCATTCTCGGCAAAATTCCAGAAAACCTGTTTGATTTTGTCGCCGTCGGCCAGCACCCATGCCTCGGCAGCCGCAAACCGGCACTCAATTGTGATGCCGGTATTTTCCGCGGTCATACGATTTCGTACAAGAGTTAAGGTATCTTCCAGCAACTGCACCAGGTTGGCTTTCTCGAAGTGATACTTCTTGCCGCGCGAGTAAGCCAGGAAATCCGTGATGATTCCGTTCAGGCGCTGCGATTCCCGGGTAACGATATCGAGCAGCCGGCGATGCTCTTCGCCCAGTTCCGGCACTCCAGAGAGCATGCTAACCGAGCCCGCGATCGAAGTAAGTGGATTGCGAATCTCGTGGGCAATTGCCGCGGCCAGCCGGCCTACGGCAGCCAAGCGGTCCTGCAACCGTACTTCGCGCTCCAGTCGCCGGATCTCGGTCAGGTCATCCAGGGCATAGACATATCCTAGCGGACCGCGCTCCGGCACATTCAAAGCCGCGACTCTTACCCGAACAGTTTTGCGAAATGTTCCCACTGTGTCGAAGCGAACTTCCGCATGAGTGCGGGACTCGCCGTTCGGCAGCGCGTCGAGAAACAAGTGCGTGACAGGTTTTCCCAGCAGCTGTGATGGCGTGCGTTCCAAGAGTTTCTGGGCCGCATTATTCACGAGCGTAATGCGTCCATCGAGATTGGTAGTGATCAATCCGCTGCTGATGGATTGAATTATGTTTTCGTGCAGGACCTGAAGATCCTCGAGCGCTCCGCTCGCGTCTTTCAACTCCACCCGCGCCTCGCGTAACTTTGCAACCAGCAGGCTGGCAAGGTAGGCAACGGTCAGGAATGCGAACAGGTTCACGAAGATGATTCCCTGCAGCGCTTTCAGTTCGGGATGGGTCGAGCAGTAGGATCGCACCACTCCGTAGTAGTTGAGTTCGAGGACGGCGCCATAAAGGATGAAGGCGAGGGCGGCGACCAAGTGCACCCACACGCGCGGGAGCAGGATGCCGGCCACGATGATAACCAGGGGATAAAGAAAGTTCAGCGAGCTATCCCATCCTCCCGTCTCATGTACCACCAGGCTGACCAGGATCAGGTCAGTCAGCACTTGCAAGGAGGCCTGCAGCCGGTGCTCCTTCCAGAAGGAGAGCAGGAGCACGTAGAAGAGCGAGAGCGTATACCAGAGCAGAATCGTGCTGAGGAAAAGTCGCAGCGGCAGACGCGTAGGCGTCAACTGCGCGACCGCCAATTGGATTCCGAGCAGGAAGGTAAGGATCAGTATCCGTACTTTTACCAGCCAAGCCAGCCAATTCCGCTCGTCAAAAGTCGATTGCATTTCTATCTCAGGTCTCAGGTGTTAGGTCTCAGAACTCAGGTTTTAAGTGTTCGGCATCACAAGTGAGGCGCCCGGGTCTTAGGCCTAAGACGTAAGGCCTAAGACCCAACACCTAAGACGCAAGACCTCGATCTTTACTACCCCGCCAGCTTCGCGATCATGGCGAACAACGGCATGTAGAGCGAAATGACGATGCCGCCGATGGTTACGCCCAGCACGCCGATGATGGCCGGTTCCAGCATGGCCAGCATGTCTTTGGTAGCTGCGTCCACTTCGTCTTCGTAAAAATCGGCGATCTTCTGCAACATGTTGTCCATGGCGCCCGTCGCCTCGCCAACCCCGATCATCTGGGTCACCATGTTGGGAAATACTCCACACTCACGAAGCGGATCGACAATGGTGCGGCCTTCTTCAATGGCTTTCCGCACTTTCATCAACGCCTCTTCGAGTACCGCGTTGCCGGATGTTCTGGCCGTGATCGCCAACCCCTCAAGGATGGGAACGCCTGAGGTAATCAGCGTACCCAGGGTTCGTGTAAAGCGGCCCACGGCGATCTTACGTAACAGCGGGCCGACTACCGGCAGCATGAGCAGAGTCTTATCGAAATAATATCGCCCGCGGGGATGCTTGCGGATCTGCTTAAGGCCGAAAATTGCGCCCGCTGTTCCTGCAATGAAGACCCACCAGAAACCCTGCACAAAGGCGCTTAATCCCATCACGATGCGGGTGGGAAGTGGCAATGTGACACCCAATCCGTTAAACAGGTTGGAGAAGATAGGTACCACCCACTTGAGCAGGGCGCCGACAATCAGCGTAGCTATGCTTACGACAGCGACGGGGTAGATCAATGCGGACTTCACAGCCGCTTTCAAGCGGACCGCTTTCTCGACATAAGTCGCCAGCCGCTGCAGGATGATGTCCAGAATACCGCCGGTTTCGCCAGCCTCAATCATGTTGGTGGTGAGATCGTCGAACACGTTCGGATACTGCCGCATGGCATTGGCCAGCGTAGCGCCGCCTTCCACCGTAGTCCGGACGCCGGTCAGCGTCTTCTGGAAGGACTGGCTTTCCTGGTTGGCCGCCAGGATTTCCAGACACTGAACCAGCGGCAACCCGGCATCAATCATTACCGAGAACTGGCGGAAGAAAATTGCGATGTCCTTGACCTTGACTTTGCCAGACCCGAAAGTGGGCATGGCAAATTCTTTGCCCTTCTCCCGGATGGCTCCCGGTGTAATGCGCTCGCGCCGCAGTTGCTGGCCCAGCGCCTGCTTGTTGGGTGCTACGCGTTCTCCGGAAATTTTTTGTCCGGAAGCATCCTTGCCGGAAAATGTGAAAACTGGCATGGTTTTAATTTCTCCTCAGTTCGTCGATAAGTCGTCATTCCGGCGGCGAAATCCACTCAATGCGCATCGTGAGCCGCCGATCACGATGCCGTTTTGTCTCGTTAGCGCTTGGCGGGTGACGCTCCCTTCGCCAGTGGGGATCCCGCCGCTGTCGACCCCTTGGTCAAGCCAGCGCCGCGGTTAATCATTTCCTGAAGCTCTTCCGGATGGCTGGAGCGTTGCAGAGCAACCTCCAACGAAACCTGCTTCTGGAAGTAGGCCGTGGCCAGTGCCTGGTTGAACGTTTGCATGCCGAACTTATCCTGTCCGGATTGCATGGCCGAGTAAACCTGGTGAATCTTGTCTTCGCGGATCAGGTTGCGCACCGCGGAGTTGGGAATAAGGATTTCCATAATCATGGACCGGCCCTTGCCGCTGATGGTGGGCAAGAGCGTTTGGCACATGACGCCTTCCAAAACCAGCGACAGCTGAGCACGAATCTGCGGCTGCTGGTGCGCGGGAAACACGTCAATGATGCGGTTGATGGTGGAGGTCGCGGAATTGGTGTGCAACGTACCGAAAGTCAAGTGACCGGTCTCGGCAATGCGCAGAGCCGACTCGATGGTTTCCAGATCGCGCATTTCGCCGATCAGAACCACGTCCGGATCTTCACGAAGAGCGGCGCGCAACGCGTCGGTGAAGCTCTTGGTGTCAGCGTGCAGTTCGCGCTGGTTGACCACGCAGTTCTTGTTCATGTGCACGAACTCGATGGGATCCTCGATGGTCAGGATGTGGTCGTGGCGCTCGCTGTTGATTTTGTCGATCATGGCAGCCAGGGTCGTTGATTTTCCGGAACCCGTGGGTCCGGTAACCAGCACCAGCCCGCGCGGCTTATCGCAGAGCTTGCTCACTACCGCCGGCAATCCGAGCT
>Ga0207011_1141_pt1 | contig 15009 bp, 13 predicted proteins | sample Alteio_BWMinCont_79_FD_153466 | JGI IMG/M metagenome (GOLD analysis project Ga0207011, IMG submission 153466) | Enriched cells from forest soil in Barre Woods Harvard Forest LTER site, Petersham, Massachusetts, United States -... | ecosystem: Environmental > Terrestrial > Soil > Temperate forest >...
GTTCGTCCAATCCGTAACTAGGACGACGGTTACGATCATATGTGTAGCCGTCGTTTGTCCTGTAAGGGTCTTGTGGTTGACCGTATACGTCGCGTGAAAGGGCTTGGGCCGCGTGCGCACTGTCTGATTGTACGGTGTGGTCATTGCCGATGGTGTCAATGCTATGAAAATAGAAAACTTCCGCTGACGACATTGTTGCTCCTCCTGGGGGCGTTGGTTTATGTAGACAATTTAGTAGACTGAATTGCCGCGGTCGTGACAAAGTAGTGGCATTGGCGTGACAATTGCGGCACAAATAGTCTGAATCTTGGATCGGCTGCTTAGCTCGTTTCGGCTTTTCCGTTGCATCAAGCTAGAATACTGGGCTCTATGGCAAGGGTCTCTGGCTTCGATCACAGACATGCTTTGGCAGGGGAAGGACCAAAAGTATGGCAACTGCTAACATATCCCAGCCGTAGTGATTGGCTGCACGGGCTCGCTCAGTTTTTGGCTCCGGGAAAAGATGTTCTAAGTCAAGCTGAAGCTCCTGGAGACATCCTGACACTGTTCCGTCACTAGCGGGTCCGTTGACAGTCTTTGCAGACTCCTGTAGGGTGCGCAAGGCGTCACGTGAAAGGGTTTGGGCCGCGTGCGCACTGTCTGATAGAATAGCGTGGTCACTGCCGACGGTGTCAATGTTATGAAAATAGAAAACTTCTGCTGATGACATTTTTGCTCCTCCTGGGGGCACTGGTTCATGTAGACAATTTAGCGGACTGCAATGCCGCGGCGGTGACAAAGTTGAGGCAGCAGAGTGACGCGACAATCCTGGCATCCGGAGCCAATAGTCAAAAGTTTGTCTTACAACGGTTCGACAAGGGGGGAGCCTGTTGGCTCTGAGCTTTTCTTAGATCTTCGCCCGTGAGGGTAATCAGGTTTTTCTTCGCTACTGATAAGCAATTTCAAATTTGGCAGCGTTCCGTCGCATTCCCGGAGGAAGCGGTATGCCAGGTCCCTGTCAGAAATTGTCGGATTTCCTAGGGGGGCGATATACGGATTCTTGTCAAAAGTTGGTGCATTTCCTGACTGTGCGTAGAAAGGCTCCTGCAGTCGTTTTACATTCTCATACTCTTTCTTGTGTTGTTCGCAAAAGGCCTCTGTTAATAGTTTTTGGCCCACATCCACCAAATCTGAGGGGAGGATGTGACTATCGCTGACTTTATGGGGAGAGAAAATTTCTGCCTGTGCCATTGTTGCTTCTCCTGCGAGCGCTGGTTCATGGAATCAATTTAGCGCGTTGCAGGACCATGGCAGTGACATAATTGTGGCAGCGGCGTGACATTAGCCGTACAGGCTCAAATTACCGGACAGACCACAAATACTTGTGGCTTATTCGCCCGAGGGGAGGCGAAACCAAAAGGTGCTGCCTGCTCCTTCCTGGCTTTCGACGCCGATATTTCCACCGTGGGCCTTGATTATTTCCTGGCAAATTGCCAGCCCCAGACCGGTACTGCCCCTGGCCCCGGTATCGAGGCCGGATAATTGCTCAAAGCGATCGAAGATGGTGCGGACTTTGTCCTGTGGGATGCCCCGGCCCCTGTCGGTGATGCGCAGTTCGACCAGCTTGGCCACGGCGATAGAGCCGATCGTTATGGGGCTGCCCGGGGGAGAAAATTTGATGGCATTGGACAATAGATTGACAATTACCTGCACCAAACGGCGCTCGTCCGCCACGACGACCAGGCCGCTTTTTTGATGCGAAATACTGATGTTTCGGCTTTCGGCAAAACTCTGCAAAGTTTCGATTGAACTTTCAACCAGGTCGTCAATCAGGCAAATGTCGGGTGCGATTACCAGCTTGCCAGCTTGCATTTTTTCAAGGTCAAGCAAGTCATTGATTAAAGAAATCAATCGTGCTGAACTCTCTTCCGCTTGTTTTACCCGCTCGCGCCATTCGGGTGAAAGGTTGCTGTTTGGCTGGGCCAGAAGCTCAAGCATAGCTTTTATCGAGGCTAGAGGCGTGCGCAGGTCATGGGTTATCATGGCGACAAATTCTTGCTTGAGTTGTTCAACCCGTTTGCGCTCACTGATGTCGTGAGCTACGCAAAAAAGCGTCTGCTCCGTTTTGGACCAGGAAACAGACCATAGTTGCTCGACGTTGGTGCCATTAGCTGCAATCGTTTGAGCTTCCAGAGTGCAGGGCTTTTGTCTGATTGCCGCCTCTCTCAGTTGTTGGATTACATTCTGCCGGCTGCCTTCCGCCAGGACATCGGTGATGGTCATACTCAAAAGGTTGGCCTCGCGATACCCCCAGATCCCTGCAGCGGCAGGGTTGACGGCGGTAAATTGCCCTTTTGTATTGATTGAAAAAATTACGTCGACGGCATTTTCTACGACTGCCCTTTCTTTGCGGGTCGCTTCAAGTAGTTTGGCGGCCATACTGTGTATGTCCTGATCGAGCAAGGCAAACTCGTCCTCGCCCGCCAGCGGCAAGCTGCCGTAGTGGCCTGCCGCCAGGCTGGTTATGCTGCCCATGACTTTGCTCAATCGTCTGGCTGCTTGCATGTTGAAATATAGGGCCAGCCCAACCGCCAGTGAAATACTGGAAAAAATGAGGGTAAGCAATATCAAATTGATTGTGCGCTGCGAAGACGCCTGCGCCAAGTGCAAAGCCTTTGCCTGAAGTGACTGGGTCTCCAGAAACTTTGTCATCTCAGCGCTAAACTGGTGGATTTCATGGTTCAGGTCGCGGAAATATAGTGCTCTTCCCACTTCTCCCATATCTTTTGTGACGTTAATAGTCTCCGAGGCTCTGTTAATCTTATGCAGGTGCGCTGCGGCCTTAGCCACAAACGATTTTATCAACGGATCGCCTTGTGCCATTTCGTCCAAAATACGAATTCTACGTTCAAGTTCTGCCAGATCGCGATCCCTCTCGTCCTTAAAAGGTTGTCCTCCCTGTTCCATCAGTGTCAGACTGAGCGTGGCTACGGTTATGGTCAGGCGCATCAGGTTGTTGACCTCGGCCACGATCTCCTTGTCGTGTAATTCGCGCTCCGTTTGATTGCGCGACTCCTGCCAGACAGGGACGAGCACTCCCACACAGGACAGTTCAAAGACCAGCGGCACGGCCACCAGCAAAAATCCTTTCTGTGCAAGAGTCAGACTGATGCTCAATATATCTCTCTGCGAAAAACGGCTTGCCTTGGTACTTATCGGCCCTGTCAGCTGTAGCGCAAATCGCTACTTTTAAACTGTTTTCTACGGCTCGCGCCCAGGCAATTATAGCTGCTATTGACCCCGTACCGGCTATGAACATTCTCAACCTGATGATGAGAAATGAGCGGACGCCGCCACCCGAAAAGCAGAAAACCGTGCAAGGCCATTACCGCCCGGGTAACGCTGGAAGTCCATTTAACAGCAAAAAACAATCAATGTCTTACGCTTCAAATTTAACCGTTGTCAGCACTCTGCCCCGGTCTGCCTGGAAACGATAGTAGCGGGCTAGCTGATATTGGCGCAATTTGTTATTTGCAGTATCGACAAAAAGGACTAAAAGCATTGCCGGCATAAATACGACTGAGATGGCTGCCAATTCCAGGATTGCGACCGTGACGAGTGTTAGCGGGTGATTGGTTAGATCGGCACATAACATAACTAAGCTAGTGGCGAAATTCCCTTTGCAGTGGGCAGTGTCGAGAAAACACAAAAGTACAAGCGGAAAGGCACAAAACAAGGCCAACCGGGCACCATATTTAACGACTGGATAAAAACGACGTTTCATAGTCCCATCTTACCACCGCCCTAATGACTCGTGCCAGCTCAAAAAGTGTCTGCCAAAATAGCAACTGGCTGCCCGCAAGCACTGCAACAAACATTAGAATCTCTCAAAATGGGAGCTGTGCCCTTGACACCGATCTCTCAAAATGAGAGCATTGTTAGACAGCGCGCGGGGGCCGTGCCATGAGAATTTCAGGCAGCAAGAAGGTGAAACAATTCATTTTAAAACACCCGTCTTGCAGGACCGTAATGAATGCCTGGCTAAGAACCGTCCGTGAAGTCATTTGGCAAAACCCGGCCGATATAACAAACACGTTTAACAAGGCCGATTGCGTAAAAACGGTTTGGATATTCAATATCAGCGGCAACAAATACCGCCTATCAGCCAGAGTGTTCTTTGCAAGCGAGCGGGTCCACGTTCTAAAAGTACAAACACACAAGGAATATGACAAAGAAGATTGGGAGGCTGGCCCACCGGCCCGTTAATCACACAAAACGGAACCGCACAGAACAGGACGGGCGGAAATTGTAAGCGATAGAAAACGAATCGAACTAAAGAGTAGTAAGGCCATGAAAATCCCGAAGAAATACCAAGCCCTGATCGACCGATGGCCACTTCGGCCGATTGCAAATGACGATGACTTAGATCTAGCCACCGAAGTGGCGGATGATCTTTGCATGCGCGAACGTGGCAAAGACGAAGAAGATTACTTGCACGTACTCACCATGCTAATTGAAGACTATGAAATCAAGGCCGGCCATGTGCCTGATGAAGTTGTTACGCCCCTGGAAATGCTGAAATTTCTAATGGACGAGAACGACCTCAAACAAATGGATCTGATCAAGATCCTCGGCATCTCATCCGGCAATGCCAGCGAAATTATGAGCGGCAAGCGCGAACTGTCCAAGGCGCACATACCAGTTATAGCAGCACGTTTTGGAGTAAATCCAAGCGTATTCTTGCCGCCGGTTAAATTGCCCCCCGATGAAGACGACGCACCAACCTATGCCGGCAAGAAGTGGGGGATTGGTTCAACTGAAAAAGGAGTGTACTTGCCGGCTGACGGCACTAGAGTTGTGCGTGAGAAACACAAAACAACAAAGGAGAGCAAAGGGGAACAGCCCAAGGGCGCCTCTGCCAAGACTAAGAAAAAGACCAAGGGATATTAAGAGTGCTGGCAAAATCATGCCTCGGAAAAAATTCGGCATCATGTCATGTTGATGTCAGTGTAGGTTGATATAGTTGCCCGTCAGACGGCGTAGGAAATGAAAGCCTGAAAATGGCTCCGAAACAAGATTCAACCTGACGGTCGGCTAGGGGTGCAAGTGCCTCAACCTTAGCGCCGAGAGAAGTCCAAATGCTTGACTCTAAACGCTGCCAGAGCGATAGATTGAAACCCCAGATTCATCGCTCCTGAACCACAAATCTAAAAACTGATCCATGCCGAGAGCGTGGATTTTTCTTGCCGAAATGAAGCGGCGGCACCTGTTGCCGCATAGTGAAGAAAGCAAAATTGCAGTCAGTGCATCGCTTCTTAAACAATATCAACACCCCAATTCAAAAGCAATTTTTTTTGGAGGGAACCAATATGACACTCGATCAGCCAACCTTTCAGGGTGGTGCCAAACCTGGCTCGTCAGATGCAGCTACGACATTATCGCAGGCAGCCTTCGCCAATCCGCTCGAATTTCTCCAAGTCCTTCAGAAAGACTACAGTAAGATCGCCTCGCACGGTGGAGACATGTCCAAGAACGATTTGATCCTCTACGCCCAGCAGGGCGACGATGCGGAGGGCCGGAGGGCGGCCAAGGTAGCGGTGGAACACTTTGACACACTTATGTCGATGACGGTGGACAACCATTCCGATGATAATGGTAATAAGCCTGCACAAGTAATAAGCAGATATGACCTTAAGCAAGACATTTCATATGAAAAGGGTACAGTCCTGTCGCTGGCGCCGGAAATTGTGGTTAAGGAACTGGCAGACGCCTCTATGACCGCCATTGGCGCCGGATTTACCTTAGTGGGAGCGGAGCTTACGATGGTAAGCGCTGTCGCTTGCCCTCCAGTTCTAGCAATTGCCGTCCCAGTCACCGTCGGCTCAGCCGGCATAATGGGATATTCGGCCTACCACTTTGCCACCGACGCCTTCACTACAGCTGCAAGCGCCAAGCACCGCCAGCAGGAATTTGCCAGCTGGAGCGAAATAAACCGCGGGCAGGCAAAGCCTGGCGCAAGCTAGTTTGTTTTGATTGGCCTGAAGCCCTGAAAATTCAAGGTTGTTTTCTCATATTGCTGTTTGCCGCTGGACATATGTTCTTGCGGGGAATCGCCTATATATCGGTCTTCGTCGGCGTCATATGCCACGTCAGAATGCCCGGCATGCATTGAAGAACGATGAAAACAATAATGGTAGGATCGACGGGTATGATCATTCTTTCAAAATTTGTATTAACGTCGGCGCTTCTTATCGTGGTTCATGGTTTGGGCATTTCGCCGTGCCTGGGCCAGGACAGCCAGGCCCTTCAGGGCGGCATTACCGAGACTGTCAATCTGGCACCGCTTGACTCGTCATTGGCGCCCGGCAATCGTTTTGATAAGAGCGCCGCCGAGAATCTAATCGATACTTCTAAATCACGCGGCACCTGGCACATGGTGCCGGCATGGTATTCAGGTCAGCGCAGCACTGATCAAATGATGGTTACGTTTAGTCGCGATGAAAAAACACGGGCAGAAGATCGAAGCACTCACCGCGAAAATCGGCACAGTGTTATGACCGTAGATACGCTCAAGGATAAGACAGGCCAGCTATGGGAATACGACGCCCAGGGATTTTGGATTGAAGGACAGAGCGACGATGCTCTGCACTACAACTGGGTGTTATCACGATCTTCAACGGTCACAACAAATGCGGAATGCGATCACGTTATACGTGGTGTCGGCTTTCACGTGGACAAACAAACCCAAACGATTAAAAGCTGCGATCGCAGCGTGTCACAAATAACTGCTGTCCCTATTTCCTCGACGACAATCAAGTCAAAGACTCTTCAAAGACTGTATGACTGGCAAGGCCATCCCACTAGAACGGTGGAGACTGTTTGCAGTTACAAAAGAACTGGTGAAGATCCAGCAGACAAGAGTGGCATGACCCGCGACGGCAAACCCATGTATCAGCTGTTTGTCCAGTTTCTCAGGGACCACCATATGGCCGACCGCATTCCCGACGAACCGCCGTCTGCACCTGGAGCGGTGTATCAGCCGTAAGAACCGACCTGATGCCATTGCTAGTGGCTTAGCTATGGGGGGGGCGCGCCGTCTGAAGGCTGCCTGATAAAATCTACGGGCAGCGTTCCTTATAGCCTCAGCAGCGCCAAAAAAAAATTGTCTGGTTTGAAGCCAGGTCACAACAATGTCACAAGAAGGATCTACCATTGAGAGACATTCGACCTGAACTTACCACCAAAATTTTTGCGTTACCGCGCAAAGGTCTTACAGCATGCCAGACACCCCAGCCGCAGCTTGCACAGACAAACCGATCCATACACCTGATACGCCGCCGCCGCAGTGGCAACAGGACGCAGCCTGTCAGGCCTGGACCAAGCCGGGCGAGGTTAAACCCAGCCCTTCCGATACTCCGGCTTCAGCTGCACATGTCCTGCCGCAACTGACTATTGACAGCGGTGATGCCCCGCAGGCACCTGCACAAGATACTCCGACTGCCACTGCACAAGATGCTCCGCCGGCCCCTGCAAACGATACTCCGGCGACAACTGCGCACGACACTCCGCCATCGCAAGCGCAGCCTTCCCCAAAGCAGAGCTGGACAGTGGCGATTGATCTGACCACCGACCTGCCGAACTCGCCGGATCCCTCCAAACAATATGGTGCTCACAGTCAATTGAGACAGCTAAGCGACTTGGCCTCACAGACGCAGGGCAAGGACGTGACCATGGTGGTGCAGATACCCCACGACTCTGCCACCGGTCAGGGTGAGACCCCCCAATCTCCACAGACTATTGATCGCTACGTTATTAGGGATGGTCAGATACAAAAACTAGAAAGCGAACCATCACAAGGAATGGCGGCAAACCTTCAGCATCTCCTGGAAAGAGCTACGTCAATAGCGCCTTCAGACAAGCTCGCACTGATCAGTCAGTCTCATGGGGCCGGCGCGGAAGGCATTGGCGGTGGCACCGGCAGTGCCACTATGAGCCAATTGACCGACGCCATCAAAAATGGTCTTAAGGGCAGCGGCCATGACAAAGTGGACGTGCTCGATTTTGATTCCTGTGAGATGGGCACAGCCCCCGTACTGGCAGAAGCAAGCCAGGTTGCCTCCAGAGTTGTCGCCTCCGAGGAGCCAGAACACGCAGGTAACACACATGATGCCCAAAGCCTCAAGAGTGTAATGTCCGATCTTTTGCAACACCCGGACTTGTCAGCGAAAGATTTGAGTGACGACTTTGTGCACGCCGCCGACCGGGGAGCAAATGGTACGCCGAGCATGGACGCCGATTCTTCGATAACTCATACCGGCACCGACACCCTGGGAAGTTTTGACTCTGCCAAATATGCCAAGTTCAGCAGCGCCCTGGACAGCCTGGGCTCAGCACTGACCGCAGCCAGCGCTGAAGACAAAAACAAGGGAGCGATAGAAAAGGTTATCGACGGCACGCAGCAACTGCCCCTTGATCCTGACGCGCCAAAGGACATAAGTAGCCGCGACGTTGCCGAATTTTGCCAGTCGCTAAAACAAGCAGTAGACAACGGCTCCATTCAAGACACCGACGGCAGTATCAAGCGATCGGCTGATGCCGTTCTCGCCGCTCAAAGTGACATGACTTCCGCTTTTCACGTCGATCATTCATCGACTTACGATCAGCTCGGCGGCCTTGACACATTTATTCCCGGCACAGAAACAAGAGACGACCAGGCTAAAGCAGCCCAGATGTCGCCGGTAAAAACACTGTCTGAAGCGTCCAGCCCGCAAAGAGCGGCAGACGCATATGAAAATCGCGATAAAGTAGTCTCACAATTTGAAGGTATGACCAAACAATTTGCTCAAGGCTTATCGCCGGACGGACAAAAGGCCTATGCTCCAGTCGTTGATGCGGTCAAGCAACTGCAAGAAGCATCTACTAAAGAAGATTTTGACAAAGCCTTTCAAGGCCTGCATCACGCAGCAGAGTCCCTGACAGGAACCGCTGCCGAGAAGGAAATGCTCGATCATGAAGTAACACTACTGCGCCAATTCAAATCAGGTTTGGTGAGTGACCGCGACGTGCCGGGTGTGCCGCACTGGAATCAATTTGTGCATGAAATGGCCGGGCTGAGCTAGACACTCGCCAGTCAGCAATCATACATAACGCCTTTCTCCTGCGCCCAGCATCAGCCTAACACTGCCGCACAATTTCAATGGAGCGGGCTGTCGGCTCCTGCCGGAAATGTTGTCACTGCCGGATGAGGCGCAAGCTTATCTCGAAAATACATAAAGGTGCAGAAGCAGAGGAAACACCCGCACATGCCGATGACAAACCAAACCAGCACCTTGTAGGCCTGGTTGCGTACGGGAAGGCTAAAACTCCGGCGTGTCATCCCACTATGTTATCACTGGTCGCTCAGCCACAATTAAAGCACCTTGAACTGTGCGGGTCAGATGCTGGACAATCTTCTTGCCGCATGCGGGACAGACATTTTTTTCCTGGTCAGACATAGTTTAACCGCTCACTTCCAGGGCTTGATGTCACCGTCAAGGTCATCCAGTTTGGCAGTTTCGGCCTTCACACCATTGGTGTTGCCGGTAATTTTATATACACCGAGCAAGCCGGCGTGCATTTCTCTGTCATCCGGAAAGCCCCTGATCGCAAGAGTGTAGTCAGCGACTGCTTTGTCGTATTGCTTGATGTGAGAATAGGCCGAAGCTCGTTGACCTAAAAATTGATGAACAGAGACTTTGTTCATATGAGGACTTGACAAAAGAATCGACATATCGTCAATGACTTTATCCCAGTGATTCAATTTAGCGGCAATGTGGGAGCGAAAGAGATGTGCCGCATTGTTTGACGAATCGCGCTCAATGATACAGTCCACATCCTGTTCAGCACCTTCTAGCTGGTCCATGGCCATATATACAGTCGACCTGGCACAACGAGTAAGCCAACAATCTTGACCCTTCACCGCCTTGTTTGCCGCCGCCATTGCCTCTGGTAATTTCTTCAATTTAGCTAAAATCTTCGCCTCCATAGCCAGGGCCTCTACACTATTAGCTTGAATCTCCAGGCACTTCTTGATACAGGTCAACGCCTGCTCGTCCTCCTCCATATTGCTAAGGATACGACCCTTTACATACCAGAAGGTCGAATTACCAGGCTCAAGCAAAAGGGCCGCATCAATTTTGCGCAGGGCTGCATCCTGCGTCGCATGAACATTACCCTCCGCATCGGCCTGGAGGTATAGCGCGCGCGCCCTGGGATTGGTGGTGACCGGAGGCGGGGCGGCGCGCTGCGATAGGGTAGGCACGGTTGAACCGGCCTGCTTGGAGAGCGCCGGGGCGGTCCAGCCCACCACTGGAATACAGAGCGTAAATACGGTCCCGGCGGCAATTAATGTCACTCTAGCACCTGTAGAGCATCTGCCTGCAACAACCATGACACCGACCTTTTTGGGACTGCCTAACTACTTTGTACCATTTCTCGGCCACTCTACACGCGCTTCTCAGGTTGGCTGTCCGATCTTGCTCGCGTCCGACCAAAGTTGCCGACCTCATGTCGTGCTGCATTGCTGACGTGTCTTGCTACTTGCCGTTGTTTCTTACTGAACTCACCGTCACGTATTGCTGACCTTGCCGCTACTTCTTGCTGAACCTGCCGTCACTTCTTGCTGAACCTGCCGTCACTTCTTGCTGAACCTGCCGTTACTTCCCACTGGACTCGCGGCTACTTCTTGCTGAATTTTTTATATGTATAAATGCCGGCAAAAAGAATACTCCAGAGAACAATAAATCTGCCGATCACCTGATCCGTTTGAAGTGACGGCAAGTGTCTGATGCCCATCATGATAATGGCCGAGACAAAAGCGGTAATACAAAGAAGCACGGTTATTGATGAAGCGCTGAATGCCGCCAGCAAAGGACGCTTGATTAAGTCGAGTCGATCCGGATCCTCACTCACAAATGCTCGGCACATCCGATCGTGCAAGGGCCGGCGGTAAAGAAAATCGGAAACACCAGGCCGTTGCAAACCGTCGCGCTTTTCTCTTATCAGGTAGGAGGGATACAAAATAAAATCGGTCAGTCCAAGCAAAGTCAAAAGCTTGGAAAAATGTCTTGCCGATGCCCGGGCAAATGAGAGCGACTGTCCCCTTATGTCGGTCACCTTGATGCCAAACATCTGCTTGCCCAGAGTCGCCCGCCTGGCCGAACACTCAAACCCTGCATGATAGAGCCAGGCAAATATCATCGGCACAAAGAAACAAATGCCCAGCAAGAAAGTAGCAATGACCGAGCGGCTGAGGGCGAGCGGGTCTTGTGGGGTACTGGCAAGTGTTATGAGAGTGCATGTTAGCACCAGTGTTAGTGGCAGACAGAGTGGGAAAAATTCTTCAATCACTCCCAATCCGAAGAAAATCATTGGCACAGTCCACATCATTCCATGCATGGTTTCTGCAGACTTTAGAGACCGGTCAGGCCAGCTGGTCATGCCGTAAAAGGCGGCAAAATTCGAGGCCAACACAGTGGCGATCATGGCCACCATTCCGACAACCATGCCGTCGATAGCCCTTGCTCCGAATCTGCGGAAACAAGATTCAACCGTCAAAAGTTTGAGCTTTGTTTTTTCCTCGCGCTTAATCGGCAGCCCGCCACTCATGATTGACTGGATGTCTTCCAGCACTTCTTTAGTCGACCAGTATCTGGCGTCGGGATCTTTTTCCAGGCAGTGTTTGACGACAGTGCTGAGACCAGGCGGGATCATTTCCTCAGGCAGCGGGGGCGGGTCTTCCGAAAGCTGTTTAAGAATAACCTTGATTGGATTTTCTGCCGCAAAGGCCTGCTTGCCACTGAGCAGCTCGTACATGATGCAACCGAGCGAGTAAATGTCGGAGCGTGAATCAATCACTTCGCCCTGGCACTGCTCCGGACTCATATACATCGGGCTGCCAAACAGCTCGCCTGTTTGCGTCAATTGCGTCGTCTGCGCTTTGACGCTGGGCATGATTTTGGCTATGCCAAAATCCACGATCTTGACGATGTCGTTGCCGCCATCGCTTTTGGTGACAATGATATTGCTTGGTTTGAGGTCGCGGTGCACAACGCCCTTGGCATGGGCATGCACCAGGGCCTCGCAAATCTGGCCGGTCAGGTCCATTACTCTGCCGGCCGGTAGATAAACCTCAGTGCTGAGAAGTTCGGCCAGGTTTTTTCCATCCAGGTAGTCCATTACCATGTAAGGGCATTCCGTAGCGGTTTTGCCTGAACCGTACACGGCGACGAGGTTGGCCTGGGTCAAATAGGAAGCAGCCAGCACTTCCTGTTCAAAGCGTTTGACGGCAAGCCGGTCGGCGGCAAGCTCCGGCCGCAGGACTTTAACCGCCAGGGTCTTGTTAATGTTGCGGTCGCGCACCTTCCAGACAGCCCCCATGCCCCCCTGACCGAGAAGGTCGATCACCTCATAGCGCTCCCCCAGTTCGGGTCTCTCGGCCGGGCGCTCTTCAACCACAGCCTGGGCCTCGGCCTCGGTCGCCGCGATCGCTGCCGCTAAGGCCTCGGGCAGTCCGGACTCGCCCAGGTCGTGCGGCAGCCCCTTAAGCTCGCCTTCCTTCTCTAAAGGCTCCACGCGAGGCCCATCTTCGTCTTTGAGGGGTATGGACTCCTTGCTCGACATAGACAGCCCTCGAACACCAGTCGGCCTCAAGGCAATTTATACCCCAAGCGACCGCCACCGTATCCTCAGGCTGAGGGGTGTTGACATGCCTGGCGTCCCATAAAATTGCTCGTTTCTCCCGCAACAAATGATTGTTTTTATCGGCGATTGTCGTCAAAATGCTAGATCTCGTTTTACCGCCCCCAAAAGAGATAGAAATGAAGAATCAGCTTCTGGTCACAGCAATTGGTGAAGATCGCCCCGGCATAGTGGCAAACTTGACCGAAATCGTCGCCAAGCACGGCGGCAATTTGGAAGCCAGTCGCATGGCCATTCTCGGCGGCGAATTTGCGGCAATCAGCCTGGTCACGGTCTCTCAAGACCAGTGTCAGGCCCTGGAATCAGCCCTGGATGCCCTGAAGAAAGAAGGCATGACAATTGTTTGCAAAAAAACAAAGGCCATATCCCAGGACCGTTTTGCCGGTTACACCTTTTACAAAATTGCTCTCACGGGAGCCGACCACGAAGGTATTGTGCACAAAATTTCGGCCCACCTGCGCGACCTCAATATCAACTTCCAGAGCGTCGAAACTGATATCGCCAACGCCCCCGAAACAGGCTCCCCACTTTTCACAATGCATGCCGCCATCGCCGTACCGCCAGCAATAAGCTATGAGGCACTGAGCAAAGTGCTGGCCAAACTTGCAGATGAAGAAGCTGTAGAAATTGATCTTGTCAGCTCCGCTGTGATCGAAGGTGAAATGGTCCGGGTCTGAGACCCGCCATGTGACTTCGCCTAGACTTCGCCCGGGAGACTTCTCCTGGGAGACTTTCGGTGGGAGACTGCGCCTGGGAGCACCGGCTTCCAGCCGGCCCCGAGTTTGCCAAAGTTTATTGTTTTGATTGAAAGATAATCAATCGGCAGAAAAAAAACTGAGGCCTTGGCGAAGATGAGATCAGTCAGCAATTTTCAGGCAGTGCCATTGGTGGCACTTTTATTTTTCAACCTCTTTCTGGGATTGAGCTTTGCTCCGGCAGCCTCGGCACAAAACACAGCAGGCGGGGCCAATAGTAAATCTCGCGTGATTGGATCGCTGTATACAGTGGATGGTCAGGTGACGGTGCGCGGCTGGGAGCAGGATCTTGTCCGACGCAATCCCGGCTTATCCAGATATAATTGGACTCCTATAACGGCTGCCAGACCTGGTCTTGTCGTCTTCCGCACAGCCGGTCCAAAACAATCTCTCAACCAATATCACTACACTAAACCAATTATCTTAAATACAGCCGAGCTGCAGCAGGCAAAAAAGCTGCGCCAATTGAGGGCCGAAGCAAAATTTGCGCACTGCACGCAGGAGCAAGTGCAGGCGGTTGCAAGCTACGACAATAACTCGACTTTACAACAGCAGTCAACTTACGCAAGCATCGGTTATCCCAGACCAAAATGCAGCTATCCGGCGGTTCCGTACTATTCAAATGCATCCGGCGAGAGGCTGAGGAAAAGCCAGGTGCAGGGCAGGCTAATCTCGGTAAAGTAACAATGGAACAATGCATGGCAGGCTGGTTTTTTGCATAAAAAAGAAGCTGCACATGGAATGACTTGCAGAAATTTGCGCGAATAATTCAGACGCGTAAAAAGTTACTTCTTTGCCTTTGATACAAATGCAGTCTCTGCAGTTTTTTCATCATTGACTTCCATAGCCAGCATTGAAAGCATTCCTTTGGACATGAGCGAATCAGGATATTCCTTGATGTCTTCAAGCATTCCCGACTTTACCTTTGGCCATGGTAGCTTTGTCTCGTTCAAAACGTTGTCTATTATGGTATCGAGATACCAGGCACAACGTGCGTACAACAAGTCATCTTTTGCAGCCGGCCTCTTTGAGGCTTCGCTTTCGACATAGGACTCCATTTCTCCTTCGGAGCCATTCCAGCGCGGCAGCAACCGCAAACACTTGCTAAAGATCACCTGATCAAAATCAGGATAACGGCTGCGGCATTCTGCCACCAAGCGATCGTAGCGAGCCTTGTCCCAGCTCTGGCCGAGGGCACAGCGCTGTGCCGGGACATACCACATTGCAGGCTTATCTTTTACTTCCTCCAGGACAGCAAAGGCCTTAACCAGCCTCTCGGCAAACATTTTCCAGCCCGCATCGCTAACTGTGTCTGAATAATCGCTGCCACGAGCCTTCCAGGCATAACTACCGAGCACGCGGCCAAGGACAATCTTGGCCGTCGCCGATTGAGGCCGCGCCTTGACCCACTCTTCGATCAGGAATCTGCCTATCAATTGCGTCTGTGTTTCCGCAATGCCCTGTTGCGAGCGCAGGACAAAGATCCTGGTTTCCACAAAAGAGTGATGGCCATGCTCAAGGACAAAAAATTTGCCGA
>Ga0207011_1142_pt1 | contig 14967 bp, 13 predicted proteins | sample Alteio_BWMinCont_79_FD_153466 | JGI IMG/M metagenome (GOLD analysis project Ga0207011, IMG submission 153466) | Enriched cells from forest soil in Barre Woods Harvard Forest LTER site, Petersham, Massachusetts, United States -... | ecosystem: Environmental > Terrestrial > Soil > Temperate forest >...
ACGTCTTGTTTCGTCAGATTAAGGTGTTCAAAAGTAGCCTCATGTGAAGCCCCTCTTGAATACAGAAGCGTGCCCATGCCGCCGTCGGCCAGCATTGGGCGGGTTTTGATGATTTCTAAAAATGACTGCACGTGCTTCCCCGTTCAAGATTGGCCGAAAACCATGAGACGCCTGACCTTCACCTGCTAATATACCTTGATCGAGGGCCACTGCCGGCACGGCCCTTCCTATCTTGCGTTTTTGTGAAGATGCCAGTCTGTTTCCCAAACGCACAGGGCGTTGTCCGTCGTTATTAAAGGCTTCTCAGTGACCGATCCCAAACAAATCAGAAATTTTTCCATCATTGCCCATATTGACCACGGCAAGTCCACTCTGGCGGACCGTCTCTTAGAAGTGACAAACACCATTGCCAAACGTGAAATGCAGGCTCAGGTCCTGGACAGCATGGACATCGAACGTGAGCGGGGCATCACAATCAAAGCTCAGGCCGCGCGCATGGACTACATCGCCCTGGACGGCAAACATTACGTTTTAAACTTGATCGATACACCGGGCCACGTCGACTTTGGCTATGAAGTATCGCGTTCCCTGGCCGCCTGTGAAGGTGCCCTCCTGGTAGTCGACGCCACCCAGGGAGTGGAGGCGCAGACACTGGCAAATGTACATTTGGCCGTGGAAAATAATCTTGAGATTGTGCCCATCATCAACAAAATAGACCTGCCCAGCGCCGAGCCCGAGCTGATCCGGCAGGAAATTGAAGATGTTATTGGTATCGACGCCAGCAATGCTGTTTTGGCCAGCGCTAAAAACAATATCGGCATAATTGAGACGTTGGAATCTATCGTCAAATTTATGCCTCCACCCGAGGACAATCATGGAAAGCCGTTGCGGGCGCTGATTTTTGATAGCTACTACGATTCTTACCGGGGCATCATCGTTATGTTCCGCGTCAAGGACGGCGAAATTAAAATGGGCGATCGCATTCGCTTTATGGCCAACGACAAGGCTTTTGACGTGACCGAGCTGGGTGTGCTCAGACCCCAGCAGGTAAAGGTAGACAGATTGGGTTCGGGTGAAGTCGGATATCTGGCGGCATCGATCAAGGACGTAGCGGTGCTTGTCGGTGACACTATCACTAATGACGAAGTGCGCGCTGCCGAAGCCCTGCCCGGTTATCGCCCGGCCAAACCCATGGTTTACGCCGGTATTTACCCTGTTGATAACGATCAATACCCTGACCTGCGCGAAGCTTTTGAAAAGCTGAAGCTCAACGACGCCTCTTTGTTTTTTGAACCGGAAACATCGGACGCGTTGGGATTTGGCTTCCGCTGCGGATTTCTCGGTCTCTTGCATATGGAAATTGTGCAGGAAAGACTGGAGCGTGAATACAAACTCAATTTGATCACCACGTCGCCTTCGGTGGTATATCGTGTCACCAAGACCGACGGCACCGTGGTCATGGTAGAAAATCCGGCACTGCTGCCCGAAGCCACCTACCGCGAAATGATTGAAGAACCATTCGTCGACGCCAATATTTTGACGCCCAATGAATATGTTGGGGCCTTGATGGAACTCTGTCAGGGACGCCGCGGAGTCTTTGCCGATATGAAGTATCTCGACCCCAGGCGGGCGATGCTGCACTACCACATGCCCCTGGCCGAAATCATCACAGACTTTTTTGACGAGTTGAAGAGCCGTTCGCGCGGCTATGCTTCACTCGATTATCATTTCAAGGAATACCGCGAAGAGCGACTGGTCAAGCTCGATATACTAATTGGTGGAGACAAGGTTGATGCTCTCTCTTGTATCGTCCACCACGAAAGAGCCCACAATACCGGCCGCCTGCTGGCCGAGAAGCTGAAAAAGCTTATCCCCAGGCAGATGTTTGAGGTGCCGATCCAGGCTGCAATTGGCGGCAAAATTGTAGCCCGTGAAAATATTTCAGCGGTGCGAAAAAACGTACTGGCCAAGTGCTACGGCGGCGACATCAGCCGCAAGCGCAAACTTCTCGATAAACAGAAGGAAGGCAAAAAGCGCATGAAATCAGTCGGACGCGTGGAAATCCCCCAGGAAGCATTTATGGCGCTACTCAAACTCGACGAATAGTACGGGGATGAATTCAAAATGGTTGACGAACCGGATAACCGCATAGGTGAAGATGATCCCGAATACGAGCGTGAGCAAGAAATGGCTGGACGCACGCTTTTACGCCAGACATGGATCGCCAGGGACAGCTTGTACGGCGAATTATTCGGCCAGCCCGCCTATGTAAGTCCGGCCTCCTATCGTCCTCCGGACGAGCCTGGTGAAGACTTCCAATTGCCTTCGTCGAGCCCTGGGGGCAAGGGCGCCAACGAAAAAGGTGGCAGCGGAAAGAAATCAGCTAAAGAGGATTCCGCTAAGGGCAAAGGCAAGGGTAAGGCTAAATCCACTAAGAGCAAACACGAGAGCAGCGATACTGGAGACCCGGGCGATCCAGATCCGACCGAACAAAATCTGGCTGTCCTGGCCTATGGTCCTGATCCGCTAAGACCATACTGGACCTATGTCACCGCCGGCATATCGAGCCCCTGGGTGCAGTCCCAGCCGCAGGAAGTGTCGGGCTTTGGCATTGAGTTTATGATCAAGAGTCCAACCGATCATCCTTTTGCGCCGCAGCTTTTGCGGACAATGGCTTTCTATATTTTCAACCATGCCGGCGTTATTAGCCCCGGTGTGCGCATCGGATTAAACGGTCCGATTGTGCCTAATTCCGAATCACTTATAAGGAATGCCATCATCTGGTACGCCGACGAGGCGCCGGACTGCTGGTATCAATTGCCTTCAGGGGGCTTTGGCCTGTTCCTGGCCATCGGCATAACCGAGGCCGAATGCAAGTATGCCCAGTCGGTAGAAAAGTACGGCACCTGGTGCGTGGAGCAGCTACTGCGGCGCAAGGGCATAGGTCAGATAACCGACCCCAACCGGGCTTGCACCATGGGCGATGCCGATACTCCGGGCATGCTGCAGTCGATCAAAATGTTTGCCGATACATTCAGACAAAACGAAGAGTCCATGGAAATGGGCATGGCCCAGCCTGGATCTGACCTTTCCTTCTGACCGGCTATTGCCCGAGAAGTTTTCCCATTTCCAAGCCAGTATCCTGTGCCTCGCCCTCTATCGGCTTACGAATTACTTTGCATTCAGGCAGCGCTTTTTTTAGCCGATCACATTCTTTCTCTGGCCATAGAGCCATGCCTAGCGATAAGATTTTTAGTTTTTTCATGGTCATCAGCGTATCGACGCAGGCAGGAGAAATTTTTGTGCCGGCAATGTAGAGTTGCTTCAGGTCCTTGATCTTGGCTAGCGTTTTAAGGCCCTCGTCGGTAATCCCATCGTTTTCAGCTAGATGCAATACTTCAAGAGTGGGCATGGTTGTAAGCACATCCAGATCGGCATCGGTCAAGCGACAATGATTGATAATCAGAGTCTGTATATTTTTGCTGCCCCGGAGGCACTTTAATACCTCAACTGCACCAACCATTGCTGTGATATGAAGTTCTCTCAACCTGAGCAAGACCTTCAATTTGGCTACTTTCGGCCCAGTTAAATTTGTCGTGTTGACGCTGAGAAAGCTCAGGTTTCTTAATTTGTCCAGGTCTCCAACGCATTTATCGGTGATGCTGGTGCCATCGAGTGATAACTCGTGCAAACCGGTCAGCTTACTGATATGAGCTACGGCTTCGTCGTTACATTCAGTCAGGTTGCTATCCAAAAGCTGCATCAGGTCATCCTTGCCAAATCCCTCCAATAGCCAGGGGCGCTCAACCAAAGCTTTGCTTGCTTCAAGCTGGAGGTGGACATGAGGAGGTACCGGTATTTCGCCCTGTGCCTTGCGATGTTGCCCTGGGGAGCCGGACGTGTATGATCCCAAATCCCAGACCAAACGCAGCTTGCCGAGAGAAGTATCATCTGGAAATTTGAAAATGCGCCAGCCTGGACGGGCTGGATCTGGGGTCTGAAGATAAGGGGCTACTTTGTGGTCTGGTTCGTGTATTAATGTCAACGGAGTCTCGAGGTCGTCTGCACGCGACACCACAGGCAGTGCGACCTCCTTGGGGAGGATCTTTGCTAGTGTTTTTGGCTGCTGCAGCCAGAGCAGGTTTGTCGCCACTGCCAGCCCGCAGACAGCAATGATGATGGCAAATAATAGTATCTTGATTTTGCCTGTCGGTTGATTCGTTCTATAGCGGTCCTGGGGATCCATGGATTGTTCGCCGGTGCCGCCGCCCACATCCGCCTCTTCCTCTGCCGGGCCGGACTGCGAAATTGCTTCCAGCTCGGAGGCCACCTGGTCAAAAGTCTGGAAGCGTTTTTTTTGATCCTTGGCCAGCATGCGCTCAACCAGTGATTTCAAACGCAAAGGAAATTCCCTTTCGCTTGATCCGTTAGACAGAATTGGTACGGGATGGTTTTGATGTTTGAGCATGGTGGCAAAGGCAGTTTCGCCCTTAAATGGCGGTGCTCCGGTGAGCGTCTCAAACAGGGCGCAACCGCAGGAATAGACATCCGAGCTTGCGCTCATCTCCAGGCCAAGCGATTGCTCCGGGCTCATATACAGCGGGCTGCCAAAAATTGTACCGGTGGAGGTCAGCTTTTGCCCGGCCAATGATTGCGAGGTCACAGCAGCCAGGCCAAAATCGACGATCTTTACCCTGGGGAAAAGAGGGTCGCCGGACCGACTTTTTTCAAGAAAAATATTGCCTGGCTTGAGATCTCGGTGGATGATGCCTTTTTTGTTGGCCAGCGAAAGCCCCTGGCAGACCTGGATATATATGGCAACTGTCTGGTCCAGCGGCAGCCGTCCGCGCTCGGCCAATCTGTCGGCCAGTGTCTCTCCGACAAGACATTCCATTGTGTAATAAGGCAGGTTGTTTTCACCAAGGCCGTAGTCAAAAACCTGGACAATATTTGGATGGGTGAGTTGTCCGATGGCCTGTGCTTCGCGCTGAAATCTCTTTAAATAATCGGCGTCCATTTCGGCGGAGCGGAAGGTCTTAAGTGCGACTTCTTTGCCCAGCATCAAATGGTGAGCTTTGTATACGGTTCCCATGCCGCCCTCACCGAGGAGGTCGGTGATTTTGTATTTCTGGTCGATTACACAGCCCACCTGATAATGCTGCTGTGGGGCTTCCTGGCGCCCGTCAGGGGCGCCAGGGACACCAGCAATAGTCTCTCCTTTAAGCGTCAGCAGTTGAGATTTTGCCAGGAGTTCGACACTGTTTTTCATAATAAATTGGCAGACAAAAAACTATTGCTTGGACGCACTACCCAGAATATACCAGGGAGGCAGGAATCTAGCGATTTTGAATCTTATCTTGCCAGGGCGTCCTGGCGAGCTCGCGTTAGATGATGCACATAGCCCCGCGCTACAGCCAGTTCGGTGGCCAGCACTGCTCCGCCGGCAGCACCGAGGATGGCGTTATGGGCCAGAGCCGTGAAGCGCACCCAGTTGTCTTCCGCGACGATCAGCTGACCCGTGGTCACGGCCATGCCTTTGTCGCTCATGACGTCGAGCTTTGGTTGAGGGCGGTCAACTTCGGTGCGGTAATGAATCTGATGCTCGGGGGCGGAGGGCAGTCCTTTGACGCCCTCAAAATTTTCCCAGGCGGCTATTATTTGATCGACTGAAATTGGTTTCTGGAAATGGACATTGACGTAAGCTGTGTGGCCATCCGAAACAGCAACGCGCACACATTTGGCCTGGATTTTTGGCGTTTTCACCGATTCAATGCCGTTGGCTCCGATCTTGCCCCAGATTTTTAAGGGCTCGATTTCGGACTTCTGCTCTTCTCCACCTATATAAGGTATGACGTTCTCCACCATTTCAGGCCAGGTGGCAAAGGTCTTGCCGGCGCCCGACAGGGCTTGCTCGCTATGGACAAATACCTGATCCGGCTCAAAATTTTGCAGTGCCTGCAGAGCAATGACATAACTTTGAATGGAACAATTGCTTTTTACGATAATCGCGCCGGTATCGTATCCTCTGGCCTCTCTTTGTTTTTCCAGTACGGCCAAATGACCTTGATTGGCCACTGGTATCATCATCGGTACCAGAGGATCGAGTCGGTTAGCAGAGTTGCATGACGTGACAAATACCCCGGCTTTAGCAAGGCTGTCTTCCAGCTTCAGTACCTGAGCCTTGTCCAGGCTGACGGCGCAAAAAACAATATCGACGTCGCTTGTTACAGCGGTCAGATCTTCTGCGTCCACCACCGTTATTTGACCGATTGATTGGGGCAATTCAAAATCCATAAACCAGCGGTCCTTGACCGACTGTTTGTATGGTTTGCCGCCGCTGTTTGCCGAAGCGGCGAGCTTGGTCACCTCGAACCAGGGATGGTCCTTGAGCATGCGAATGAGCTGTTGCCCGACCATACCGGTGGCGCCCACAATGCCCACTTTGAGCTTTGGGCCGGCAAGTGTATAGGCACCATTTTTGTCTTTGTTTACTGAGGCAACCTTGCTCATCTTTTGTTTGTCTCTTCTTGTGCTCTGATTTTTCTCGTTCGCCTGACGCGACTCAGCTGCCCGTGGCCTGTCAGGCTCTCGATTAGCGAGTATAACAGCTCAACTAAAATGATAAAGGGAAGATTGCCGTTGATTGCAAATATTGCTCAATCTTTCTCCCGCCTCAGGGGCGGATGGGCGCTCAAATATTTGGCTGCGCCGTCGGAGAGGAGATCCCGGTGCATGCGCAGTTGTTCCTTAAAAAATGTCTCTCCAATCGAGGCATCGAGCACGTGGGTGCCGACCAGGTCGCGGGCGGCAGCCTCCTCCTCTATGCCCTCGCTGTAGACAATCCTCAGACCTTCCTTCTTTACGTGCAGAGCTTTGCAAAAGTACTGGAAGCAGGTGTGTTTTTCGCGCGGCATATGCCCGCTCACTATCACCACGGTAAGCTGCTTGAAGCGCTCTGCTCCAAGCTTTTCTCTCCAGCGGCGGACAGTGTCATCGACAATTTTGAGCTCGGCTGCTACAGCTTGATCGACATTCTTCATCAGCAGCGGCTCCAGCTCTCGGCAGAAGGAAATAAGATGAGCGCGGCTTACTTTCTTTTGACTTTGCACACGTTCCAAAAACGACAGCGAAAGGTCGACTAACTGATATTGGCGATTGAGCGTGGTAGTGTCCAACCCGAGTGTGGCCAGCGTTGGCCGGGCCTGCGAGACCATTTCCTTAATCTTGTCTAATTCGCGGCTGGTTTTCTCATCTAACGCATTGCCGCACTGCCTGTCGAGTAGCAAAAACAGAGCCAGAGGCACATGATCGACAACCTTCAGCCGGGTATACAGGGCGGGGATGATATCAACCTGCTGGCGCAGATTTCGGTCTATCAAAAACATGTGATCGCCCATAACCATAATCAGGGGCAAGGTTTCCTGGCTGCAGCGCTCCTTTGCTTGCTGGTAGACAGAGCGAAATTCGAGATTGAGCCTGGTCAGTGCATCATCGTTTGTATTTTGTGTTTCCCGGCTGCCGCCGCTGCCCATTTGGGCGCAGGCCGGGTAGTGGGGGACTGCGCATATCACCAGTGCCACCAGCGCCAGAATATTTTTCGCCAGTGGCGCCCATTGCCTGTTCATCCAAAAGTGCTCCCAGCTTGCTTTGTAAGCTTTTAGTTTAGCTACTGGCGCAGCCTTCGTCGCCGTTTAATAATCCAGGGGTAATACTGAGAGAATGCTAATATTTCGCCCTTTGCAATCTGGTACCGCAATTTTGTCCGGGGGCAGGCCTTATAGGGCTCCCATACACCTTGCATTGCGCCAACTTACTAACGATGAGTACTTTGATATGGTTACTTTTTCTTTTCGCAAATTTATCAAGTGCGTAGAAGCACATTACGCCTCCTGTGAAACATACCGCGACAACGGTTGGATTGAGCAAAGAAGCGGTTCTGGAGCAAGCAACGACGAGGCTTGGAAAACCGTTTTTAGAACGGAATTTGATCGCCATGGTCTTTTTAGATTGGAGTGGCGCGATCAAAAAGATACTTTTACCCAGCATTTTCCCAATCCTGAAAATGTAGTCTGGGCCAATAAATATGGTGCTTTTGGGCGCTTTGATTTTGAGGAAAACACACATCACTTTTTAGATCTGGCCCAGGCTCTGGAGGCGTGCAACGGCATATCCAATGGTATTGCGCCATTGGTTGCTTCCATGCTTTATCCTGAATTTCGCGGTCTGTTTGACCGACCGGCAAGCCTGCGCAGGCCCAGCCGGGTGCAGCTTTTACAGCGAAAGAAGAGACAGGTCCTGTCCCTTGTCTGGCAGCATGAGGGCGATGGTCTGATTGCCAGCCGCCAGGTCATTTTTGATGTAAACGATTTTGCCCTGCTCGAAATTTACGATTCAGCGAGGACAAAGGCTCCGCAACCACTGTCTGAGGATATGCCCGAACCCGAAACATGTGACGGTGTCCTGGGGCATTATCTGTCCACCGCCGGCTCGACTCGCGCGAGTAGATTGAATGACAGTGGTGATGATGTCGTTTCTTCTACCAGGATCGTCTTTGAAAATGTGCAAATTACGCCCTCCAATCTGGTCCTACCTTCGACCCGTGTTGATTAATCAAAGCCGTCGGAGATCCTCTTGACTGGCTTCTGGTGCTAAGCTTGGAGACGAGTAGAGCATGAGTGTCTGGTCGGATTTCTTGTGCATTGATTTATCTGGGGAGAAAGCATGTATTTGCGCCAGGAAGCATCAATCACGACAGATCGACTCTGGCTACGAGACTTTCATCTGACCGACTGGCCCAATGTGCACATATATGCCTCGGACCCGGAAGTGTCGGAATTTCTAGAATGGGGACCCAACACCGAGCTGGACAGCCGGCGCTTTGTCGAGCGCGCCACCAGTCTCTCTTATCTGGATCCGCGTGTCGACTTTGAACTGGCCATCATCAGTAAGTTTGACGAACAGCTTATTGGGGCGGTATCGATGCATATAGAAGACAAAAAAAACCGCGAAGGATGGCTAGGTTACTGTTTGCGCAGAGACTACTGGGGCAAAGGCTATGCCACCGAAGCGGCGTACAATTTGCTGCATCATAGCTTCGACAAACTGGGAATGCGCCGCATCTATGCCACGGTAGCGCCGGGTAACCGTGCCTCTATCAATGTGCTGGAAAAGGTTGGCATGCAACACGAGGGCACCCTCAAAAGCCATAAGCTGGTGCGTGGTCAGTGGCGGGATACCGAGCTCTACGCCGTGCTCGATCACGAATTTGTGCCGCCGCGCAGGTTTTTTTAGAAATCTTATGTCTGCTCAAGTGTGACAAACATTTTTTGCACCGCGTGCGGTGTGGAGTCTGTCTGCAAACTTGGGGCAATAATATTGGCTCGCAGCCGACCATGACCAGGCGCCCTTAAAAGTAGTGAACGGCCAGAGAGCAAACATGCTTGAGCTCCATGGCAAAGCAGCATAAAGCAGCTAAAGGTAGACTGTGGAAAGCATTGGTACCACGCCGCTGCATGTTTTTGGGGTACCATTGACAAAAGTAGACGACTGGTCTATTATGGAAATGTTGGATGCCAGTCAAACCGCCAGAACAAAATCCAACATGTGAGGAAGGCAAAAAGTGAAGACAGTCAATCAATTTAATCAGACAGGGCGATTTTTGCGACATGCCTTTCTCGCCAATCAACCTAGCAGGTAGCAGATCTAGGGCCTAAAAGGCCAGACAGACAAAATTGTAGGGCCGGACGCGGTTGATATTCGCGCACCGCCGGCAGTGGCGCCTGCATAAAAACTGAGGTAACCAGTTATGTTAAATATTTTGCTCAATCGTTATTACATAAAAAACGCAAACCAGTCATTGACCCGCTTAGAAGCCAGGGATAAAGCCGAGAGCATTTTGGCAACGGGCAAAGTGGGCGAGATTGCGGCCACAGGGGCCGGATCAAGTGGCCGGGGGAAGGAACCCCACACGGTCCTGCAAGGGGAACTCCAGAGCATTTGGGCTCGTCATTTGACTAAAGAACAAGAGCAGAAATATGGGCCAAAACATTTTTGTATGCATAACTAATGGACCGGTCTAATGGCGGTCAAAATCAACCAGAGGTGGTGATGATCATGGCGCGATGTCAAAAAGAAGGAATCAAACAACAACTGCTTGAAGCCGGCATGAAAATGATGCAGGAAAAAGGCTACACAAACAGTGGTCTTCAGCAGGTTTTGGATCTTGTCGGCGTGCCCAAGGGATCTTTTTATCACTACTTCGAAAGCAAGGAAGATTTTGCCCTTGAGATTATTCAACACTATGACTGTAACTATACCGAGGCTGTATTGGGTTGTTTAAACGATCATGCTTATACACCGCTTGAGCGCATGCGCAATTATTGTCTTGCCGGCCGCGAAAAAATTGAAAAGGGAAGTTGCACCGGCGGATGTTTGATTGGTAATCTCAGCCAGGAAATGGCATCACAGAGTGAGCGATTGCGCCTCAAGCTTGACGAAGTTTTTGCTCGCTGGCGTGACTTGTTTGCCAGTGCAATTGCCGAAGGTCAGGCCTGCGGTGAAATCGATAAGCGCTACAGCGCCGTCGAGCTTGCTGAGCTATTCTTGAGCGGTTGGGAAGGGGCAGTGCTGCGCGCAAAATCAATGCGCAGCACAGGACCGATAGACAATTTTATAAAGCTTGTTTTTGGTTTCATGTCGAAACCGAAAGTGAAATCCACATCAAACGGTGTGGAGGAGCAGGCGCCATTGATGTCGCCTGAAGTAGATCGAATCCTGGGCCCATCATTGCCCAGGCTGTAATCAACTGGGATTTGGCTGCCGAAAGCAGCCAAAAAAGGAGAAAAAATGGCAATTGTAGATGAGAAAAAACAGCAGTCCGAAAACATTTCGGCGCAGGAGAGCGGCTGTTGTGGCGGCGCCAGCAAAGAAGCTGTCAAACAGGAAGAGAAGATAGGTGAAACCAGCAACATTCAAAAGCTCGATCTAAAGAGCGATAAAAAGGAAAAAGAGCACGGCTCATCCTGTTGCGGATAGCAATTTGCCGTTAACTGGTTAGCAACCAGGTTCAACTTGCCTTTTCCTCGGACCACCATCGAAGGAGTTGCCCTTTCCCCAGGGCAGCTCCTTTTGATGCCTGGGAAGGGGTGGTATTCCGGCGGGCTGCATCGGTGCGACCGGGGGCCGGATCGGAGGTGTGATTGAAGGCCGGATCAACAGGCCTGTATCAGGGCAGTCAATCACGCTATTTAACCGGCTATTTATGGGGTACTCAATGGGAGTCGGGAGGTCAAAGCGGTAAGGCCTTGAAAGGCAGACCCTGATGCAAAAAACGCCCCAGGTGCAAGCGATTTATTTGCAGGCGCAAAAGAGCAGCGGGCCACCAATTGGTGGCCGCTTTAAGCTGAAGATACCCAAGACCGGGCCTGGGTAGGCGGCCTCGGCTTAATAAGCTCTGGAACGGTTGTCGCCGGATTTCTCTTTAGGGCGAGCCAGGTTGACGGACATTTCGCGTCCGGCCAATGCGCGACCATTTAGCGCTTTGATTGCCTGCTCGGCTTCTTCCTGAGAGGACATTTCAACAAAGCCAAAGCCGCGTTTTTTACCCGTGTATTTGTCGGTCGGAATGGAGACCGACAGCACGGTTCCGGACTGGGAGAATACCTCTTGCAGCTCGGTTTCGGTGACTTTGAAAGAAAGGTTTCCAACGAATAACTTGTTGTTCATCTGATCTCGTAGCAATGTCCGTCATCCTGACACACTAAACCTAATTGATGACGGGAGCCCAAGTATGCTGAGAGCTCGATTTTTAGTATGGCAGAAAACTTACAGATCGCATAGTGGGCTGCCAACAGTAGCCCTGCCCTTGGCCTGCTTTTCTTCCCGGGCCTTGGGTCCGACCGGACCGGTAAGGCCGACATTTAATCTTGGATCGATTCGGCACCGATTTTGCCGCCTCAAAATCAGGGGTGGGAAAAGGCTAAATCTATCCCGAAATTGACGGGGCAATTGATGCTTGCCACTATATACGGTGCGAGACCCCAATTGCCCGGGCGGTTTTGCCGCAATCGTTGGACTTGGCTAAGATCATACGCGTTTTTACGCTAGACATAGCCATATACATAAACGTAGTCTTTATTGGTTCGGGTAATTTCGCTGGCCCGCGAATTCGCTAAATTGCGATTATATGCGGCTCTATGAGGAGTCTTATGGACGGACAGGTTAAAGATGCGCCAATAGTTGCGGCTGTGCCGCATAAAGGCACCGGCTTATACAATGACCTGGACATGACTCCAATCGTATCCAGTCATAAGGCGCAGCTTGCGGCAGGCCGGCCAGACGACGGCATTGCCAGGCCTCCCTATGACCCGCTCTCCACCGGCCAGAAAGTATCGGGAATACTCGATGCCGCGGGATCGCTTGGCGGTTCTTACCTGGCGATAAGCAAATTTGAGAGGGACGGCCTGCATGTCCTTCGTGCCGACATACAAAGCCTGGACAAGCTCGTTCACACCCCTGAACTGTACGAATTTCGCAGCCTGGGCGCTTCACTCAACACCAAGGTGGGAAAACTGGCCAATGCCGCCCAGGATGATGTGCTCGGGTTGCAGTCGGCAAAACCGCACCTATTTGACACATACTCAGGCCGGGGCGTATGGAAGGGCGTTGAGATGAAGACGCCCAAATATGATTTGATGAATTCCTCCGAGCAGGCGCTGATGCAACGCTCAAATAACCTCAATTATCTGGCGAAGAGTTTGAGTCGCGGGGTAAACACCTCCAACACCGCTAATTTTAAGAGCGGGCTGACTGACCTGAGAAACCTGGACACAAATCCGGTGGCCGTAAGGGAGGGGCTGGCCCCGGAACTGCGCCAGATAGAAAATCTTGGTGCCCAAGTAAATGAGCAGGTGGCAAAAAGCACCCTGTCCATGGCAGCCGAAAGCCGGGCCCTGCTTTTCAAAAATGCCGGCATAATTGGCCTGGGCATGGCCACCAATGCCATCATTGAAAAAACTTTTTTGAAGGACAGCGCTCCCAAGGGCCTGACGATTGCCACCGACTGCGCAGCACCATTTATTGTATTGAGTGAGCTGCCGCTCTGGGCCAAATTTACTGTCATAGTCGGAGCGCATGCTGCCGCTCGCCTGGCCGAATACGGCATGTCCAAATAGAGAGTTTACGGACAACTGACTGGTTGCCGCGTGGTCATTTTTTTTCAGCGTAGTTCCCCCATTTACCTCGGGGGATGGCGGATTAATAATATCTCCCACAGCCCCCCAACCCATCCGAGGGCAGAATGGCACAGTCTGACAATGTAATCACGGCTCAAGTCGATAGCGGCAAGGTTACCCTTAGCGGCATCCATTTCCACGATATGCAAACCAGTACTCCTTCCGGCAACCCAGCTCCGGCCGGCAAGTTAGATCTGAGTTCAGTTTTAGCCGGCCCGCGCCCGGACCGGGTGGTACCGACCGTGCCGCCGCCGGCGGACACCAGAGGGCAGCTGCCGGCAGCTCGCCCGCAGCAGGCTGACACACATCTGCCGCCGATGCAGGTTACTGCACCCGACCGAATTGCCACTACGACGGTAGCCAGGCCTGCGGCTTCCTCCGATGATCAGAAGGTAGCGCGCCCTGATCCGGAAGAGTCGACCGGCGCCCAAGTGGGCAACTTGTTTTCAAATGGAGCCGCGATTGGCGCCTCGGTGCTGGCCGCCAGCAAGCTCAAGGGTGCGCTGCGCTCCGATGAAATATCCAAGATTACCCAGCTCTCTGAAACGACTAATCCGGCCACCCTCGAGGCTCTGCGCGAGCAGGCCGATGAAGTGACCAGGCTGGTAGCGGCAAAGAGCAAAGAGGCCGCTCTCGATGTTGAAAAACTTGCTGGAGCAAAACCGGATGCCTTCCAGGAAATTACAGAATTAATGCCGGCCAAGGGGCCAGGTTTGCCGCCGCAGCAGCTGGTTTATCATCAGCCCAAGCCTCCCAGACAGCTGACCCAGGACGAGCTTTCACTGCCGCCGGAACAGCAGGGTATCTTGAAAGACAATATGACACTCACCGACGAGGAAATGGGGCAGTCCATTCGGGCTGACTATTTGCGCGGTCTGGAAAGAAGAGTAGTAAAGGATTTCAATATAGGCAACACCTCCACGGTTAGCGCCTTCCGCACACGCAAGCCATACATTGACGGCCTGGCTAAGGAACCATTTGCCGTCGAAGAAGGTCTTGCTTCGCCTTTGAATAAACTTGAGTCTCTCAGTGATGAAGTGATGGAGCAGACGACGATGGGCCGGCTCGGATTGCACAAAACGGCCACCAGAGAGATCTACGCCGGTCTTGGTATGCTGGCCGGCAGCTATGTTGCCACCAGGGGAATCGATCACTTTTTGTACGGCGGCAAGTCGCAGGGCTTTTTAACTACTGCTTTTGACTGCGCAGCCCCCTTCCTGGTCCTGACCAAGATGTCGCCTGTGGCAAAGATTGGTCTGATGATAGGCGGCCACGAATTAGTGCGCGGCATCGAATATATGAGCAACAAAAACAAAGACAAATAATGCCAGTGCAGATCAAGGACCGGGATCGATCGTAGGCTCTTGCAAGGGTGTGATTGTCTCGATTTTGAGGATGCGGCTGCCGCCCAGAGTGCCGGCCCAGCCGGTGACGGTCACCTTTTGCGCCGTATAAGGGATGAGCAGTTCGTTGCAGCCTTTATAGGGCTTGCTTGATTTGGCCGCTATATAAAGATCCTTGGTGCCATCTTCCAAAATACCCATGGTCACGCCACCATATCCGCAGGCCAGGGCGCAGGCCTTATGTCCTTCGCCGCGGCCCGGCCCCATTGTTTGCGAAGCGTAGCACCAGGCATCGACTACTTCGCCGGTGATTTTTACTTTTTCAATTTGTGGCCTGGCAATTTCTACTTTGCGAAAATGTGGTTTTTTCGCGCACTGGAAGCAAAAATCAA
>Ga0207011_1140_pt2 | contig 14961 bp, 15 predicted proteins | sample Alteio_BWMinCont_79_FD_153466 | JGI IMG/M metagenome (GOLD analysis project Ga0207011, IMG submission 153466) | Enriched cells from forest soil in Barre Woods Harvard Forest LTER site, Petersham, Massachusetts, United States -... | ecosystem: Environmental > Terrestrial > Soil > Temperate forest >...
TACAATCAGCTGGCGCGGCGATTTAGCAAGGGGGTGACATTCAACTGGTGCACAGCCTGTCCCCTGCATTTGCACGTGCGAATTGGTGAAATCTCCGCTGCAAGGCTGCTTAATCTGGAGAGGACTGCCACACCTCCCTATCGTGGGCAGAATACATTGGTTTGGCCCGCAGGGCATGGGCGGCGGTGTGGGAAGGCAGGGCATGCTATTGGTGCAAAGACTTGTACCGCCATGGTTGAGCAAAACTACATCCACGCCCCCACAATCAGACGGCAGGCTGCATGTAAAAGGGTTGTTGGGAGAGACTCTGGGTGATTTCTTGTCTCCTGCTGCAGGAAGACCTGGCATCGGTGGTGGATCGGCCTTGGCTATTTCAACCACGTAGCCGTTCAGTTCGTCTTCATTTTGCGCTTTTTCTTCAGGTGTTGTCCCTGCCGGGGTAGTGATGACTGTACCGGATATCTGGTCTGTGGCAGACATATCATCGGGAAAGTTAACTTCGATTTTCCCGGCCGCCGTAATGAAGGTAGTAGTCTTCAGGCCCATGGCAGTCTTTTGTTCTGCCGTTACCTTGGTCGTTTGCTCTGCCCTTACACTGGCCATGGGCGCCGTTGTAGCACCAGTTAACCATAATGCCAGTCCCAGGCACCATAACTCTTTCGTTAACGACATGTCGTATCTGTCCCTCGCCGCTGATTTCACAATAATTGTTTTTGTGCCGCCTCAACTTTCAAGATTTGTGCCAAGCATTATCCCACTGCGTGACTTATTTTGCGAAGCAATTAAGAGGAGGTTTTTGGGTTGCCATGATAAGGTGCACTCTAATGACTCTTGCCTAAAAATGATGTAGCCTCATCCATCTAGTTCAGAATTGATAATTTGATTGAGGGCTTGTAGATGTCAACCGTGCGATTAATCCTTGCCACGTTGCTTTTGGTGCTCGCTTGCTCTGTTGCTCCGGGGTATGCTCTTGCAAACTCGCAGGCCGAAGAAACTTTCGTAAAAGAAAATGGATATCCGGATTTATTTATACTGACATTTCTGGGTGAGGGTCTCGATCCAGTAAAAAAGAAGCTTACGGTTTTTTCTCCGCCGAAGCGCATTGAGGTTTGGCTGTACCTGAGCAAAGGCTTTCGAGTAAAGTTCGTGGACGGCGCCCAGGGTGAAATAGTTAAATTCGACCCCAAAATTGGATCGACCCTGCTGCCTGGAACCAAACTCAAGCCCGATGAATTTGACCCTAAACTTACCGAGGAGCAAATCCAAAAGCGCTTTGGCAAACCGGACGAGATTGAGCGCTTACCATTAGGGGCCAGCCGCTTTTTGGATGTCTATCGTTACCTCACCCCGGCCCTCGGAATAAAATCTTTCACTTTCCGTGGTAAGGAACTTGTGGGGGTGGTGGCGGGATTTCAGCTGGTTTATGGTGGCAAGAAAGACAAGCCGGAGAGTTAAGCAGTCTAGGTCTTTATTGGAGGACAAACCATTATGTGGGGATTAGTAGGTCTGGCTCTGGTCATTGTCTTGGCGGGCACATATAAAGGAGCAAAAGCGCTCTGGAATGGCGTCCAGGATGGTGGCACACCAGGTGTCAATTATCAAAACGCATCGGACCCGGACGCCCCTCTCACCGATGATCAGTGGAAAAACATACAGAATAATGAACAGTCGCAGGTGAAGCAGTTTAAGACCTTAACTAAAGGCGGCTCGGAAATTGCACACAGTCCGGGGGTGCCGGCAAGTGGCGCCACAGACTTGCTTAATGTAGCGGTTCAGGCTGCCTCTGATCCAAGCCTGGGCACACCGACAGCACCAACTACTCCGACAGCTTGCCCGCCCAGCAAACAATGCTCTTCCAGCGGCATTTACCAACAGACACTGTCCGGCACAGGCACCGATACAGGCGGCTACAGTGTCGGGGGCGAAGTTATGTCCAGTCAGCCCCCCAAGCCGACTCCCACTACTCCAGTTAAGAGCTGTCCTTAAATCTGATCGGGTATTTGGCTGCCATACACTCAACGAATATTTGCCACGTCGGTGCCGGCAATCAGGGCATCCATTCGCTTATCCTTGGCCAATTTATATGTCAGATTTGCAGCCTTGTATAAGCTCTGACATCGATCATCCAGCTTGGCCAGGACCTCTGGAGATAATTTGGCCGGGTCAAAATGCCCTTTATCCAGCAAGTCGGTGAGTATGCTTTTGGGCGAAATCGCATCCTTGGGGTCACCGCTGCGTCGGGCTTGTTCCATCCATTGCGCCAGCTGACATATCGTATCTCGCCGGCGCTTTGCTGGGATCGGCACCTGATCATAGTAATGCGCCTCCTCCAGGTATCTGGACAGGGTCAAGGTGTGGTCGCAAAACTTGTAAAACTGACTATCATCTATGGGTTTTGGCTGGTAACTGCTGCCTTTTTCCGGAGGAGGTTTGATGCTGTGCGCCGATATGCACATGGTAGGCACGGTCGTAGTGACTGCCTGATGAGGCGAAAGAGTGATGCAAGTGTCCTCGGTGCACATCATTGTTTGACAATCATTGTGATCGGGCTGGAAGCACTGGTCTTGAGGTACGCATATCGTCACCTCCTGGTCGGTCTTGTTGGTGCAGGGCATCTCGCAGTGAGCAGTGCTGGTGCCATCGCCGATCAAGCCATCACATGAGACCATGCCGCATTCAACCGCATGTTGCAAGGTGCAAATTGACGCCTGTCCATTGGTCAGCGGTTGCGCCTTGTGCAGAGACTGTGCCGAAGCTGCCATGCAACCGTCGAGGGTATCCTTGCAGGAGCTGATGGTTACTCTTTGATCCGAGCTGCAACCGCTGTTTTTCAAAGTACTGCAGGGCGATGGCATGCATACGTTGACGAATCTTTTATTGTCGGTACAGAGGCGAAACTGGCTCAAGCCCGGAGATGTCTCGCGAGGATCCGCTATAACCACGCCCGTCAATTCGTCCGAATCTTCAGGCTGAGGTGCGGCCCTCTTCTCTTTGATCTTGCGATCAATCTCCAGCACCACACCTTCAATTTCACCGTCTGCAGCCTCTCCGGTTTCTGCCGGCGATTTCTGCGGCAGCCACGCGCATTGAAAAATGAGAACCACGATAACGGCACTTGCCAGTCGTTTCATAATTTATTGCCTGGGATGAGCAGATTGATACTAATGACAGGGCTTTCCAGGGGCGTGCTGCAAGTACTGAGCCGGACAATTATCTATGGCAATATTTGCCTTGTCAAACCGAACAGGCGCACGCGGCAATGATGAAGAACGACTTGAGTAATGCTCGTCAACTCTTGTCGCCATTAGCGGACAAGGGCAATGCTGCTGCACAAAACATGTTATCGCCGAGTGTCGCTAGATAATTGATTAGAGAGCAAATCTGATCGACGATCACGTGTTGGTAGGATCGGTGACCCATCCACCGATAGAGGACTCAAGTGAATTCGCCTTTCTCTGATCTTCTTCTGATGCTGCTTCTCTACCAAGATGTTTTAAGTCTTGTGCACGCTTGGTGTACAGAGGGACCAAGAAATTGGCTGGGCGTGCATCTTTTATGTGCCACCCTGATTTCTCAAGGGATGAGATCGTATCGATAGCTTGGCTGTACATTGCGCAAGCTTGCTCGAAGGCCCCCAGCTTTTCATATGCATCGCCCAGACTGCCATGTGTGAACGGATCGCCCTGTTCCAGCTTCAGGACTTGCAGCCAATCTTCAATAGCCTTTTCATAACAACCTGATTCGTAGTGGGCCAGTGCCCTGTGGTGGTATAGCCCATCAGCCATCGCCCTCGGCAACATGCCACTTTTCAGAAGGTTTGTCACCGAACTAATTATTCGCGCTCGAGTCTTGGCCGAACCACGATCGTCTGGCGATGGGGTTGTCAGTGGAAAAATTTAAAGTGTCTGCCTACCTAAATTTGGGGAGCAAGGGATATCATATGGACTGATAAATTAATCTTTTGCCGCGCCCGTTCGGGAGCGGTTATTTCAAGGAGAACGGCTCAGGCCGAGATATTATGGGTGCGTCTACCGGGCTACTAGTTATCGATTTCTTAATGCGTCCCCTGCTCAGATTCGGATTTAAGTATTATTTCGTCGGCTTTATCCTGCTGTTCCTTGTCTATGGCTTTATTGCATACAAGGCGCTGAAGTCGGCTTATCTTTCCGAGCATCAGTATTAACCAGTCTTGCCGCACGGTTCAATGAGTGCTCTGCAGGCGTTGTGCGCAGCGCCACGCAAGAGCAAGCCCTGGTGCTGATACCGGTGGCGGTGCCGGGCCTCGGATTTGCGTGGCTATAAATTGCCTGCGGGGTGTTATATTGCCTCTAGTACCTTGATATGCAGATGGCTAAGAAACGCACCCTTACCAAAAGATCCTATCGCCGCCCCGCTTGTTTGGCGGTCCTGGTGCTCTGGCTGGTCTCTGGCCGGACGTTATCTGGCCACAATTTTGCGTTAGCCGCCGGCGTAAAAAAGGCTGTCGCCGCGACCGCTGTAGCCACCGCCGCCTCTCCCGACTCTAGCGCCTCCAAGGCTGTTGGTGCGGCTGGCGTCGCCGGCCCCTCTAGCAAGGTTGGCCGGGCGACCGAGGCCGAACGGCTTTACAACGAAGCAATCGAGTTTTTTACGGTGGAGCGTTACGCCCGAGCCTTCGACTTGGGCCAGGAATGCTGCGCCCTGGCGCCACAAAATCCGCGATACAGAGCCGGTCTTGCAGTTTTTGCCGATAAGGATCGACCGTTAATCTACAGTTTATCGACAGCAAAAGAGGCTGCCCGTCTGGCTCCCCATGATGCAAATGTGCTAACCAATCTGGGCGCACTATTTCAGAAAAACGGCCAGAGAGCTGAGGCGGTCGACCGTTATAAGAAGGCCGAATCGATCAATCCCAGGGACTATCGACCCAAGCTCGGTATTGCACAATGTCTCTGCATTGACGGCAGCGACGGCATGGCAATTGCCGAGCAGGAGCTAAAAGCGGCCGTTGATACGCCCGAAGATTCGACCGAGAAATGGTCCAACCTGGGAGCGACATATCTAACTTTGCGCCACTTTCCCAGTGCCACAGCCTGTTTTAGTAAGGCCCTCAAGATCGATCCGAAAAATTACAGGTTGCAATCATTGCGGCTCAGATCGGCTCTGGCGGAGCATGACACGGCGACAATCAAGGCTCTGGTGCCCGAGGTTTTGAACGAAAAACTATTCGATGCCGAAATCGCTCTGGGTCTTGCGCTCTTGCCTGACAATGACTTTGGCCCGGACCAGAAAGACAAGCTGTTGAAAATTTGCGAGCGCAACATGACGGAGCACGCGCCCTTCTTTTACCAGATGGGGCGAAACCTTGAGACTGTTTCTCACCTTGATATGGCCTATGAGGCTTACCAGTTTGCGCTCAAGGCCGCCCCCGGGGAGTGTCAGTACATTGTCAGCGAAATTGGAAATAGACTGGCTGCCGGCCGCAACGACGAGGCCTTTGAGACCTGGGGGCAGTCAAGCGCCGAGCGCAACAAGGTGGTGTCGGAAGGCAGGGTGCTGCGTGACAATGGGCCCTTTTCTCATGTGCTCGACTGTGTCGGCGGACTCTTGCAAAGTGACGGCTCTGGTGTGCACCTGACCCGGGTCAAATTTAAAAACATAAAGTGCGGTTGCCGCATCCCGGTGATGCAGATGAAAATGACGATTGAACCCGGTGTGGTTTTTGCTCACATTGAGGACGCAAAAGAATATCCGGCCGTCATAGTATACGATGCCAAGAAGATTGCGCCCGAGACCATCTTTAAAAAGGTGCGCCATGAGGGCGATGTTATTGAAGTTATTAGCGATAGCCCGGTACAATCCATACCTGAGCTTGTCCGGCTGGTTCAGGCCGCCTCGGATAAACCGGATAAACACATTTATTCTCTCTGGTCTTTCTTGCCTCCACCAATGGACTTACCTAAATGACCCGGCACCACAAACAAAATTTATTTTCCTTGCTGACGGCGCTGCCACTATCTGCGGTGCTATTTATTGGACCTGCGATTGCCGCTCCGCCGGCCAGCCCGGCGAAGCCGACGGGCAAGAGTGCAGGCGCTGTGTCTGCCGCTAGCTTTCCCACCAGCAAGGGTGTTGTCGATGCCATTGTGCTCAAGCAGACCAGCACCTTTGTCGGAGCCGTCGAGATGACAATCAGTGACGGTGGCATCAGATTTGGCATGTCCAAGATGGGCATAGTCTGGATGACATACGCTCCAAAATGGGATGGCTACGCCTACAATCCCGAATCAAAAAGCTATCTGGTGCGCCCGCACGACGAGTGGAAAAAGAAACTCTTCAATCTGCCCACCAGCAAGAAGGGCGCAGAAGACATCCCCAAATTTTCAATTAAGGAAACAGGTAAGAAAGACACTATTGAGGGCTACAAATGCCGGATAGAGTCATTGATTGCCCCTCCGGCCAAGAAACACAAACCGGGCGAGCCCTCCAAACCATACGTAGCCGGCCAGATCTGGGTAGCAGATGATTTCCCGGCTCCCAAGGAAGTGGGGGAGTTGATGAGCAATTTTGTCAGAGTAGAAGTGACAAAAGGCATTGTGCTCAAAGCTGAGATGTTGAAACAGGGATCGTATACCGAGTATAAACCGGTGTTTGAGACCATTAAGATTACGAAAAAGAAAGTGCCTGCCTCGCTCTTCGATCCGCCCAAAAACTACAAGCTTGTCACCAGTGAGTTGCAACTGATGATGGGCGATGCCGACTCTGATTCCGGCATGGGCAGCGCCGGCGGCGAGTCGACCGAAGCTCTTTTGAAGAAATTGAAATAGGTAGAGTAGTAACCAGGCTGGGAAACCACACGCAGCAGCCACTGGCGTTTTTTGATACTACTTTTGCCGGCGTTTTTTCTGTGCTTTTGGAGCCGTTGTGGTTGCCGCAGTTGCTGGTGCCTTTTTTTCTGAGCTGGCTGCCGGGTGGATGTCCCTGAAGTCACCGTATTCGATCGTAAAAGGCGTCGTTTGAATAAAAATGCCGGTCAAGCAATCAAAGTGCTTCTCTTCCTTATAAGATTTCGTCGTCGGGTCGCGAAATATCTGCAGCGTGTCAGGTGTGCGCCAGTTGATCCAGAGCTTTTGCGGGGCGCTGGTATCTTCACGACTGGCACTATAAACATTGCCGATGTCATTCAGGGCTACTTCACCATAGCGGATGATAGAGACGTTCTCGGTTTCGGTCCGTAGATTATCGGCGTTACGGTGAAATATCACCGCCGAATACGCTGCGCCCGGGGCAGGCACTTCTCCCTCGGTTTTATTTTGGTTTTCCTTCCCGCAGCCTGAAACTCCGACCGTGAGACACGCCGTTATAAAACAAAGTAAGATCAGATTTTTGTTGGATGCTGGCCGCATAATAATGCCCTTTGTTGGGGAAATTGTATCAGCAAAATGAGCTGCGGTTTCAATTGACGCAGGGACCGCTTTGCACCATTAACCTGTCTAATCAACAGGCTTTCTTTTTTGTGGGATCCCAGTCCAATCAAATTTCAAACTTGTTAGGCCCATATGAGCGGCAGCGTTTGTAATCTGGACTCGATCTTTATTGTCGATGCCGCTCTTTTCCTGGTTGCATCGCAATGTCTTTAATCTCGGAAACGATTTGAGCGCCGTCAGTGCATCGGCAGTCATTGGTAAACTTTCAATCCAGAGGTGTTCCAGCTTGGGTGCCTTGCGCAGAACGTTTAGGAATTTGACGGTGCATTCGGGTGTGTTGGGGTTGACAGCCCCCATAAACAGATACTCCAACTGCGGTAAACTGGCCGCGCATGTTACACCCTCCAGGCTCGTATCAGACCAGGGCAAAAATAATGTTTTCATATGAGTGGAATTTTTGAGGCTTTTTAAAATTGGGGTGACATCAATATCATTGTTCTGTGCCAACTCCAGTCTCTCTAGCTGCTTGAGAATTGACAATTTGGAGAGCTGCTTAGCATTAAGCCGAGTATCCGATATGTAGAGGTCCTTTAAGGCAGGAAATTTGTCTAACAAAGTCAAATCGATATCTGGAGAATAGTCTGCATAGACTACTAGTTTTACAGACTCAACGCCGGGCACCACTGATGATGCTGTGAGATAGTCGTTGACCTCATATTTTGTGTTGCCCGCCTCGTCATCTGGGGCAAGATCCTTTATAAAATCGGAATAACCTCTTCTTGTGGAAATCAGTATTGCATATATGTCTCCAGGTCGAAAGCGCTTCAAGTATTCAGGGTTTTTCAGAGCACAGGGATATGGTGTGAAAACCAGGCGGTCTGTGGCTGGAGAACGGACAACACCAACTGCCGGAAGTACTTCCCGAATGGTGGTCGTGAAATAGCCAATCGTTGCATCTACTGGAAAATGAAAGACGCGCATTTGCTTACCATTTTCTTCAGTAATTGTGGAATATGGGGTGTTGTCTTTAATTGAAGCCTGTCCCGCTTTGTTAATTGACGCGCTTACGAATTGTCGCGCCGAATCGCTGCCCGTTCGGAGTGATGTCGTTGCCAGCGGTACCGCCTTGATCGATGCACTTGGATGGACCGATGTAAGTTTGTTCAGCCCCGCCACGACAACCAGGGTGACTACAGCGACAATTACGCCGCCGAGCAGGACAAGATTTTTTGGAAATGAGTCAGAGAGTTTTGTCCTGACATTCGCAGACTCCGTTGCTCCAGCGCCCTCCTGCCGCTGCTGGCCTCGGCTAATGTAAAAAGGTTGTACCTCTTCACCGCGGGCCACCTTTTCTAAATCACTGCGCAATTCCAAAAGAGTCTGATATCGCTCTACCGGATTTTTACGCAAAAGCTTGGCAATGACAATTTCCATAGACGGTGGCAACTTACCATGGCCGACAATACTTTCCAGTGACGGAGGATCGGCCTCTAAATGACCTACCATTATCGATTTCGCCAGATTACCGGAGAACGGTGGCCGGCCGGTCAAACATTCAAACATTGTGCAGCCCAGTGAATAAATGTCTGAGCGCCTGTCCAGTTTGTCACCGCTGCATTGCTCCGGGCTCATATAATAAGGGCTGCCGAAGATATCTCCAACGGCCGTCAGGCTTTGTTTGGTGCGGTCATGCCCGGTTAACTTGGCCAGGCCAAAATCCAGTACCTTGGCTAAACGTTTGGCGTTCTTTGCCGGCAAAACCATGATATTGGCAGGTTTGAGATCGCGGTGCAGAATGCCACTTCGGTGTGCGCAGTCGACGCCGTCACAGACTTGAATAAAGATATCCAGAAAGGCAGCAAGCGGCAGCGGCCCATATTCTGATACGAGGTCTGCCAGGTTTTCGCCCTCCACATAGTCCATGGCATAGAAGGGCAGGCAGCCGTCATGAATTCCCAGATCAGTAACGCGCACCAGATTGATGTGCTCCAACTTCGCGACCGCTTTTGCTTCCAGTTGAAACCTTTGCCAACCAATCTCTGTCACTTGCTCAGGCGGAATCACCTTTAGGGCGCATTGTTTGCCAAGCGTCTCATGCATCGCCAGATAGACTTCTCCCATGCCGCCGTGCCCAATGAGCTTGATGATTTTATAGGCACCACCAATAGTGGCACCCGGGAGCAAGTCTATAGACATTGCCTTCGATTTTCCGGCTTCTTCAGATGAGCTGATAAAGGTAGTGCCTGCGCCTGCCTTCTTCATTTTCCAGAATCTATCGCTCATCCTGCCATGAGCAAATGCCTGATCTGGAGGACACTTGCAGCGCGTATCCTGAAACAAGAAACCAGTCAACGAGCCGTCTTCGGAGGGGGCGGCGATCATCAGACCACATTTTGGACAAAAATCACTATCGTCCCGGTCCGCGGCGCTATCGGAGAATGGCTGTGGCTGTGGCGCAGCTCCAGCTCCTGTGCAGGAACAATCGAAAGCACCAAAAAGGTAAGACGTGAGCGAGCCCGGTCGCCGGTTGGGAGCGATGCGTTTGCCGCAGGTGGGGCATATCTCTTTTAAGGTATTGCCGCCTGCTTTTGTTTTCACGGCGGTCGTCCTGATTGATGGGGATTGCTACTTCAATGACACGCTTGAAATTTTACCACGCCAACTGCTTCGCCAAGGCCAGTAACCGGGATGCCAAAGTCTTCCCAGGCCGTGAGAACAACGTCAAGGAAGAGATTAGCCTCTAGCCCTGTATAGTCAGGCTGGTGAAGTTTTTCATAAAGGTGGAGATTGGTATTGTAAACGTCGATCCTGCCACTTTTGTATTGTCTCCCCATGGATTGCGAAGCACAACATCGCCACCACGTGTGGTATCGAGCTTGAAGTCGATAATCGAATAGGCATGATTTAAGTAATAACCATCGTCGGGCAGTCGGTAATTGGCGTCAACTTCCTACGGGAAGGTCTTTCTGGCCCTGCATAATCAGGCCGCTGAAGTTTTTCATAAGTGTGGCAACTGGAATTGTAAACGTTGCGCCGTTCTTTTTTGCTGTGTCCCCCCAGGGATTTCTAACAGTGACATTGCCACCACCGGAGTCGTCGGGCGTGAAGCCGATAATCGAGTAACAATGACTCTCCGGGTAACCGTCGACAGTTTTTGTGTTGCCGGAAGTGGCATCCTCTGGACTGCTCGGTAGTGTTTGGGCCACCACGGCCCTTGGCGCAGGGCCGGTGAAGGCAGCCTTGAGTGCGCCTACTACGTCAGCTTGATTGCCTTGCATAATAGGAATTATATCGGCGAACTTATCCGTAAAAAGTTGCATTACCTCAAATGGCCTCCCTCCAGAACCAATGTATTCCTGCGGCAAAAGGCCGTTCGGCGCTGGATCTCCGGTTTGAGGTTGCTCGAACCTGCCGTAGGCTATTTCCAGCACACTGGCCCACACACCATAGGGACTGGCGCCATTAAACAATGCTAGCTCGGCCTGGGGAGGCATATAAACTTTCACAGGATTGTCTTTTGCTATGGGAAAAGTGACTGTAAAAAAACCGTTGCCGTCATCTTTGATGCAATCGCGCAAAAGAGCCGGATTGCTCTGGGCCAGAGAGGCCACGACCGCCTCGAAGTAACAGTCGCCACTGGCGCCCTGGCGGACGGCGTCTGGATTTATTGATTTAAGCGCGCCCTGCTTACCATAAAGACTATAAGAATCATCCGGTGCCTGAGCCCGTTGTGCTACCATAGCAAAATCTGCCTTTAGATTTGTCATCGCTGTGCCCAATTGGTCATCGTGCAAACTCTTATCGTAGGCAGTAATGTCGTCTTTTGAAATGCCCATGATTTCATACCAGGAGCTCATGTCACCGTAGTGCTGCTGAATAAGCTGCAAGCCCTGCCGATCAGCGGGCGAAAGTTTGGGATCTTCGAGCGCTTTACTCAGTCCGCTTTTGGTTATTCGGCCCAGGATATTACTGAAGCGCGGAAGGTTAGCATTTGCCCAGGAGTTCATAAGGTCTCCCTGGGATATCTGTGTTTCCCTGGTTTTGACGCTAGCTTCAAACTTATCCAGCGTGGCAGTGGTTATTACCGAATCAGTGGCGCTATTTTTGGTGGATATGGTTTGATCCATGGCATCCATATTTTCATACATACCGACAAGGGCCTGAGCCTCAACACCCTTAAAAAAGTCAGCGAATTCTATTGTTCCTTGCAAGAGTTCCTTATTACTCATGCGGGTTGGCGAGTTTGGCGTAATCGGGGCCAATACGTGCTTTGCCACATCGGCAAAATTGTCCAGTGTCAATATGGGAGGGGCGGAGGAAACAGGTATCTCAGCTGCCTTGTTAGCCGCTGGCGGCGTCTGCCCGGGATGTGGTTTAACATCGTGCGCCGGCTCGACCTTTTTAGCGGGGGCTTGAGCGGGATGTGAGGCCGGCTTGTCGGCGGGGGTGGGGGCCGAGATTGCGGTACCCTTTGCCCCAGCGACCGCGGCTTTGCCGCCCAGAATCTGCAATTGACTTTCTTTGGCAGTAAGATCATGAGCGTCGCCAACCAGGTCCAGCTTGGGCAGAGACGAGAGGCCGGAGGGAGCCGTGTTTGGTTTTGCTTGCGGCCCGCTCCACTGCTGGGCGGCAAGATCGGCATTCACGGTCGAGTCCCCAGTGTCTTGGCTGGAATGGCTTATTTCAGGTGCTCTATCCGTGGCAGTCACGTCTAATGGCTCTTTTCGTGGCGGTCAGTAAGTGGTAAGCCGCAACTGTACAGCCTGCCCAAGGGCAAGTCGTTTCATATTCGTTACACGCCGGAGCATAGTCAGGCCCGGCTGTCGGTCAAGCAGGTCGGGGCGAGTTTCCTATCTTTTGACCCGTGTCTCAGGAACAACGCCTTAATTTTTCCATCTAGATTACTGGATTAGCGATTCTAATCTGGACAGTGGGAGCACTGGTCATGAGAATTCATTGGATTTTTTGCCTTTGGGCTGCTCTTTTGCTCAATTCAGCTGCTTGCATATCGGTATTTGCCTCGCATGGAGAGGATGAAGCAAGACGAGCGGAAAAGCATTTGAGAAAGGCCGCAAAGTATGACATGAGAGCAAACTATGATAATCAGATAGGCGACACCTACCGAGCCCAGCGTGATGCCATGCGGGCCGACCGCGAACGGGCACGCGCTGTCCGCCATCATTACAAGGCAGTCTCTCACGCTCACGGCTGGTGATTGAGAAAGCTCATTACCTACCAGTCGTCCAGATAAGGATCCGATTTACCGAAGGTCTCTTTCATTTTCTGCATTTGGGCACGCTCGCCAGACGCCTCGGCAGTCTTGCCATTGTGGGACAATAAGCAACCTAATACCAGGCGTTAAGGACTGATTATGGATGAGCAGCGGAAGGACGTGCATATCCGGATTTCCTGACCGTGGCAGCCGTATCAGATAAAAGACGCCAAACTGGACGCTTCAAGAGGCAAACATATGAACAAGGTTAGCAGCACAAAAAACAAGTTGTCATCGGTACAACATGAAGGCTTAATCGGTGCCTTGAAATCCCGCTTTGAAAAAAACATGAACCGCCATAAAGGCCTTGAATGGACCAAAATAAAGGCAAAGCTGGAAGCCAATCCCGAAGGGCTTTGGTCACTCAATGAAATGGAAAAAACTGGCGGTGAACCGGATGTTGTTGGTCATGATAAAAAGACCGGCGAATACATTTTTTTTGATTGCTCGGCGGAAAGTCCTACAGGGCGCAGAAGTGTTTGCTACGACCGTGAAGCGCTGGAGTCAAGGAAAGAACATAAACCAAAAACTAGTGCTGCTGATATGGCAAATGCCATGGGCATTGAGCTATTAACGGAAGAACAATATCGAGAGTTGCAGAAACTGGGAAAATTCGATACGAAAACATCGAGCTGGGTGAAAACACCTTCTGACATTCGTAAACTTGGTGGTGCCATCTTTTGTGATCGGCGCTACGAAACTGTTTTCGTTTATCACAACGGTGCGGAATCCTACTATGCCGGTAGGGGGTTCCGCGGCTCGCTTAGGGTCTGAATTGCCCTTAAACAACTGAGTAACGCCATATTTAGAGACTCAGATTATCCTGAGATCTCCACCTATCGCCGGGGTTCTTCCCTGATTATTTAAAAAATATGGCTTTTGATTCCCCACAAAACACCCCCCATGACCAGACCCCTCCCAGCTGGAAGGACGATTGGACTCTGGTCGTTGATCTCGGAGTCGTCTTTGACGTCCAAGGCCCTCACGGTAAATTGGGCGCTGATGAGGCCTTGCACGATCTGGAAGGGCGGCTGGCAGCCATCCCGAAACAACCGAAAGGGCAGGGCGGAGAGACTGTGCGCCTGGTCGTCGGGGCACTTACTGCTCATGACGATAAGTACGACTTTAATGTCTACAAATTGCAAGACGGGCAGTTGCAGCTCCTTTCCAGTGCACCGACCTTGGGCCTGGAGTCCGACCTGCGCAAATTGACGTCATTTGCCTCACCGAGATTTCGGGACGAAAAAATGGGCCTGGTGATCAATGCCCATGGCACTCCGACGCCCGGCTATTTGGTTGGCGGCGACTCGGGGACAAGCACAGTCATGCAGCCGGATGCCTTCCGGTCGATAGTCAAAGAATGGGTAAATAAGGACCCCCTGGGCTTCGATCAGAGAAAAACTGGCGACCGGAAACTGGAATTTCTCAATTTGGAGAGTTGCTTTGGCGCCAAATTAGGCAATCTCAACTTCGCCGCAGGGTTGGCAAAAAACGTCGTGGCATCAGAATTGACTGTGCATGAGGGGGAGTTTTTCTCCGGAAGTGGCGGTCCCGACGTCACCCTTAACGGTCAAAACGTTGCCAAAATCTACGAGGATCTTGTAAATCAGCCCAAATTATCGGGGTATGAGCTGGCCGAACTGGCGATAGCGGACGCTAATGCTGGCGCCAATGATCGCTCGGTTGATGGAGAAAAGTTTTCCGCCACACCGACCCTCGCACACTACGATCTGGGCGCCCCGCGGGAGCAGCTGGCAAAGTCCCTGGACGGCCTGGGCGCCGTTTTGACGGCCAGTCTAGCCAATCCGGCCGGGCGCAAGCAAATTGACGGCATAATTGACGGCATCCCCGATCTCTGGAGTGATGAGGACACACCTAAACCCGAGAACGCGAAATACGCGGGCCGTGATTTGCAAACATTTTTGGATCAGCTGGAGATTGCCGTCAATAACAAGAGTCTTGCCGACGAAGGCGGCGCGATTACCCGGGCAATTGGCACCGTACGTGGTGCCGAAAAAGATTTTGTCAAAACTCTGCATGCTGTCAAATCGGGAGATGAGTGGTACCGCACGCAGTTTATTGACCCCGAAAAACTCGGCGGCGTGAGCGTGAGCCTTCCGGCCGAGAGTGTCCGGGCTGACGCGTCAATTACCTCTGATGATTACAGTCAGACCGTCGGTTCAGACTTTAGCGAAGCGGAAGCACCCAATTGGCGGAAGTTTTTGACGACTTTAAGGGATCAGCACTAAAGCATTGATGTGGATTTTCTTGCTGGTTGCGATG
>Ga0207011_1143_pt1 | contig 14936 bp, 12 predicted proteins | sample Alteio_BWMinCont_79_FD_153466 | JGI IMG/M metagenome (GOLD analysis project Ga0207011, IMG submission 153466) | Enriched cells from forest soil in Barre Woods Harvard Forest LTER site, Petersham, Massachusetts, United States -... | ecosystem: Environmental > Terrestrial > Soil > Temperate forest >...
ACACTTTTGCAAGTGTTCATTCTAAAGGTAGATAGCGGAATCGCGCGCGCTCTCAGTGCGATTTTTCGCACCTCCGATTCTTTTTGCAGACGATTTTTCCCGAAAATGCAGGAGGGAAAGGAGTTAGGAGGCTGGCGGGGTATTTCATGGGATATTGTACCATCTGGTTAGTCCTTGTCAAGAGTTTTTTTTGTCCCGTTTTTTGGGAAATGGGGGATGAGAGCAGCGGTTCTTTGCGATTCGCCCGCAGAGTGGTGTCCACGCGTGTCCGAGGCAATCGCCGGTCGCCGAGCGGCTTGAAAGCAGTCTTAGTTTTGCAGTCTAATCTGGCTACGTAGAAGGAGGCTCGAACTGTGGTAAACGCCAAGAAGGCCGAAAATGAGTCGGGATTTCTGGATGAGCTCGCCAGGGAATTCCAACCGCTGGAAACAGGCGATCAGTTATTGGAACTGACGGATCACAGGACTGGAGCTCATTACTGTGAATGTCACATAAAGGCTAGCAAGATAGTCTCCCTAGGAACCATCGACGTTCCGCTTGATCCTGAAGAGCAGGGGGAGTATCGCGCTAATCGAGAGATCGTCGTGAACAATTCGGCGTTTCGGATAATGCTAGAGGACGCCAAGCAGAGGAGATCATTCAGCAATATCGTTGCTGAGTATACGAAGGAGTTTGACCCAGAGCACCCTCTCAAGATCATTGGCGGCCAACACAGATTCGATGCGATTAAGGAAGCGCTTAAGGCGAACGTTGACGAATACCATGGCGTGAAGGTCTACTCAGGCCTCGATATGCAGCAGAGACTAGACCTTCAGCTAATCTCCAATACCAACATTGCTGTATCTGGGGACCTGGTAGACAGGCTACAAGAAACATTTAAGGGCCCACAGTTGCGTCAATGGTGTCAAGCAGTCGGCTTGTTAGGTAACGATGAAGATTTTGCAGATGCGTACGAGCGCAGTGGACCTATCTCCGTGAAAATGGCGCGAACATTTATCACAAACTATTACGATGGTATGGCAGTCGACGCAAAGAAATTTGACGGGACCAATACCACGCCTATCGTGTGCCGCAGCAGCGGCGGGGTCGACGGAGATTGGGAAAGAGTCAAAGCAGCCCACCCAAAATGGTCGAGCGATTTAGAGCTTCTTCAGGCTGGGAAGGAGTTCGCGGCGCTCGCCGGAGCTCAAAGAGACGCCTTCAAAACGAAATCGAGTCCGAAACCGAGACCTGACTTCCCTGAGAAGGCCGTGAACGCCGCAGTGATGTCAGCGTGGGCGTATGTGGCGGGAATGCTTCGTCACAATCCAACCCGACTGAAACGCCATTTTGGTCTGAGAAACTCAACGGGGAAGGATCCCCTTAATGCGGCTGCGCTCGCAAAAGGCAGGCACAAGACAGATGCGCAAAACTACCGCGGACTGGGCTATCGGACAGATCCGCGCGAACGAGGCCGCTTTGTGGAGTTATTCTTTCTACAGTCGGAAGACGGAAAGGGCGTCACTCCGTCGGCGATCGACATAGCAATTAAGCAGTACCACGTTAAACAGGGCCAGCTTGACGTGATGGAGGCTAAGGCCAAGGCTCAGGAGGACTAGTGGCTGACTTCGATCTGTTTGCTAATCAACTCCTGGAAGAAGCCAAACGGTTCTTGGAAAAAGCAAAGGAGTCGCCAGACGCGCCCGCTGACGCAGCAAACTTGCACGCCGCCTTGCTGCTTTCATTTTGTGCGTTGGAGGCACACGTAAATTCGATTGCGGAGGAGTTTTCAATTGCCTCAGGTTTGTCAGCTCATGAAAAAGCGCTCTTACTAGAGAAAGAAGTAAGGCTCGAAGATGGAGAATTTCGAATACAGCAGGGATTGAGAATGTCCAGGCTTGAGGATCGAATCGAATTTCTGCACGCCAAGTTCTCTGGCAATCCAGTTGATCGGTCTTCTGTTTGGTGGGGACAGCTGGCAAATGCCATTAATCTCCGAAACAAGCTAACGCATGCTAAGACTATAACTCCAGTCACGCGAGCCGCTGTAGGCAGCGCCCTTGACGCAATAATTGACGCTCTCGATGCCCTGTATATGGCTATCTACAAGAGAAAATTCCCGCCTGTCACTCAGGGCCTACACTCGAGTCTGAGTTTCTAACAGTCAGACTGAAAGTCTGGTTCAAGGTCATCGTCGCCTTCATTGCTGGACGCTCGTGGCCGATGAAGGTCCACTTCTGACTGTTCGTGATATGTGATTTTGTTTATGGAGATTCAGAGGTGCGTAACTGATGACTCAGCAAGACGCTAGTATTATTCGTAGCGGAGGGCTTCTACTGGGTTTAGGCGGGCGGCCTGCGAGGTACAGATTCAGGGGGATTGAATTAAGCTGTGGTTGTACTTCACTTGGAGTTTCCGTGAGCACTTCAGATTCTTCCAAGTCGGCGCTGTCTATAGGCGGCTTTTATGTGGAGGAGGGTTGCTGCATGAGCTGCGGCGTGCCGCAGTCGATTGCGCCCGAACTTGTGGCCTGGACGGATGAGAAATTGCCGTCGTGTTATTGGATTCGGCAGCCGGAGACGGCGGAGGAATTGAGTCGAGCCATCAAGATTATTCACACGCAAGAGTTGGGTTGCCATCGGTATTCGGGGAAGGATCCGGCGATACTCAAGAGACTTCCGCGGGAGGAGTGTGACGTCTTCCACCCGGAGAGGGCTTTTCGTTATTCGCGTGCTTCTGGAGCTTCTGAGACTCTGGTGCGGTTGTCGCTTAGTGCTTCGCGAGAGGCGGATGGAGTGCTGGAGAGATTGTGGCGCTGGATTGTGGGCGGCGGGTCTTCGGAATGAATCAGCGACATCACGGGACAAGAGAGATTCCTCTGTGCACGGCTCGGCGCCCGTCGTTTTATTAGCAAAGGGCGTGCGGAAGAAAAGAGCCGGGTCGCTGCGTTCGGAATGACAGTGTGTGGTGGGGGAGGCGCCGTACGGTGCCGCCTTGAAAGGCTGCGCTCCCCGGACTGAAGTTCGGGGCTTCCACCGAAGCAGAGGCAGGCCCGCTTCGGAAAGCGGGCGCTACAACACGGTGAGAAGCAGATCCCTCACACCGCTCGCAAGAGGCGCGAGCGGGTTCGGGATGACAGCGGGGGGTGGGGCGGGTACCCAGGATTGCGTTCGGCAAAAGGTGCCGAACCATCCTGGGCTAAATTCTGCGCCGTCCCATCCGGACTCAGGGAGCGAGGAAGGAGGCATTCATCGCTCGCAAAAGGCGCGAGGCGCGATGCGGCCACGACGCCGGGCCAACCCCAATCGGGCGCGGTTAGTCGTGATTCGGTTTCAGCTTGGCGACGACTTTTTGGGCGTCGGCGGGTGCTACTTGCAGGAGCCTGCCTGCGCCACGCCAAGTTCCGACCACGACGATCATCTGAACATAGGTGGTTTGGCCGGCCACGGTTTCGATGGCCGTGGCGGGTTCATTCTTGGCGCTGGACTGCAGGTCGTGTTTGCCGGGGGCGGCCTGAACGGAGAACCAGCGACCATTGGCTAAGCGGTCGAGTTCTTTGCCATCGAGGAAGATGGAGGGCTTGAGCGCGGAGCCGGCAAAATGGCCTTCGCGGAAGAAAATGATGGTGGAATCCTTCGCGTCTTTGGAGGGGTCGACGGCGAGCTTGGCTTCGACGGCGGTGGGCGTCGCGGCCGGATTCGCAGCTGCGGGCTGCTGCTGCGAGCGAGCGGAAGCAGAGACAACGAGCAGTGCGGCTAGAGCCAGGTGAATTCGCATTCTGATTTCTCCAAAGTGGTTTGACTACGCTAGAAGTGTAGAAAAGCGGGGGCTGGTACGGGAAGGCCTTCCAAATGGACGCATGCCCAAGTTGGTATTGATGCTTCGGCGCAAGCAGGGTGAACTAAAGCTCCGAACGCCTCAGGCTTTCTTCAGGGGCTGAAGCCCCCACCTCCTAAAGAGGAGTGAAGCCCTCAGCGGCTGAAGCCGATCTTCATTGTTGCCGTTTCGGCGCGGCTGAAGCCGCGCCCTGACGGGGAGCGCCAGGCTGAAGCCCTCCGCTACGTAAACCACGAGAGTGCTCGCCTATGGCTCGCTCGCCGGTCTAAAGACCGCCGCTACGTAACGGCGAAGGCGTAACGGCAAAAGCGTGACGGCGAAGAGGAATTGTCGCTGGCAACAACCGCGAACGCGGGAGTTACGTAGCGGCCATCTTTAGATGGGCGCGGCCTGCCTGCGCCAGGGCGGCGACCACATTTCTTGTGGCGGCACGGAACTAGGCCCTGCGCCAGTCAATGAGCCGGACCAGGGGTAATCGTTGACGCCGATGCAGAGACCGGCACGCAGGGGATTCATCCAGATGTACCAGGCGACGAGGTCGGGCGGGTCGCAGGATCGGAGGGCATGATCATACGATTTCTTCTGCCAGAGTTGCTGCCTGGTTTCTTGTTTGTAGGCGAAGCCAGTTTTCTTCTTTAGGGCGGTTAGGAATCGGAGAAGGTCGCTGGTGGGCGTCAGGCCTTCAGAGAGAAAGTGCACGTGATCGGGCATTATGCAGTAGGCATGAATCGCGAGGGCATGACGGAGCGCGTGCGAGCGCAGGTTGTCGAGGAACGATTGCGTGCGAGTTGGCCCAAGGAAGATTTTTTTTCGGTGTTCGCAGCAAAAGGTGACGAAGAACCAGCTAGTGCCAACATAGCGATCCAGTGGTAGGCGGATGTTTTTGTGCCGGAATGGTGTTTTCATGCGGTGGTTTAATGGCGAGGATTGTAATGCAGCAGAAGAAAAGCGGGACATTATTTAGGATATGGTGGGAGATCTCCGGTTTCGCCCCTGGCGACGCCAGGAAAAGCGCCCATCTGAAGATGGCCGCTACGTAACGACTCACGCCGCTCGCAAACGGCGCGAGCGGGCTCGGGATGACCGAGGGTAGGAAAACGCTACTCGTAGCGGAGGGCTTCTACTGGGTTTAGGCGGGCGGCGCGTCCGGCGGGGTACAGGCCTGCGACTAGGCTTACTGCTACTGCGAAGGCTACGGCGCTTGCTGCTAGCCACCAGGGGACGTAGGAGATCTTTACGCCGGGCAGGTCCTGGCGGCGGAGATAGATTGTGGTGCCCCAGGTTAGGGCCTCGCCAATCAACCAGCCTAAGGCTACGCCTAAGATCCCGCCGACGAGTCCCATGGCGCCGGCTTCGGCGAAGAATAGACTGCGAACGTCGCCGTCTGTGGCGCCCAAGGCTTTGAGGACGCCGATTTCGCGGCGGCGCTCTAGGATGGCCATCACTAGCGTGTTGATTATGCCTAGCGAGGCTACGGTTAGGGCCAGGCTGCCGAAGAGGCCGAGGAATAGATCGAAGACGGTGAAGACCAGGCGGAGGCTGCGGGCGGCGTCGAGCAGGGAAAAGGCGTTGAAGCCTAATTTTTTTATGGCGTCTTCTACCTGCTGGACGTTTTTGGGATTTTTCACGCGGATGGTGAGCGCGGCGTAGGTAGGCTTGCCGGAGCCGCCGCCGCGGACGAAGTCCTGCACATCGTTGGCTTGCGCGGGGTGAAGCTGCTCGGCTACGCGAATGGGAAGGAAAACGCGGCCGCCGCCGAAGCCGCCGATGCCCGCGGAGGGGTCGGATTCGATGATGCCGGCGATGCGAAGTTTTTTCTCGCGGGAAACGATGGAGATGCCGCCGGACATCATTTCGTCGAGTTGCTTATCGATGTCCTGTTCCTTGGAGATTTCGTCGGAGGAGACGGTGCGGCGCTCGGCGTAGCGCAGAGTGATTTCCTGGCCGACAAGAGAGGCGGGCTGGGGAGAGAGCTCCTTGGCGAAATCGGCCTGGAGGATGGCTTCTTCGGCGGTCGGAGAGGAGAAGTACTTGCCGGTGATGGAGTCGAAGGCGCTGGTGGCGCGGGAAGATTCCGGGACGCCGAGAACGTTGGTGGAGTAGCTGTTGCCTGCGTAGCGGACGTCGGTGAGGAAGCGGATTTGGGGGTAAACGTCGACGACATTGGGTAACGCGGCGAATTGCTGGCGGGCGTCTTCGTCGAGCGGCTTGAATTTTTCGGGCGGTGCGGGAGATTTTCTTGGGGGGCCTTCACCACCGGGGCCGCGGAAATCGCGACGCGAAGTGACGAAGACGGCGTCGAAGAGGCCGGATTTGGTGAGGCGATCGGAGGCCAGCGTTTGCAAACCGACGCCCAGCGAAAGCATGGCCACGAGCGAAGCGACACCCACGGCTACGCCGAGCGTGGTCAAAGAGTTTCGGAGAATCGCTTCGCGCAGGTTGCGCACTGCCAGTTCGCCGAGGTCGCGACCCTTCATACGCGTGCTCCGGTCTGCATCGCCAACTGGTCGACCAGGCGCCCGTCGGACAACACCGCGATGCGATTGGCATAGCGTTCCGCCAGCGGCCGTTCGTGGGTGACCATGATGATGGTCATGCCCAGCGTGTCTTGAATCTCCTTCAGCAGCAGAAGAATTTGCTCGCCCGTTGCACTGTCCAGATTTCCTGTCGGCTCGTCGGCAAAAAGAATCGCCGGCTGATTCACCAGCGCACGCGCCAACGCCGCGCGCTGCTGTTCGCCGCCGGAAAGCTCGCTGGGGCGGTGCTGGCTCCGCGCGCCAAGCCGCACGCGCTCAAGCGCCTGCGCAACGCGCCGGCCGCGCTCGGCGCGATCCACTTCCGCCAGCCGCAGCGGCAGCTCGACATTTTCTTCCAGCGTCATACGCGGAAGCAGGTTGAAAGATTGAAACACCATGCCCACGGTTTCGCGGCGATAGCGCGCCAAGCCCTGGGAATCGAGCGCCGCCAGATTTTGTCCACGCACATGGATGGCGCCGGAAGTGGGCCGGTCCAGGCCGGCCATGAGATTCAGCAGGGTGGACTTGCCGGACCCTGAGCTGCCCAGCAACGCGAGAAATTCACCGCTGCCAATTTCCAGCGAAAGGTCGTTCACCGCGCGAATGACCGTTTCGCCCAAGCGGTAGTCGCGCGAAACGTTTTGCGCGTGTATCAGAGTTTGCGTGGATGGCATCGCCGGGGTCCCCACCATAGTAATACGGCTGCGAGCGCCCGCAAATTTCCGCTGGCTGGTTATGGCTGGCCGATTCGGGCGCCTGTTGTGGTGGCCGCACCGTTCGATAGGTCAGGCAGGGCCGGAAAAGGCGGCTGGCCAAGAATTGGCCTTGCTGCCAGTTTCGCGGGGAGCGGCCCGGCGCTACGCTTACGTGAACCTCTCAAAGGCAAACTTTATGAGCGAATTTAACGATTGGCTCCAAAATAACGCGGTTGATCTCGCGCGCCTCGCCGTGCAATGCGCCATTCTGGCGATGGTGGTGCGTTATGGGCGCAAACTGCTGGCAACGTTGCGCGCTTCCCAAGAGCAAGTAGGAGCGCTGCTCAAATTGTCTGTTTCCGATGCGATGGCGGAACGGCTCGAGGCGCTTCCTGAGTCAACCAAGCGATTCGAGCCGCCGGCAGTAGCCGTCCGCGAGCCGGAACCGGAGCCTGAACCAGTGTTTGCAGGCGATTTTTCGCGTACCAGTTACGATGGGGAGCGCGAACATACTCTTGGCGGCCGCGTGATTGGATCACAAGCTCCGGCTTTCACAGCGCCCGCTCAGCGGGTCGAAAGCCCGTCGCTGACGGCATGGGTATCCGCACCCGCTACTGAGCCGGAGCGCATGAATATTCCGTCAGCTTCGATCCCAGCGCGGCCCAACGCCTCCGCGTGGTTGCAAGCGCCAATGCGCAGCAGCGGCGTCAGCCCCTGGCGCAAAATGGTTCGCTGGCTGCAGGCCCCCGTCAGACAGTGATCTGCAATTTCGTCTAGACACAACGGCTAGACTCGGCACGCAGCAAGAAAAAGCCCTGCGCAACTTGTGTTACGCAGGGCGGTAAATCGAATTGATTGTTGTAAGGGATCAGCTTTTTCCCGCGTCTACCGCCTCGGCTTGATCTCCAGCGGGTCCACCAACCGGAAGGTGATCGGAGTTTCCGCGGGGAGCGTGATGTCGCGATTGCCGGTCAGTCCCGCGCCGCCCGTTCCTGCGGCCGCGCCAATCAGTCCGCCGATCAGCGCGCCTTTGCCGCCGCCGGCGAGTCCACCGATCAGCGCGCCACCACCGGCGCCGCCGCCGACCATGGCCGCCGTGCGCTTGCCTTTGCCCTTACTGGCTTCCGTCGGGGCTGTGGTGTGCACGTCGTAATTCGTGCCGTGTACTTCGATGCTGGCAAGCGTCAACTCCAGCGAAGCTCCGCCCTTGAAACGCCCGGCAGGCTTGGCATTCTTCACGATGCCGGTAGCGCGCGCGCCCTTGGGAATGGCAACTCTGCCGTCCACCTCGACTGCATCGCGCACGGTAGCCGAAAAGTTCTGACTCGGCGTGCTGATCTTGGAGCCAACCGGCTCATCCAGCACGACCGCGATTACCGTGTCCGCCGGAACAACAATCGGCCTGGGACGAGGCGGAGCCTCTCTCTCCGGCTGGCTGGAACTTGCGCCGGAGTCAGGTGTCGCTGAGGACGAATTAGGGTCCGCGGAAGAGGCTTGCTGCTGGTCCGCGTTTTTCTGACATCCCGTCAATGCCAACAGCAGGCAGAGGGCAGAAACAGATGCAGGAATGAAACAACGATTCATGAACAACCTCCGTTTTCGGTGAGGGCTTTATAAAACAATACTACGAACGTGCGCGAAGTCAATTTAGGCGTGACTAATCCGATAGGCGCGAGGGCCTGCACCTGCGCCTTGGAGTGGTGGCGTTTGCGCCACCACGGTCAGAAGTTGGCTTGACACTTTGGACTGCCGACGCCACACTGCACGTATCCCCCCTTCCAAATTTTTCTGTCCGAGTGTGCCGATGCGCATCCTTGTCGCTGAAGATGACGCGCCGCTCGCTGACTTCTTGCGTCAGCGGCTGGTGCAGGAACAATTTTCTGTGCAGCTTGCTTCTGATGGAATCGAGGCACAACGTCTGGCCGCAAACCAGGCCTTCGACCTCGTGATTCTGGATCTAAACCTGCCGGGGGCTGCCGGCCTGGATATCCTGCGAAACATCCGCTCGCAAAAGCCGGACCTGCCGGTGATGGTAGTAACGGGATCTTCGCAGGTGGAAGAACGAGTGCGCGGGCTGGACGCCGGGGCGGATGACTATGTCGCGAAGCCGTTTGCGTTCGCGGAGCTGGCTGCTCGCATACGCGCTGTACTACGGCGAGGAAACCGGCCGGCCAACGCGGTTCTTACGATAGGCGATCTCGCGGTGGACCGCGTGAATCACACGGTGCAGCGCGCGGGGCACAATATCGAGCTCAGCCCAAAGGAATTTGCTCTGCTGGAGTACTTAATGCGGCACGCGGGACAGCCGGTGACGCGGACGGCTATCGTCGAGCAAGTGTGGAAACTGAATTTTGATACCATGACCAACGTGGTGGACGTGTACATCAATTATTTGCGCAGAAAAGTGGATACCGGCTATGACCACGCCCTGATTCGAACCGTGCGAGGGGTGGGCTACCAGATTGGCGGGAACGGTGCCAACACACAGCTGGACACGGAGAAGCGGCCTGCGCTTCAGGGAGCGAAGAGCGCTTAGGCAGGCCATGCGGCTTGGCGCTTACGTGTGGATTGCATGAGAGCGAGCCCGCCTGAGGGCTAGGAAGACACCACCTGCCCTAACCTGCTGATTCTGTGGCAGTTACCCATAGTACCAGGATCCACTAGACGAATCGCAAACGGCGTCCCAAAATGAGAATGGGCCCAGCAACTTAATGCTAGTGGTCGGGTTTAACGGCATGGGAGAATTAAGGCCAACTGCGATATGCGAATGAATGTACTCCCATCGGCTGGGCTTCAGGAGTTGCAGTCGAGGACAGGGGAAATGAAGATGAAGGCCAATTTTGCCGGAAAGAGCAAGGCGTTCTTGCTCGCGTGTTTAGCCGGCCTTTTGCTTTTTGTGGCGCCCCGGGCGCGTGCGGATGAAGCCGATCCGCCGTCCCGCGTTGCGCGCATCAGCCTTTTGGATGGAAACGTGTCATTGCAGCCGTCGGGTACCGACGACTGGGCCGCCGCGGCGATGAACCGTCCGGTAACGGTCGGCGATAAGCTATGGACGGATCAGAATTCCCGAGCGGAACTACAGGCAGGAGAGGCTTCGCTGCATCTCGGCAGCATGACGGCGCTGTCCTTCTTGAATTTGGACGAAAACATTCTGCAAGCACGCATTGCGGAAGGCGCGATCAATTTCCGTGTGCGCGAAATGCGCGAAGGCGACTTGTATGAAGTGGACACGCCGAACCTCGCATTTACGGTGAAAGAGGCGGGGGCGTTTCGCGTCGATGTTAATGAGAATGGCGACGGCACGCGCGTCACGGTGCTTCGCGGAGAAGGGGAGATCACCGCGGGAGACAAGACGTATGAGGTGCACGCCGGCGAGCAAGCGGAACTTACGGGTGTCGACGACCCCCAATACAACGTTGGGCCGGCTCCCGGTCCAGACGATTTGGATCGCTGGGCCTCGGACCGCGACTTGAAGGAAGAGAGCTCCCCGTCGTCCAAATACGTGTCGCGTGACGTTCCGGGCTATTCGGATTTGGATGATAACGGGTCCTGGCGAGAAGAGCCGGACTACGGTGCGGTTTGGTATCCGAACTCGGTAGCCGTCGGCTGGGCTCCCTATAGTTATGGATACTGGAACTGGGTTGGCCCGTGGGGCTGGACTTGGGTGGACTACGCTCCCTGGGGCTTTGCGCCATTTCACTATGGACGCTGGGCGTTCGTAGGCGGCGCGTGGGGCTGGTGCCCGGGACCGATTTTTGCCCGTCCATTCTATGGACCGGCGTTCGTCGGCTTTCTCGGCGGCGGATTTGGATTTGGTTTTGGTGGCGGCTTCGGCGGTGGAATCGGTTGGTTCCCGCTGGGGTTCCGCGAACCGTTCCATCCTTGGTATCACGCCAGCAACGCTTATTTCCGCAACGTGAACATCACGAACACGCGGATCAACAACGTCAATGGTTTGAACAGCGCCAATCGCAATTTCAACTATAGGTACGCGCATGAATCGAACGCCGTCACTGCAGCCTCGCGAAACACCTTTGTGAACGGCCAAGCTGTCAATCGTGGCTCGATGCGGGTGACGCAAGCGTCGCTGCGCGGTGCGCAGGTTACCAACCGTGCAGACTTTACGCCGACCCGCAGCAGCTATACGGGGGCAGCGAATGCCCGCGGGCGCGTCTCTACGCCGCCAGCGTCGGTGGCGAATCGCTCGGTGGTGGCGCGCACGGCTCCTGCAGCAGCGGCTTCGCACATTCCCGTGCGCACGATGAACACGCAAGGCTTGACAGCCGGCGGCCGCGCCAATGCTTCCACGAACGCGTCTGCGAATCGTCCGGGCGCTTTTGGCGGCCGCAACAATGCAGGCAACAACAATGCAGGCGGCAGCAACGCGGCGATGTCACAGCGTCAGGGCGAGCTGTCCAACAATCGTCCACCGTCCGCCAACGCAGGCATCAATGGCCGCGCGTCGGTTAATGGAAATGCCGGTACATCAGCCAATCGCCCGTCGAACGGTACACGCAATTGGGCGGCTCAAGGCAATTCCACCGACCGTGGCCGGGCTCCACAGGGGTTTGGCAACAGCGGGTCGGCGGATCGGCCGTCGAATGGCGCAAACCAAGTGGCTCGCGCTACCAATTCGGATCGTCCACCATGGGCGGGCTCCGCTTCGCGAAATACACCGAACGGCGCTGGCTCGCGCACGGCGTCGCCAAACTACAACAGCAATCGGCCGTCATCCTCCTACTCGAACGGCAATCGCTCGTACCAGCCACCGTCGCGTTCGTACTCTGCGCCATCGCGTTCCTATTCGCCGCCGAGCCGGAGTTACTCCGCACCGAGCCAGAGTTATTCCGCACCTTCCCGCTCGTATTCCGCACCGAGCCGCACTTACTCCGCGCCCAGCCGCAGTTATGGCGGTGGTGGCGGAGGCTCGCACGGTAGTGGCGGAGGCAGTTACAGCGGCGGTGGTGGAGGCTCGCGCAGCAGTGGCGGTGGAGGCGGCTCCCACGGTGGTGGTGGCGGAGGCTCGCACAGTAGTGGGGGAGGCGGTTCCCGCGGCGGTGGTGGTGGCTCGCACGGAAGCGGTCCACACGGACACTAAATTTCAAATCTACAAGGCCCGCCCCAAAGTTGGGGCGGGCTTTTTTTTGTGTTGTTGTATTTCCGAGAGGGTATCTGCTCACAACTCTTCGGCGGCACAGGTGTTTTGTAGAGTGAGGAAGGCCGGGCGTTTCCTGATTGGACAAGGAGGAAAAGCCTGATAGAGCGAGGTTCCGGATGCGGTCCATAATTTAGCATCGGCACCCGGTACCCAGATCCAATCCACCAGAAAGAAGCGCGGTCGAGGTAAAGCACGCCGCGTCAGGTTCAGGAGAGAATCTGAATATGAGAAAACATGCGCTGAAGTTAATCAGTGTTCTGGCGCTCACATTGTTGGCAATGTTGTGCGTTCCGCAGCGAGCCGCAGCCGACAACGACGATCCTCCCACACGAGTCGCCCGGCTGAGCCACGTCGACGGTTCGGTGTCGTTTGAGCCGGGCGGTACGGACGAGTGGGTGACAGCGGTGGTTAACAGACCCATGACGACCGGGGACAAGCTTTGGGCTGACCACGATTCACGCGCAGAGCTGCACATCGGCTCTGCTTCGATCCGCTTGGGCAGCAGCACCGGCTTTTCGTTTCTGAATCTAGATGACAGAACAGTGCAACTACAATTGACTGAAGGAACGCTGCGGATTCGCGTACAGCGCCTGGATCGCGACGATAATTTTGAGGTGGACACGCCGAACCTGGCCTTCTCGATTTTGCGGCCAGGCGTGTACCGCGTCAGCGTGAATGATGCGGGTGACACCACGGTGGTCAGTGTTCGCGACGGCGAAGGCCAAGTGACCGGCGGCGGCGAATCCTTTTCCGTACACGCGGACGAAACCGGCACGTTCACCGGAACGGACCAGCTCTATGCCGATATCGTGGGATTGGGCAACGACGATGATCTGGAGCGTTGGTCGGAAGACCGCGACCGCCGCGATGACCATGCGACGGCACGTCGCTATGTATCCGACGATGTGGTCGGTTACGAGGACCTGGACGAGTATGGCGGATGGCGCGACGTCCCGGAGTACGGCACGGTATGGTTTCCTCGTACTACGGTAGCGGGATGGGCCCCCTATCGGTATGGCCATTGGGTCTATATCCAGCCGTGGGGCTATACCTGGGTGGATGACGAACCCTGGGGATTTGCGCCATTCCACTACGGCCGTTGGATCGCCGTGGGCGGCGTCTGGGGTTGGGTGCCGTGCCGGCCGAGAGCTGTAGTCGGCGTGGCTTATGTGCGGCCGGTTTACGCACCAGCGTTGGTCGCGTGGATTGGTGGCCCGCGCTTTGCAGTGGGCGTAGCAGTAGGCGGCGCGAGCAGCGTGGGCTGGTTCCCACTCGGTCCGCGCGAAGTATACGTTCCTTCCTATCGCGTGAGCCGCACGTACGTGAACAACGTAAACATATCAAACACCACGGTAAATACTACGGTGGTGAACAACTACTACAACACGAACGTCGTCAACAACAACACGACAGTCACAAACGTGACGTATGTGAACCAGCGAGTGCCAGGCGCCGTCACCGCGACCTCCACACAGATTCTCACCACTTCACAGCCGGTGGCGCGGAACGCTGTTAGGGTTGATGAGAGACAAATGGCCAGCGCGCAGGTCGCAGTGAGGGCTCCTGCAATGGCGCCTGAGCGTCAGGCGTTTGTTGGGGCAGGGCGGCCGGCATCGGCGCGTCCACCCGAGCGCATCGAGAATCGTGCCGTGGTGGCCCGGACTGCGCCACCGCCGCCGCCGGCCTCGGTGGAAAGGCAGCAAGTCGCTATCCGGCAAAATGGAGGGCAGCCGCTTGCCATTTCCCAGGCCCGGCAAATCGAACCGCAACAGAAAACCGTTGCGGCACCCGTGAGAATGGCGCCGCCAGCGCGGCCGGCGCAACCGCAGAACGATGCGGGTAACCGGCCGGGTCAGCCCCAGAACAACGTGCGTCCGGGTCGCGAAGGTGGCAATATTCCGGAGAATACACCGCTTAACAATAGGGCGAATACGCCTCCGCCGAACGCAGAGCGGCCAGCGAACGTGCAACCAAACCGTCCGGCGGTGAATAATCAACCTGCTGCGCCTCCGGCCAACAACGACCGGCCAAACAATCAGAGAAACGATCACCCAGCTTCAGCGCGCCCGGGCAACAACCGGCCCGATACGCAGCCGGCGCAACCGCAGAACGATGCGGGCAGCCGGCAAGGTCAACCGCAGAACAACGTGCGTCAGGGTCGCGAAGGTGGTAACGCTCCGGTGAATGCTCCGCAGAATGCCCCACAGAACAATAGGGCGAATACGCCTCCGCCGAACGCAGAGCGGCCAGCGAACGTGCAGCCAAACCGTCCGCCGGTGAATAATCAACCTGCTGCGCCTCCGGCCAACAACGACCGGCCAAACAATCAGCGGAACGATCGCCCAGCTTCGGCGCGCCCCGACAACAATCGCCCGCAAACGCAGCCGGCGAACGTTCAGCCTAACCGCGCACCCGCAAACGACCGCTCTAATACACCTCCGCCCAACGCGCAACCGAATCGCCAGCCGGCCAACGATCGGCCTGCAAATCAGCAGCAGGAGCGTCAGCAACCGCCTCCGCGCCAACAGCCGCAGGTGCAGCAGCAACAGCAGGGCGCGCCTCAGGCAGAACGTCAGCAGCCGCCTCCGCGCCAACAGCCGCAGGTGCAGCAGCAACAGCAACGACCGCCCCAGGCAGAGCGTCAACAGCCGGCTCCGCGTCAGCAGCAAGAGAAGCCGAAACAACAGGACAAACCGAAGGAAAAGGACAAGGAAAAGGACAAGCCGCCAAAGTCGTAGCCTGTCTTCTAAC
>Ga0207011_1144_pt1 | contig 14807 bp, 13 predicted proteins | sample Alteio_BWMinCont_79_FD_153466 | JGI IMG/M metagenome (GOLD analysis project Ga0207011, IMG submission 153466) | Enriched cells from forest soil in Barre Woods Harvard Forest LTER site, Petersham, Massachusetts, United States -... | ecosystem: Environmental > Terrestrial > Soil > Temperate forest >...
GCGAGACGGCATTCAGTTTTTCACCTACTCCCTTGGTATGGCCTCAGTGGCTTAGGTTGTAGCGTCCACCCGTTGTGCACCCTGGACGCTACAACACCTCATACAAGACAGGCGACCGGTTCGTAAGGTCTCGGCCGCCAGATGTGCTGTGCCAGCGTCTTGAGGTTCTGCACGATAGCTGCGAGGTGGAACTCGTCGCGCGCACTGGAGAGCCCCCGCAGGCGCATGCGCTCGAATCGATGGTGGGTCTTCAGGTGCGCAAAGCGCATCTCGACCTTCTTGCGCTCGTCGCGTGATCTCTCAAACTCCGGCGTACCTATGAAGGAGCGCGCATGGTCGCGAGCATCCTCGTTGACATCGCGTGTGACCTTGCGCGAGGGCGTGTTTGGACAGCATTGCGGCTTGAGGGGACATGTGCCGCAGTCGCGCTTCAGCGCAAGATAGCGCAGCTTGTGGTCTCTGCCGACGCTGCCGGTGGTCTTGAGCAGCTTGTCCGCGGGACAAACGTATACATTACGCTCACGATCGAACGTGAAGTCGCTGCGTGAGAAGGTTCCATCTTCTCGCTCGCTCTTGTCCCACACCGGAATGTGCGGCGTGATGCCGGTGCCGACGAGCCAGCCGAGGAACTTGCCCGTCCCGTATGCCGTGTCGGCGACAAGTCGGTCGGGCTTCAGGCCCAAGGTCTCTTCGGTGCGCGCGATCATGGTCTTGGTCGCGGCTACTTCGTCGTAGGTGCGGGCCGCAGTAGCTTCCACGTCAACGACGATCGCATATTCGATGTCGATCAGGTAATTGAGCCCGTAACCAAACTGGACGCGTTTGTTGGCTTTCGCCGTCCACGCCGAACACGGGTCCACTGGAGAAATCACCTCCGGCACCTTGCGATCGGCGTCTATATCTTCGTCATCAAGGGCTCCGAGGAACTCGGCCACCGCCCGCGTCTGACGTTCCGGCGCCGACCAGTCGATCTCGTCAGGAGCCTTGCCATGATAACGGCTGGCGTCCGCTTCCATGACGCTGGCATCGACGGCGAAGGCTTCACCCTTGACCAGACCCGCGTCCATGCACGCTCGCACCACTGCCTCGAATACCTGGCGAAAGAGATCGCTGTCGCGAAACCGGCCGTGGCGATTGGCTGAGAAAGTCGAGTGGTCAGGAACCTTGTCGTCAAGATCGAGGCGGCAGAACCAGCGATAGGCGAGGTGCAGTTCGACCTCCTCGCAAAGCCTCCTCTCGAAGCGAATGCCGTAGCAGTAGCCAACGATGAGCATGCGGATCATCAACTCGGGGTCGATCGATGGCCGCCCAATCTCGCTGTAGAAAGGCGCCAGCTTCTCCCGAAACTCGGCTAATATCCAACCCACAATCGGGTTGATGCGGCGAAGGAGATGCCGTTCCGGGATACGCTTCTCGAGGTTGAAGAGATAGAACAGCTGGCTCTGATCGACCGTCTGCCGACCCATCATGATCCACCCCCGCCGCTGAAAGCCTCAACGAAACGGAATCATGATTCGTCGATAATCACGAGCGACTTTTTCAACACTATCGACCCACAACGGTCATCGGCGACCTCCAGCGGCTTTTTAAGCAGGAGCCGTGGCAATCTTGATCGAAATCCGCTTAGCTTGGGCGGCCGTGCTCGCCGAGCAGTGGTGGACAATAAAAATGGCGCGACAAGCAATACGGACCATAGCCATGCTTGCGGTAGCGGCGCTTTGCGCATCGTGCCAAACCGACTCGTCAACTGATCTAAGCGCAACCGAGCCGATTATTAGCAACGCCGAGTTCAATGCTCGGGAAGAATGCTTGCATCAGGAGGTTGCTCGGCTCCTAGAACCCAAAGGCAGTCCGCTTAGTTCCCTTCAAACTATCGCAGTGACCGCGACCAACTTTTGTAGTCAAACGATAGCAACTAAACTCAAGGGAGTTTCTGCATCCGCTGCGAAAGAGGATCAGGTTAAAACCGAGCAACACGCCTTCAAAATAGGACTGGAACTGAGAGAAAGAAGAGCGTCGCGCTAGCGCTCGCACCCCAGCGTTTTGGGCGGTCTCGCCGAGTTAAGCCCTCGGTGTTGGCGGCTTCTTTCATTTCAGAAATTGAGCATTGCGATGTCGTCTGTTGGCACTTTTCGGACATGGTCGGTCTCGCAGACGATGTCCGTTTCTGAGGGCAAAGCCGACATGCCTGCCGAGGTTGAACTTTCGCGGCCCGTCAGTCACAGCTGCGACGATATCGCTTCACGCGTTGGGTGTGGCTTCTGATAAGTGCTGACTAGCGAGAGACGTCACATAACCGCAGCGGTTGGGCGGACCAGAACTGCGCTTGCTGCTGCTAAGACGCTAATAGCGGCGCCGATCATTGCAGCGACTTCAAATGCAGAACTCAACGCGGCGCCGGAAGACGCGATCACCGGCCCGATGAGGGCAGTGGCGACGAGGCCGCCGGTACGTGCGACCGCGCTGTTGAGTCCGGACGCCGCGCCCGTATGACGGCTATCGACGGACATGAGTACCGCTGTCGTGAGCGGAGCGACGGCGCCTGCCATTCCGACCGCAATTACGGTCAAGGCGGGAAAGGCGTAAAGCCAGTAGCTCGTGCTCGATCCGACACGCAGCATAAGCAGAAAGCCAGCCGCGACAATGATTGGTCCCATGACCAATAACGAGCGGGGACCGATCCTAGCAGCTAACGCGCCGGCAGCAGGCGATGCGATGGCAATTCTCAGCGGCAGCGGTAGAAGCGCCGCTCCCGCCTGCGTCGCGGTGTAATTGCCCGCTTGAATCAGCACGTACGGCAAAAGACTTGACAAATGACGCTTCCCAAACTCGCCGAAAATCCCTGTTAGTCGCTTAGAATTCCCTGTTCTGCGGAAATTGTTCCCTGATAGTCCGCTTAGGGAATTTGCTAAAAAGTCCCTGCAGCACAGCGATTTTTCGTTTTGTGATTGTCGTGTTGAGGCCTGAAATCGCGATTTTCCCTGTAAAATTCCCCTGTTTGCAGGGAATTCGACTGGAGACGGGTGCGATGTGCACTGCGTCGCCAGCCAACATGATGCGATTCCGGGCATGGAGAGATCTTTGTCGAACGGCGATAACGGTGGTCAGAAGGTACATACGAGTCCGACACAGCTGCAAGCCACACTGAATGTGATTCCGGCGTATGCTTGGTATGCGTCCTCCTGCGGCGGTCTCACCTTTGTGAACAAGCGAACTGCCGATTACCTCGGTCTTCCTGAAGATCATCCCTTGCGCTTTGGCATCGACACTAGCGCACCGTGGGATGCGCATATCCCGTTCTTGCATCCCGACGATCACGACGAAACACGCAAGGTATGGCCAACCTGTCTGCGTACGGGCGAGGCAGGCGAAGTGAGTTTCCGAGCTCGCGATGTGCATGGCGGCTACCGCTGGTTCCTCAGTCGCGCCGAACCGCTCCGGGCGAGCGATGGAACCATACTGCAATGGGTCAGACAGCGGATTGGGTCATGCCGTAGCGGCCTCAAGCATGCTGCCCGACTCAGCGACTGCTGCGACGATTTGGAAGCTTTTCAGATCGAGGAGGGCGCTCACGGGGGCTCTCTCTTAAGCAGAATTCACTTAGAGTATAAGTTTGCTTCAGAACGAGCAAAAATCTTGCCGAATTTATGCCTTTTGGTCAATTCGCTCTTGTGTCCATAAAATAGCCGGGGGCTACGGTTCCATGACCGAGCGAGCAGATTTCGTCGTGGTCGGCCTTGGCGCCATGGGCAGCGCTGTCCTCTATCAGTTGGGCAAACGCGGTGCGAACGTGATCGGAATTGACCGTTTCGTGCCCCCGCACCAAATGGGGTCGAGCCACGGGGAAACCCGCATCACGAGGCAGGCCGTGGGCGAGGGCCGCCATTACGCGCCGTTGGTGCTCAACTCCCACCGGATCTGGCGCGAGCTGGAGGTAGATACCGGAGAGAAGCTGCTCAACGATTGCGGGGTTCTGGTCATGGCGCCGGGCTCCGGACAAGTCTCGCACCACGGCAAGCCGGACTTCGTCGCACGCTCGATCGAGGTGGCCCGCGATTTCGGGATCGTTCACGAGGTACTCGACGGTGCCGAAGTCGGCCGTCGGTTCCCGCAATTCCTTGGCCTCGCGGGAAACGAGAAGGCTTACTACGAACCGGGTGGCGGATATGTTTTTCCGGAACGCTGCATCTCAGCGCAACTGGGCCGCGCCTCGCAGCTCGGCGCGCAAATCCGAACGGGCGTCGAGGTTCTCTCAATCGACCAGCCCGGCAATGTCCGCATCGAGACCTCCGACGGGACGATCGAAGCGGAGCAGGTGGTGGTATCGGCCGGTAGTTGGACAGCGCCCTTGCTAGGCGCGCCGTTCGAACATCTCCTGACGGTAAATCGTCAGGTTCTTCACTGGTTCGTGCTCGACGATCTAACCGCTTACGGGCCAGACGCGCCGGCGTTTATTTGGATGCATGGCGCGACGGATGTTGATTATCTGTATGGCTTTCCACCGCTCCCGGGCGATCACCGCATCAAGGTCGCAACGGAGCAATATGAGACGCGGACGACTGCTGACAGCATCAACCGTGAGGTCGATCCAGCGGAGTCAGCCGAGATGTACCGAAAGCATATCAAGGGGCGGTTGGCAGGCGCGAAGCATCACGTTGCCCACACGGCCGCCTGTCTCTACACTGTCACTCCCGATCGAGGCTTCATCATCGACCGCCACCCGCGTCAGGACCGCGTTTTCGTGATCTCGGCGTGTTCCGGCCACGGCTTCAAACACTCCGCCGGAATCGGCAATTTGGTTGCCGAACTATTGACGGAGGGAAGCGGCCACGTCGATTTGGCGCCCTTCTCGATCGCTCGTTTTGAGTAGATCCGACTTCGAGCTACCACAGCACATGTTCAACCCTGGGGAAGAGGCGATATCCAATGCGAGGTATAATCCGGGTTCCAATAATGGGCGTGCTAATCTTCCTATCGCTTGCAGGCGCTCAGGCGGCTGAAGGGGTCGACGCCATCAAACAGCGAGGAACGCTGATTGTTGGCGTCAAGGCCGATTACAAACCTTTCGGCTTCCGCGATCCGCAAGGAAATATCGTGGGGCTCGAGCCGGATTTGGCAGGCGACGTCGCAAGGCGTCTGGGAGTCAAGCTTGAGCTCATCCCGGTGGCTGCTTCCAATCGCATCGAATTCCTGCAGCAAGGCAAGATCGACATGCTGATCGCAACCATGTCGGATAAACCCGAGCGTCGCCGTGTTGTGCAGGCCATCGAACCCCTCTACTACGCCGACTACGTCAATATTCTGCTCAACAGCAAAGCCGGTATCAAGGATTGGACCGATCTGAGGGGTAAAGCGATCTGTGCGACGTCGGGTGCCTGGTACAACAAGGATGTTGCCCGACTTTACGGCGTCGAGATCGTGTCGTTCGATGGATCGGAAAAGCCGCTCTATGCCATGAAGCAGGGAAATTGCATCGGCTACCTCTATGATCAGACCTTTCTGCAGGGCAAGCTGCTCGATGACGAGTGGAAGAATGACTACTCCCTGCCGCTAAAGGGCATTCTTGAAGCGCCGTGGATGATCGCGGTTGCGCTCGGCAATTCCAGTTTGCAAAAGATACTCGAGGACACGACAAAGGACTGGATGAAGACAGGCTTCATCGTCGACGAAGAAAAAAAATGGAGTGTCAATCCGACGGAATACTCACAATCGATGCATGAAAAATACAAGAATGCCAACTAGTGCCGCTTTCCGAGGTTCGCAAGCCATCGCGGCGGCCTATTGATGCGAACTTCGGAATCAAAGGAGTTCGAGTGGTACGATTCTAACATTCGCATCCCGATGTGATTGGAGGCGCTTGGCCTCAAGGACGCAAGGTCGCGCGATGGACGCAATTTCGGACTGGTTCCAGCGGCTCTACGAATCGACCGGACTCAATTTCTCGGTCTTTTACGACCCGTATGACTGGAATCGCTACATCCATGGCCTCAAGATGACGCTGATCCTCAGCGTCACCGCGATCCTGCTCAGCCTGGTTCTCGGAGCTGCGGGCGCGCTGATCCAGAGCGGTCCCTCGCGGCTTCCACGTGGCCTCGTCAACGCTTTCGTCGTTGTTTTCCGCAATACGCCGCCTCTGGTTCAGCTCTTCTTCTTTTATTTCGGTCTGGGCACCATGCTGCCCGCGACCGAAACCGCGACGGGAATGCGCGAGCCGCTGCTGAACAACGTGGAGTGGGCCATCATCTCTCTGTCGTTGTTCGCAACCGCGTTCAACGTGGAAATCTTTCGTTCGGGCATCGAAGCGGTACCGAACACGACGATCGAGGCGGCAGAATCCCTTGGATACACGCGCTTCAAGGCTTACCGCCATATCGTTCTGCCGCTCGCGATCCGCGTCTGTTTGCCGGCGCTGAACAACAACCTTGTAAATCTTCTGAAGACGACAACTCTCGCCTACGCCATAGCTGTTCCCGAGACTCTCTATGCGCTCAAGCAGATCTGGTCGGAATCGCAGAATGTGCTGGAGATGATGATTCTGCTGCTGGCCACGTACGGCATCCTCGTCGGCGTGCTCGTTTGGCTGATGCATCGCTGGGAGCGGGCGATGCACATTCCGGGTTACAACCGATGACGATACCCCCGGCCTCCCGGAATTGCCTCCCGGTCCTGCTCCCGTTTCGGCCCTGCCGGAGAGAGACGCATCACCGGCTAGGTGTGAACTCCCGCGCTCTCCTATGTGTAGGTCTGGTTCTCCTCGTCTCGGCGGCGTCGGCGCAAGGTGGCCGGCTGGTGTTGTCTCCCATGCAGGTGATCGTGAAGTGGGCGCCGCTCCTGCTCACAGGCTTTGCCTTCAACATCCTGATCTCGGCGTTTGCAATGCTGCTGGGCACGATAGCCGGGCTGGGCCTGGGGCTCGGATTGTTGTCCGATCGCTGGCTCATCCGGCAAGTCAGTTGGACGCTAACACAGATTTTCCGCAACGCGCCTTGGCTCGTGCTGCTGTTCTTCGTGATGTTCCTGGTGCCTTTCCAGGTCACTGTCTTTAACGTCCACATCCCCTTTCCTGATTGGGTAAAGGCGACAGTGGGCTTTGCGCTCCCGGTCATGGCCAACGTCGCCGAGGTGGTGCGAGGAGCGGTGAGGTCGGTCCCCTCGACTCAGTGGGAAGCGGCCGAGTCGCTCGCCTTCACGCGGCGCCAGATCATGTGGCGGATCATCTTGCCACAATGCATAAAGCGGATGTTGCCGCCCTGGATGAACATCTATTCTCTTGTAGCCATGTCGACCGTGTTGGCGTCGATCGTGGGCGTTTCCGAGATGTTGACGCTGACGGCACAGGTACACGCAGCCGAAGGCGGACGCCCTGAATTGTTTGCGCCGCTCTATGGCTTCGCTCTGCTTTGCTTCTTTCTCTATTGCTACCCGATCAATCTCTGGACGGCTCACCTTGAGCGGAGTTTCCAAACTCATTGAGGTTAGGGCCATGACGGTTGTTTGGACGGCGGACCAGCCCATTGTGAAGTGCACCGATGTCCGAAAGTCATACGGGGCGTTCGAGGTGCTCAAGGGGATCAGCCTGTCGGTCAGTAAAGGCGAGGTGGTCTGCATCATCGGTCCCTCCGGTTCGGGAAAGTCTACGTTGATCCGTTGCATCAACGCGCTGGTCCCGATTACGTTGGGTACGATTCATGTCCAAGGAATCGATGTTACGGATCCCCAACTCGACAAGCTCGCTTTGCGGCGCAAGGTCGGCATGGTGTTTCAGCAGTACAACCTCTTTCCACATAAGACTGCGCTCCAAAACGTGATGATGGCGCCGCTCCACGTTCTCCGTCAGGAGAGCAAGGCTGTCGAGGAGCGGTCGCGAGCATTGCTTGCCAAGGTGCGTCTTGCCGGAAAGGAAGAGAGCTATCCCGGCGAACTGTCCGGAGGCCAGCAGCAGCGTGTCGCTATCGCACGCTCTCTCGCCATGCGTCCCGACGTGATGCTGTTCGACGAAGTCACCGCTGCGCTCGACCCCGAGACAGTCAAGGAGGTGCTGGTGACGATCCGCGAACTCGCGGAAGAAGGCATGACGTGCATTCTCGTCACGCACGAAATGGGGTTCGCCCGCGAAGTCGCCGACCATATCTACTTTACCGACCATGGAGTCATCGTCGAACACGGACCGCCAGCGACCTTCTTCACGGAGGCACGAGACGAGCGCACGCGGCGATTCCTATCGCAGGTGCTTTGACCCGGTAATTACGATAACAGTGCACCCGGGAAGCCGCGGCAAAATCGCTTTACTTCGAGAAGCCTCAGACCCAGCGCGATGAGGCAATTCGATCGGCGACCTTTGGCGCAAGCGGACTGATTCACGCCGCGCAGGCGATGGGTCTGGGCACTACGCCGATGGTCGGGTTTGATCCGGTCGGCGTGTCACGTGAGTTTAGTCTCCTGCCCCGATCAGTAATGCTCTAAAAATTAGCATTGTAACAAAGCTAATTTGTGTTAGTTTTTCCGGCACGGCGTCGTTCATGGGAGATCGGGATGTTTCTCTACAACGCTTGGTACGTGGCCGCCTGGGGTACGGAGATCGGTGAAAAGCCGATGGGGCGGACGTTGCTGGAAGAGCCGGTGGTATTCTATCGGCGCTCCGATGGTCGGGTTGTTGCCCTGGAAGACCGCTGCTGCCACCGAGGCATGCCCTTGTCCTGCGGAGAGGTGTTCGGAAACAACATCCGCTGTGAATATCATGGCATGGTGTTTGATGACACCGGGAGCTGCGTCGAAATACCCGGCCAGCCCCTTATTCCAAAAAGCGCCAAGGTCCGTAGTTTTCCCGTCGTCGAGCAGGATGGCCTGATCTGGATATGGATGGGCGATGCGACCCTTGCGGATCCGACCGGGATTCCAAGCTATCCCTGGCATGCGCGATGGCCGCACAAGGACAAGACCGAGCGCATAGATTGCAATTACCTTCTGCTGTCCGACAATCTTCTCGACCAAACCCACGCCGCCTACGTTCACAAGTCGACGCTCGCAAGTAACGTCGATGCCTACGAACGCGCCGAGATGAAGATCACACCGACCGAGGACGGCGTGAAGTTCATTCGCTGGATGCTCAACTGTCAGCCGCCGGGCATCTACGCCAAGGCGGTGAAATTCAAAGGCCGGGTGGATCGCTGGGGTGAATTCGAATATGTCGCGCCGTCCTGCATCCTGCAATTTACGGGCGCGCGGGACGTCGGCGAGGGGACTTACGAAAACGATGACCGCGATGGCGGTTTTGGGCTGCGCATCTTTTACGGCATCACACCAGAAACCGAGCACACCAGCTGGTTCATATGGTCGGCTGCCAATGGCCATCGCCAGAACGAGCCGGAGGCGACGGAAGAGTTGTTCAGCGAAATCGAGCGCGCCTTCAAAGAGGATGAAGATGTGCTGGTCGCCCAGTATGCGACTCTGCGCAAGGTCGGAGACCGGCCGCTGATCAATATCGCTTCGGACGGCGCCCGTATCCACGCGCGGCTCGCACTTGAGCGGAAGATTGCACAGGAGCGAGGCATTCTCCGCGAGCAGGTTATCACCTTGGCCTGATATCGAGACCAAAAAGGGATATCGAGAGGGACGTCCATCATGTTTACGCGTGTGCTGATCCTCGGACTGACGACAGGCCTGTTGTTTTCTGGTGCCGTATGCGCGGAAGGGAACGAGCCCGGCGTGACCAATACGGAAATCCTGATCGGTCAAACCAATCCCTACAGCGGTCCTTTGTCGGCGTATGGCACGCAGGGTCGCGCGCAAGCCGCATATTACAAAATGGTCAACGACGCGGGCGGGGTAAACGGCCGGAAGATCAAGTTGATCTCGCTCGATGATGCGTATTCGCCGCCGAAGACCGTCGAACAGCATCGGCGTCTGATCGAGAGCGACGAGGTACTTGGAATTGTCGGTTCGATGGGAACACCCACGAACTCCGCTATCGTGAAATACGTCAACAGCAAAGCCGTGCCGCATATCTTCCTGGCCAGCGGCGCCTCGAAGTGGGGCGATGTCGGAAGCTACCCGTGGACGATCGGTTGGTATCCAACCTATCGCTCCGAAGGTATGATCTACGGGACATACATTCGGGATACGATCAAAGACGCCAAAATCGCCATTCTGTCGCAGAACGACGATTATGGCCGAGATTTTGTTTCCGGTTTCAGGGCGGGTCTGGGTGAAGCTGCCGATAAGCTCATCGTGAAGGAACTCACCTATGAAGTGTCGGAGCCGACGGTCGATTCCGCTGTCATCACGCTGAAAGCCTCCGGCGCGAATGTACTGTTCAGCGCGGTCACGGCCAAAGCCGCAGCACAGGCTATCAAGAAGGCGGCCGAACTTGAGTGGCATCCGACACATTTTCTGGTGCAGAATGCCAATTCGATAGCAACGGTGCTGACGCCCGCCGGGCTCGATCATTCGATTGGGATCATTTCCACGGCTTATCTGAAGGATCCCTCTGATCCCCAATTTGCGAACGATCCCGGCATGAAATGGTATCTTGCCTTCATGCAGCAGTACTATCCGGAAGGCGACCAAAAGGACCCGCAAAACCAGATCGGCGTGTCGATCGCCGCGACCTTTATCCAGGTCCTGCGGCAGTGCGGCGACAACCTTTCCCGTGAGAATCTCATGAAGCAAGCGAACAGCATCAGGGATCTTGAACTGCCGCTGCTTCTGCCAGGTATCAGGCTTAACACTAGCCCGGATGATCATTACCCGATCGAGCACCTGCAACTCGTCAAGTTCGATGGCAAGGGCTGGCAGTCGTTCGGTCCGGTGTTGCGTAGTCGCTGATCGTGCTTACAACGTGGAGTAGACCCGCGCGGCTGTCGTCCCGCTGTGATTGGCGCGGTCCCGTGGATTCAGCCCGCGCTTGTCACACGGCCGCCGAGGAACGTCTCTGACAGGACGGGATCGCCGATGAGCGCCTGCGCGGGGCCTGAGATTACGACGCGGCCGGTCTCCAAGAGATAGGCGCGATCGGCAATCTTCAACGTCTGGCGGGCCTTCTGCTCGACCAACAGTACCGTGAGCCCCTCCTGCCGCAGGTTTTGCACCATCGCGAACATGGTCGCGGTCATTTTCGGCGCGAGCCCGAGCGATGGCTCGTCGAGCAGTAACAACCGCGGCTTCGAGAGGAGCGCGCGAGCGATAGCCAGTATCTGCTGTTCCCCACCGCTCAGCAGGCTCGCAAGTATGTGACGGCGCTCCGCAAGAATTGGAAAACGCTTCAGCATGGCGGCGAGGTCCGACATGCCCTGCGCCTTGTCGGTGCGGGTGTAGAGGCCCATCAGCAGATTCTCTTCCACACTCATGGAGCCAAGAATGCCGCGTCCCTCGGGTACCAGCGCGATGCCGTGCCTGAGATTGCGCTCGGCGTTGTTGGGTCCCAGCGTTTCGTTCTCGTAGGCAATCTCGCCACGGTAAGGCAAGAGCCCGGCGATGGCACGCGCCACGGTAGTTTTGCCGGCGCCATTTGCGCCGATCAGCGCGACGATCTCACCCTGAGCGATGTCGAGGTCGATGCCGCGCACCGCCTGGATGGCGCCGTAGCGAACGCTGAGATTGCGAACGGTAAGCATCAGTCGGCCTGTCCGAGATAAGCGTCGAGCACGGCGGGATTGACCCGGATTTCATCTGGGCGCCCCTGCGCAATCAGGACGCCAAAGTCGAGCACATAGAGATAGTCGCAGAGGTTCATGACAAAGGCCATGTCGTGTTCAATCAAAAGGATGCTGAGACCGTCTTCGCGAAGCTTGAGCATCAGGGTTCGGATGGTCTCGGCCTCATCGTGGTTCATGCCGGCGACCGGCTCGTCCAGCAGCAGCAGCTTTGGCCGCGCCGTTACGGCTCGCGCCATCTCGACTTTGCGTTGCAGTCCATAAGGCAGCGAGCGTGCGAGCCTGTCGCGGACGTCACCGAGTTCAAAGAATTCCAGCACCTCGCGTGCGCGATCGATTGCTTGCGGATTTGAAAGGCGCATCGGCAACAGTCTTTGCAAACCGGAGCCGGTGTGCGGCTGGGCCACCAGCAAGTGTTCCCACACTGTCATGTCGGCAAATAGCCTGATGTTCTGAAAGGTGCGCATGATTCCGGCCCGGGCGATCCGGTGTGGCGGCTCGTCGGTTACCGCGTGGCCATCGAGCATGACGGTGCCGGAGGAAGCGCGGTAGGCGCCGGTGATGACGTTGAAGGTCGTGGTCTTGCCGGCACCATTGGGACCGATTACGCCGACGATCTGGCGCGGTGCAACCTCGAGCGAAAGGTCGGTCAACGCGTGGACGCCGCCGAACAGCTTGGAGACGCGATCAAGCTTTAAACAAGGCGTTTCCACGATCGCGCTCATGCCGATGATCGAGGCAACGCGAAGCGCAGCAGCGCGCGGTCCAGCAAGCCTTGGCGGCGCACCACCAGCATGCCGATCAAGAGCGCGCCAAAAGCGGCAAAGCGCCAGTCGGCGAGGAACCGCAAATATTCAGGCAGGATTACCAGGATCACCGCGCCGGCGAGCGCGCCGGGTGCGACCGTCGAACCGCCAAGGATGACCGCAAGCACGAAGTCGATCGAGCGCTCGAACGAGAAATTGCCGGGCTCGATGTAGACGTGGTGATGGGCGAACAGGCCGCCGGCGATCGCCGCTACCGCGGCGCCGCAACCGAAGGCGCCAACCTTGATCTCGGTGGCATTGAGGCCGACGAGACCGGCCGCAGTTTCGTCGTCGCGCACCGCGCGAATCTCGAGCCAGATCTGCGACGTCTCGAGCAGCACGACCAGCCCAAGTACAAGGATCGCCCAGATCCAGATATAGCCGGTGGATACGTGCTGCATGCCGTGGAAACCTTCCGGTCCACCCATGGCGGAAAAATTCAGGAAGAAGCTGCGAACCATTTCGCCGAACCCAAGCGTCGCCATGGCGAGATAGATGCCTTTCAGCCGCAGCGCCGGAAAACCGACAATCACGCCAATGACGCCGGACACGAGCGCCGCGATTATCAGCGAAGGCGTCAACGGCAAACCGGCCTTGACGGTCAGCCAGGAGGCGAGATAGGCGCCGATCGCCATAAATCCGGCATTGCCGAGGGAAAGCTGGCCGGTCGAAAGGATGATGTAGACGCTGAGCGCACCGAGCAGCAGGATGCCGACATCTGCCAGAATTCCCGCGTAGTACATCGACATCGTCACACCCTCTGATCTTGATTGCTTCGGCCGCCGCCGAGCAATCCTTGCGGGCGAAGCAGCAGGATCAAAATCATGAAGCCATAGACCACGAAGTCTCGGATCTGCGATCCGCCATAGGCAACCGTCATGACCTCCACCACGCCCATCAGCGGCCCGGCGATCAAGGCGCCCCAGATGCGCGTCGTACCGCCCACCACCATCACCGCAATCGCCTTGAGCCCGATTTCGACTCCGATATAAGGCGTGATCGCCGCGTAGTGCAGGCCGATCAAGACCCCGGCGGCACCGGCGAGCGCACCGGAGAGCATGAAGGTAATAAGCGTGATGCGGCCGGCGGAGACGCCGAGCAGGCGGGCGACGTCACGGTTTTCGGCCACCGCGCGCAGGGCGCGTCCGATCGAGGTGCGCTGCACGAGGAACGCGAGCAGCGCGACCAGCACAATTGTCACGCCAATCACCGTGAGCTGGATGGCGCTGATGCTCACCGGGCCGATGTTGAAGCGCTCGGCAAAGACCTCGTCGGAGAGTTGCAGCGGATCGGAGCCCCAGACGTTGGTCGCGATATTTTGCAGGATGATCGAGAAGCCAAGGGTCGACAGCATTGGCGTTACCACGGGCGCGGTGCGGAACGGCTGGTAACCAATGCGCTCGATCACCGCGGCGACCAGCGCCGAGCCCCCCATGCCGGCGACCAAGGCCAGCGGCAGCGGCAGTTGTGCCAGCACGATGGCAAACCCGAAATAGGCGCCGAGCATGAAGAGCTCGGCGATCGCAAGGTTGAGGACGCCCAGGATTCCCATCACCAGCGAGAAGGAGAGGGCGATTAACGTATAGACCGCTCCAAGCGTCAGGCCGTTCACGAACTGCTGGATCAGCACCGAGGCATCCTGTCAGGTTCGGTTACGGCAGTTGCGGCTTCCCGGCATTGGCCGGGCTAAGCCGGTCGATTGCCGTAGTTCGCGTCCCGCAAGCGCGTGGGTTGCAGATGACGTTATCTTAGCACCCCTGCTTTCCATCCGGCGCGCTGCAACCGCGCACCTTCGACTGCCATGAGCCATTTTGGCCCTGCACGATATAGAAAGCCTTGATGGCATCGCCACCCTCGTTGAAGCCGATCGGTCCACCGAGCCCGGCGAAGCCGGAGAGCTTGGCGATATAGTCGCGGATCTTGACGCGATCGGCGTCGAGGTCTTCAAGTTTGCCTGTGACGCCCGCGTTTTTGATGGCCTCGACATAGATGCTTCCAATCTCATAGATGTTGGCATCGTACATGCTCGGCTCGATCTCCGGTGGCAGGCCCGAAATCTTGCGAAGCAGCGGCGTCAGCTCCTTGACGAACTTCTCCGGTTTGTCACCCGGCATGCTGGCGTAGAAGGTTGCGGGCGCCACGATCGGAATTTCGGGCGCGGCTTTCAGGATCGCCGACGAAATCAGTTGCGTGGAACCGACCACCGGCTTGATAATGCCCTGTCGCTTCATCTCGCGGAGCACGGTCACGCCTTGGCTATAGTCGGCGCTGACGACGACGCCATCCGGGTTGAGCGCCTTGATCTTGGTGACCTGGGCGCTGACGTCGAGATCGCCGGTGTTAAAGGAGA
>Ga0207011_1145_pt1 | contig 14775 bp, 9 predicted proteins | sample Alteio_BWMinCont_79_FD_153466 | JGI IMG/M metagenome (GOLD analysis project Ga0207011, IMG submission 153466) | Enriched cells from forest soil in Barre Woods Harvard Forest LTER site, Petersham, Massachusetts, United States -... | ecosystem: Environmental > Terrestrial > Soil > Temperate forest >...
ACGGGGTAAGGCCCGCCGCCTGGCAGTTGGCTGGTAGATGAGACCACCGTGCTGGTGCCGCTTAAGGTGAACCCGTCGACGGCAATCGTGGGGTAACTGCCTCCGGTGAATGCCAGCAGGGAGACGTCGCCGGAAGGATTGCCGGTCCCGCTGTTGGGCGTGACCGAGATATTCACGTTGACCGAAGATCCATGGATGATATTGACCACGGGATTGAGCGTGAACGTGGTCGTGGTGGGGTTGAACGTAATTGAACTCCACTGACTCGCGAGATTCGCAATGTTCACTGAGCCCAAACCAGTTGCCATGTCGTAGCCGGCGCCGGCCTGGTATTGCGCGGTGGATAAGCCGTAGCCAACTTCTCCTGGCACCGCGTTGTTGCCGGAAGTTATGTCATTAAAGATGCAGGTGCTGGCGGGCAGGCCTGCGGTGTTGGACGCGTTGCACTGCGCGAGCGTGCCAGTCTGCGAGGCGGCTAAGCGATACAGAACGTAGTTGGCCTGGCCCTGCCGGGGATTTTGGCCGGGGTTCAGGGTCGCGATCTGCTGGTCGACCAAGGCCATGATTCCGGCAAAGGAAGGCGCTGAGGCCGATGTGCCCCCGATGAGGTAGAGCGAGAATTCCCCTTGGGCGTTGGGTACACAAGAGGCTTCCAGGCACAGCACGTAGCCATCATGACCGGAGGCGGTGAGCGAGACGTCCGGTAAATCGCGGGTGTTGTCGGGGAGAATTCCGGTAACTCCCGCCTGCCACACCGGCTTGGTGAAAAATATGCTGGCTCCGCCGCTACCCGCCGCGATGTTGGCGCTGGCTCCGCAGATGGATGCCAGACAGCTGTCATTCCAGACATCTTCCGGGATATACGAGAGGGCGCTTTCCTGATTGGTGTTGGTCGAACTCCAGTACTGGGCGGGCTTTCCATTTTCGTTGAAAACAGTTCCCCCAACCGCGACGTTGAACGGTGTGGAAGCGAGCAGGTTGACGGAAACCGGCCCGGTTGCTACGGTCTCTGAATTCTGGTCGTCACAGCCTTCAGCGCCGTCGTCGCCTGCCGAAACAAAATAGGTGATGCCCTGAGCTGCAGCTTGCTCAGCCAATCCCGACACGCCTGTGGCCTGGGCGCTGGTGGAAGCGGCTTCGCAGGTGCTGAAGCTTTCCGTCATCACATCGGCGAGATTATTTTCGATGATGTAGATCTCGGAGAGGTCAATGCCGTCGGAAGTATTGGTTGAAGCGGAGACAACCAAGTCCACGGTCGCGCCTGAAGCTACCGCTCCGGACCAGGTTGAGTCCAGCGTAGCTTCTGCCTCTTCGCCGCCTCCCAAATCACCGGGATCGGGCCCATTGAGGATGACGTTGAGCAATCCGCAACAGACGTTGAAGGTTTGAGAGGAACGAAAGTCTGCGATGTCTTCAGCGGGAAAGTCGACACTGTACAAATTGCTGCGCCCAACGACGCCAATCGTGATCCCAGCGCCGGTAAGGACTGGGTTGACGGGGCTGCCGTAGATGACTGCGAAATCGGCCGGAGCGAGGCCGTGCGTGCCATCGCTAAAGGTTATGGCGGGCCGCTTGCCGGGGCGAATCTTTGCCGCCACTGGTTCCTTCACCATACGAATCTGCGGCTTCTTCAGAAAATTGTGCAGGGTGAGCACTCCCGCGACTGCCGGCGTCAATGCCGCCGGAATCGATGGGTCGCCGGCATTCGCCCAATGCTGTTGTTCGTTGACGATATATTTGTGGATGGTGGTGTGGAACGTTTCATGCACCTGACTAGCAGAGCCGGAGAATTCCAGCACGGTGCGGCCTTTGGTGGCGACGACTTGAAATCCGTGCGCTTGCAGCCAGCCGGTAATGGCCTGGATGTCGGTGTCGGTGGGACCGAATTGCTTTCCGAACTGCTCTGGCGTAAGCCATTTGTGGTAGCTGGGCGAGGCCTTGTCCTGCTGATCGTCAAGAAGTTTTCTGAGCGCGGATTCCTGCTCCGGACTGCGCTTCAGCACCAGGAGCATGCGCTGCATGGGAAGCGTAGCCGGCGCCGTGCCCAGATCGAATTCAGGTCGAGCCAGGGGATGTGTGTTGCCTTTGAGGACCGCGAGGTTCGATTCGTCAATCGGCTCAGTGATGAGGGGCTGCGGCGAAAGGGAAAGAAGTTGCTGTGCGACCGGTTGCTGGACAGTGGATTGCTGGGTGAATGATGACGTGCTGAAAATCGTGGCCAGAAAAATGGCGGCGGGCAGTCGCCCCGAAGCGAACCAAGACAGGACCCTCATGAATTCGACACCTCGACCTGAGATGCAGCGTACCCGTCGAGATCAGGGCGGGTCGGGAGGAAGGGATGGGCCCGACCGTTCTCGCTGCGCAGCTCAGGCTGCGCCTGGGAGCAGCCTTTTTATCTCAAGTGACTACCGGATTGCAACTACATAACGTGGATCCTTACGCTTCTGCCGGGGCTTGGGACTCGCGCACGCGATCAAGAAAAAGGCAGGGCTGGGCTGAAGCTTGCGGCCCAAGCGGGAGGAAAGTAGTTCTCAGGTGACTAGGCAGCGGTTCGCTCGTACACGAACTCCCGATAGCGGCCTCCCCCGGCTCGCCACGGGGACATGGCTTTATTCAGGAGCCGAAATCCTTCAATCGAAAACGAGGAGGCGGGAATCTCGGTATGCCCGAGGGTGTGATAGGGCTTGTCGCTGTTTTCATGCAGGAAATATCGCCGGCAAGTGCGGCCAATCTGTGCCAGGTACTCCTGAATGGTTTCAGGATGCATTTCCGAGAGGCTGTGGGTGTTGAGAAAAATATCTACGGAATTGTTGGGAAGATGGGGCAGGCAGAAGTTGGGGAATAGGATTGCGTCGTATTGGTTTATGTTGGCGAGTACGGTCTTAGTGTCCTGCTCGCCATAGAGGACAATGTTGCGGTTTGGCAATGTGCTGCAGAGCCAGTAGGACCCCAGCAAGAGGATTTCGGGCAGATCGATATCGACGTAATGGACGCCCGGATGGTTCAAGGAGAAGTAACCCACATCGCCCCACCCGCCGCCGATTTCCGCGAGCACCCCTTGGCCGCCCATCAATGCCACCGCCTTCTCGGCCATGTAGTGGTGTCGAAAGGTTGCGGGAACCGCGAGGGTGCCGTCAATGAAATATCCGAAAGGATTTCCTGCCCAGGGAGTGCGGATGGTTTCGATTTTCTTTCCGGTCAGCTCGGTCCACACTCGATAGTCATGCAGCATCGAATTGACGAAGAGGGTACGGGTCATGAGATGCCGCCGGGGCTTCAGGTAAGGCGGGGTAGCATAGTCAGAAAGACCGACGAAGGCGTCCTGGTGACGGAACAAGGATCCCAAGACCTCGCCCATCGATCCGCGGTCACGAAAGGCTTTGAGTTTCGCCTCGATGAGGGTCGTCCACTCGCCATTTGCCTGATACTGCGGAGCTGCATTTTTCTGATCACGCTTAGCGGCCTCGTAGGCCGTGATCACCCGATCCACGACGGCCGGAGAAACGGGCTGGCGGCGATCCTCGAGGCCTTTCTCCAGCGCTTGAAAAGATGCCAGGGGCTCGCGGTAAAAGTCGTGAAAAGTGTCGACTACAGTACGAATTTTGCGAACCAGTGTAGAAATCATCGCGTGCCTGAAGACCTGCCTTTTCTCAAATGCTTAGGCTAGTTAGCAGCCAAATAGGTTTTTTGCATTTTAGCTGAGTCGGGCGGCTACTGGGTGGTTTGCAAGGAGATTAGCTGGATCACTCTTCGAACATGGGCACCTGGCGCTGATCTTCCGCAGGGCCGCGGCGTGGACGGCGTCCAGCGCCGATGACCGCGAGCACGGTCAGCGATTCCAGTGCGGTGCGAGGAACAAATATGCGCTGCGTATTCGAGCGCTGGTCCGGAGGATTGACCAGATATCCTTCCGGCATATTCTGGGTAAGGTCGGAGGGCATCAGTCCTTCGAGGATTTCGTTGTCCTTGAAGCGCAGGCGCACCCACAGGCCCTCCGAACGGGGACGGGACGTGAAGGTCTTGCGGGTGAGAGATTCGGAGTCGCCGAACTCGCGCACGAAGTAGACGCCCTTGATCTCGCGCAGATCCATGGCGACTACGTTGCCGGCGGTGTTGAGCAGTTCGAGTTTGCCTTCGTTCAGAAATTGCGCCGGGGAGACGTAACCGGATACGGAATCCCGATCCATCTTGCGGACAATCACTTTCTTATGAGTCGAGGGCATGAGAGTCGGGAGTCGGGCTTCGGGCTTCAGCTATCGGGCTTCGGGAAGCCACATTGGTTCAGCCGAAGCCCGACTCATTCTCGCACTATTTTGGGCGAAATCGCGCGAATCCACGTTGGCAGTAGCCAAATCGTAAACGTTGTGTTATTCCTTTAAGTTGCCTTGACATGACTCAAGCCTGTGTAAGTCTCCTGTATTGAATGGCTTGTGATTGAATGGGGATAAGTCGGCTGGGATTTTGCCGGCACAGCCTGTGGAAATGCTGTGGAAAAGGCAGAGTAAGCCGTGGCCGGCCACAGGGCGTGCAGGAAGATGCGCGTCGGTCGACTCGATTGATCGCTTGAATACGAATGGCTGATTACATTTACACCATGGAAATCCGGTTGACGCCGGATCAGTTGAAGGGCGTCAATCTGGTGCAGGAAGTAGCCCGCGCGGCGGGAATCACTCTTTATCTGACTGGTGGTGCGATCCGGGACATCATCAGCGGCTTCACCATCCGTGACCTGGATTTCACGGTCCAAGGCAATCCCCTCAAATTGCAAAAGGATTTCGAGCGGGCGGGGGCGCAACTCGCCGGCCATGACGATGAGGCTCGCACTCTATTTCTGGTGCTGCCGGGCAACGTTCGCGCCGAGATCGGCATGGCGCATACCGAGCATTACGAAAAGGTGGGAAGGGCGCCGGTGATTACCCCGGCCAGCATTCAAGAAGATTTGCGCCGCCGCGATTTCACGGTCAATGCCATGGCGCTCTCTTTGAACGAGGGTTCGCGCGGGCTGTTGCTTGATCCCTTCAACGGCGTGGCGGACATTGAGGCCAAGCTGCTGCGAATCCTGCACAACTATTCGTTCGTGGAAGATCCCTCGCGGCTGATTCGGGCCACGCGCTTTGCCGCGCGCTTTCACTGGCCCATGGAGGAGCGCACGCAGCAGCGCTACGACGCGGCCAAGGAAAATAAATACATCGATCACATCTCGCGCAGCGCGGTCGGGCACGAAATCGCGCAACTGGCTCACGAAGACGATCCGCTCAGTGTGATTCGCGCTCTGGAGAAGGAAGACTGGCTGCGAGTGCTGCATCCGCACTGGTCGGCGGCTAAAGTGGATACGAATGGTCTCGCCTTGCTGATGAAGACGCGGCAGCAGATGGTGGATCTGGGTTATACGGTCGATCCGTCAGCGGCAGTGATGCACTTTTTAACCGCGCGCCTCTCGGATAAAGACATAGCGGATCTGCGGCGGCAGATTCCTCGCAAAGATTTGATCGAGTCGTGGCGCGATATCGAAATCCACGCCAAAGATCTGGCTAAACGCCTGAGCGGCAAGGAAGCGGCGACGCCTTCGCGCACCTGGAATCTGCTTTCGTCGGCGCGGCCGGAGATGGTTCTGTTCCTGGCGGTGACCGCCCGGCATCAAACTGTCGCGCAGAAAATCAAGAACTTCCTTACGAAATGGCGGCAGGTGCAGCAGCGCATTCCGTTGCCCGAGATGACGGAACTGCTCATCACGCCGCAGTTGCCGGAATACCCGAAGATTGCGCGCGATGTCTTCATGCTGCTGCTGGATGGCAAGCTGCGTTCGCGAACCGAGACTTTGAAATTCCTGAAACCGTTTGCGCCGCCACCACCGCCGCCACCGCCGCCACCGCGGCGCGGGCGTGGTCCGAAGGCGGCGCCGGGTGCTGCGCCCGCTGCAGTGCCGGGGAAGAAGCCGGAAGCAGTGAAAGGCAAAGGAAAGGGTGGAGCCGCGGCCGCTCCGGCTGCGGCAGCGGTTGCAGCGCCGGCAGCCAAGGCTGAGGCCAAGGCGAAAGCCGAGCCAAAGAAATCTCAACCCACGGCGAAGCCGCCAAAGGCAGCGCACAAGCCTGAGAAGCACCAGCCCAAACCGGCAGCGAAACCTCCCGCGAAGAAGGCGGCCCCGAAGAAGGCGGCTGCGAAAAAGACTAAGGCTCGGAAACGCTAGTCATCCGTCGTCATTCCAACCGCATGCTCATGTAGGGACGGTCGCCCTCGGCTGTCTGGCGGAGCGAAGTCGGACGGATGCTTAACCGCGGGCGGCGACCTGGACCAGTACTCAATTTTCGCGGATCGCCCCTTGCAGTCAGGCATATAATAAGGGGTATGCATCGCTTACTTCTCGTCGCAGCGGTTCTCCTTTTGGCGGCTTCCGTACCGCTCGCCGCGCAGCGCGGCGGTGGGCATGGCTCGTTCGGCGGCGGTCACGGTTCTTTTGGCGGACACGGCGGGATGGCCGCGCATGGCGGTAGCTTTGGCGGACATGCAGCCGGTGGGCGGGGCTTCAGCGGGGCGCGCTCCAGTTCTGGTTTCGCTGGCCGGGCATCCGCACGCGGCTCCTCATTCCGTCGGTCCTTCGACAGGCGCGGGTTCAACCATTTTCGCGATCGTGACCGTGACTTCCGCTTCCGTAACTTCCGGAACAACTGTTTCGGCTACGGCTATGGCTGTGGCTTCGGATATCCCTACCTTGGCGGAGGGATCGATCCTTACTGGTGGTGGGATTCCGGATCCTATGATCAGGATCAGCAAAATCAGATTGACATGGCGAACCAGATGAACGCGCAGAGTCTTGATGAGCAGAGAATGCGCGAGCAGGATCGGCAGGGCGATCAGGATTTCTATGCGCGCTCCGCGCCGCAGCCCGCGCGGCCAGCGGATGCGCGGCCCACGCCAGCTACCGTGCTGGTTTTTCGCGATCAGCACCATCTTGACGTGCAAAACTACGCCATCGTAGGCCAGACGCTGTGGAATTTCGCGCCTCAGCACACGCAAAAGATTCCGCTCTCCGACCTCGACCTGCCAGCCACTGCCAGTGCCAATGAAGAGCGCGGCGTTGATTTCCATGTGCCGGGAGCGCATGAAGGTCAATAGGTCGAACAGAATTATCCCGTGCCCTCTGTGGATAACTTGCCGCTAAGTTAGTCTTGTTTCCCGTTAGAATGGCGCCAACGTAAAATCAAACTGAGCCCTATGCCCCAATTTGTCCACCTGCACCTGCACACCGATTACTCCCTGCTGGACGGCGCCTGCGACGTCGAAAAACTGTGCCAGCGGGTGAAGGAAATGGGTATGCCCGCCGTGGCCATGACGGACCATGGAAATATTTTTGGCGCGGTACATTTTGTGAATGCGGCGAAGACCGCCGGCGTAAAACCGATCGTCGGTTGCGAACTCTATATCTGCAAGAAAGACGATCACAACATTGAGCGCACGCCGCCCGATGGCGACACCTACAACCACCTGCTGGTGTTGGCGGAAAACGAAGAAGGTTACCGCAACCTGGTGAAGATCACTTCGGAAGCCTCGCTCCACGGTTTCTATTACAAGCCTCGCGTCAGCAAGAAATTTCTGGCGGAGCACTCCCGCGGCCTGATCGGCCTCTCCGGGTGCCTGAAGGGCGAAGTGGCCGAGCGCTTGATGGAAGGGAACTATGACGCCGCCCGCGCCGCCGCTGGAACTTACACTGATATTTTCGGTAAAGAGAACTTCTTTTTAGAGATTCAGGATCAGGGCCTTGCTATGGAGCACAAGATCCATCCCGGCCTTTTTCAACTGGAGAAGGATCTCGGCCTGCCGCTGGTGGCGACCAACGACAGTCACTATCTCTGCGAAGACGATGCCCACGCTCAGGATGTGATGCTGTGCATCCAGACGGGCAAATCGATTCGCGATACCGCGCGCATGAAATTTGAAGGCACGCAGTTCTTCGTCAAAAGCCACGACGAGATGTATCGCGTGTTCAAAGATTCACCCGAAGTGCTCACCCGCACGCTTGATATCGCCGAGCGTTGCAGCCTGCGCCTGGAAAAAGTTGCGACACCCTTTCCGCAGTTTGAAGTTCCGCCCGGCTTCACTATCGACAGCTATTTTGTCCACGTCACCCGCGAAGGTTTCGCACATCGCCTGGAAACGTTGCGTCCGCTGCACGAGCAAGGCAAGCTGAAGCGTTCTTTGACGGACTACGAGCAGCGCCTGGAGCGCGAGCTCGGCATCATCCAGCAGATGAAGTTTCCGGGATATTTTCTGATCGTTTGGGATTTCATCCGCTACGCCAAAGAGCACGAAATTCCCGTGGGTCCCGGCCGCGGATCGGCCGCCGGATCGCTGGTCTCCTACGCCCTTGGCATTACCGATATCGATCCGCTGCAACACGAGTTGCTGTTTGAGCGATTCCTGAATCCCGAGCGGGTTTCCATGCCGGATATCGATATTGATTTCTGCATGAACCGCCGCGGCGAAGTGATCAACTACGTCACGCAGAAATACGGACGGGATAACGTTGCCCAGATCATCACCTTCGGCACCATGGCGGCCAAAGCGGCTATTAAGGATGTTGGCCGCGCCATGGACATTCCCTACGCCGACGTGGATCGCATCGCTAAGATGGTGCCGACGCAGCTCAACATCACGCTTGATCAGGCCATCGAAGACTCTCCGCAACTGCGCGAGGCCATGGAAAAAGATGGCCAGATTCGCGAACTGATGGAGACTGCGAAAAAGCTGGAAGGCATGGTGCGCAATTCCGGCGTCCACGCCGCCGGGGTCGTAATCTCGCCGCGGCCGCTGACCGAATTAGTTCCTCTGCACAAGACCAAAAACGACGAAATCGTTACCGCCTTCGACATGGTCGCCATCGAAAAGATGGGCCTGCTGAAGATGGACTTCCTAGGCCTGACTACGCTCACCATCCTCACCGACGCGCTCAAGTTGATCGTGCAGACGCGCGGTACGGCCATCACTCTGGAAAACGTTCCACTTGACGATAAGGAAACCTACGAGAAGGTTTTCTATAAAGGATTGACCTCTGGCGTTTTCCAGTTTGAATCGCACGGGATGCGCGACGTGCTGCGCAAGTACCAGCCGAATTCGATTGAAGATCTGACCGCTTTGAATGCGCTGTACCGCCCGGGCCCCATTCAGGGCGGAATGATCGAAGATTTTATTGACCGCAAGCACGGGCGCAAGCGCGTGGAATACGAACTGCCCGAGCTGAAAGAAATTCTCGAAGAGACGCTGGGCGTGATCGTCTATCAGGAACAGGTGATGCAGATCGCGAACCGCCTGGCCGGCTACTCCCTTGGCGAGGCCGACCTGTTGCGCCGCGCCATGGGAAAGAAAAAAGCGGAAGAAATGGCGCAGCAGCGCGAGCGTTTTGTGGAAGGCGCAGCGCAACGCAAATTTCCGCCGAAGAAGATCGAAAAGATCTTCGACCTCATGGCGCAGTTTGCCGGATACGGATTCAACAAGTCGCACTCCGCCGCCTACGCCCTGCTGGCCTATCACACGGCATATCTGAAGACGCACTATCCCGTGGAATTCATGGCGGCCCTGCTCACCTCAGTAACGGGCAGCACTGACGATGTGGTGAAGTACATCAACGAATGCCGCGAGATGGGGATCGCGGTCGAGGCGCCGGACATCAACGTCTCTGCCGCAAATTTCACGCCGCACGGCGAGGCTATTCGCTTCGGGCTGGCGGCCGTGAAGAATGTGGGCGGCAATGCGATCGAATCGATTGTCGCCGCGCGCAAAAAACTGGGCCGTTTCAAATCAATCTACGAATTCTGTGAGAATGTCGATCTCCGCCTCCTGAATAAGCGGGTGCTGGAATCCTTAATCAAGAGCGGCGCGATGGATTCGCTTGGCCGGCGCTCGCAATTAATGGCAGTGCTCGATCGCGCCATGGATCGCGCGCAGAAGGCCCAGCGCGACGTGGAATCGGGCCAGCACGGGCTATTCGGAGTATTTCAAGCGGAAGAATCAGAGGTTAACAACGACAAGCTGCCCAACATTCCCGACTGGGACGAGCAAGCGCGGCTCGCCGCTGAAAAAGAAATCGTCGGCTTCTTCATCACCGGGCATCCGCTGGAAAAGTACAAAGACAAGCTGCAAGATCTGCAAGCGCTGAGCATCGTTGAAATCGGCGCGATGACGAAGTCGACTGGGAAGGACGAGACCATCGCTACCGCGGGCATCATCGGCAACCTGCGCGTGCTCAAGTCCAAGCGCGGCGATTTCTATGCCCAGGCCACGCTCGAGGACATGTCAGGCTCCATCGACATGATCGTCTTCCCGGAAGCCTACAAGCGTCTGGCGGACAAAGTGAAGCTCGAAGTTCCAGTACTGGTGCGGGCCGGGATAAGAATTGAAGAGGGAACCAACCCTAAGATCACGGCCGCTGAAATTATGCCGCTCGAAGAGGCCAAGGTTCCACTGCCCCGCGCCATACGCATCCGCGTGCCGCTTGAGACCTCCGCCGAGGGCACGATTGATGATCTTCACGCGCTCTTCAGCGAGCGCAAAGGCGAGGCGCGAGTATTGTTCGACGTGGAACGTTCCGGAGATTTCATGGTAGTCATGGAAGCGGAGGGCTATAATGTCCTGCCGGATCGAAACTTTATCGCCCGCGTGGAACAGCTCTGCGGGCGGGGCAGCGTCCGTGTGATTAGTTGAGCGATCTCAGTCGATCATGAAATCAATCCCAAAAGCCCAGCAGGAGTTGGAACGGGTGGAGCGGCAAGTGGCGGTGCTCGAGGCCTCCGCAGGCCAGAATGATGACACCCGCCGCCAGCTCGCGAAGCTGCAGGAACGCATCAACACGCTGCAACAGGAAATGAAGGGGCTGCAGACGGCCTGGCAGAAAACCGAGTTGGCGCGCCACCCTCAGCGCCCGCAAACTCTCGACTACATCGAGCGCCTATTCACCGACTTCAGCGAGATTCACGGCGACCGCAGCTTCGGTGACGACGCCGCCATCATTTGCGGCATGGCCCGTTTCCACGGAGAAGAGGTCCTCGTTGTCGGCACCCAGAAGGGCCGCGACATGAAGCAGCGGGTGCATCGCAACTTCGGTACGCCTCATCCGGAGGGTTACCGCAAGGCGCTCCGGATAATGCAGGTCGCAGAAAAATTTCGGCGACCGATTTTCACTCTGGTCGATACTGACGGCGCCTACCCGGGAATTCACGCCGAGGAGCGCGGGCAAGCCGAGGCGATTGCCCGCAACCTGCGCGAAATGGCGTTGCTCGAAGTTCCCATCATTGCGACCGTGATAGGAGTTGGCGGCAGCGGCGGCGCCTTGGCGATTGCGGTGGCCGATCGCGTGCTGATGATGGAGAATTCAATTTACTCAGTGATCTCTCCCGAAGGTTGCGCCGCCATTATGTGGCGCGATGCCACGAAGAAAGAGCTGGCAGCCGAAGCCATGCGCATCACCGCCAGCGATCTGAGTGAACTGGGCTGCATCGACGGCATTGTTCCCGAGCCAGAGGGGGGAGCGCATCGCGATCACGAAGCCGCCGCGAATCTTCTCGATGTCACCCTGCAAAAGCATCTAGCCGAACTCAAGAAGATGCCTACCGCCGAGTTGCTCGTGTCGCGATATAATAAGTTCCGCACCATGGCGCAGTTCTTCAAGACAGAGTAGCGAAGCCGGAGTGCTCTTCTTCTCGTTCCCAATTAGATTCCTCCGGCTTCAGGCAGGCGATTTGGCGCGCCGGGAAGCCTTTGCCGCCGTATAATCATCTGTTCCCCTCAAGAGAACTTCCGGCGGACGACTCCGCCGCGTGAATCAAAAGGAAGGTGTTGGGATGGCTACTACGGATGTTGCACGCCAGGATACCGGCGGGCAGTTAGGGCGCAAGCGCATTGTCAATGACATGAGCATTCAGGTTGCCACGGTGAATGGCTCCGGCTCGCAGAGTTCGAACACGGTATTGTTGCGCGCCATTTTTCAAATGGGTGTGCCCATCTCGGGCAAAAATCTTTTTCCTTCGAACATCGCCGGACTGCCCACCTGGTACACCATTCGCGCTAATAAAGACGGCTACATCGGCCGCAAAAAAGAGATTGATTTTCTGGTGGCGATGAACGCCGAGACTGCGCAGGACGATGTGATGTCGTTGGCTGCAGGCGCCTCGGTTCTTTATGACGAACCGCTCGGCCTGGATAAGCTGCGCAACGATCTGGTGTTTTATTCCGTTCCTTACGACAAAATCGTTGCCGCGGTCTGCCTTGAAGCCAAGCTGCGCAAACTGGTCAAGAACATGGTGTACGTCGGCGTCGTCGCTCAACTTCTCGAAATTGAGATGGGCGAAGTCGAGAAGGCCATCCGCAAACAGTTCGCCAAAAAAGTGAAGGCTGCAAATCTGAATCTGGCCGCCGCGCAAGCCGGATTCGATTACGCCAAAGCCAACCTGCAAAAGCGCGGCGTGTTCTACATCGAGCGCATGAACAAGACCGCGGGCAAGATCATCATCGACGGCAATTCTGCCGCGGCTCTGGGTTGCATGTTTGCCGGGTGCACGGTCGTCACCTGGTATCCGATCACGCCATCGTCTTCGCTGGTTGAGACCATGATCGATTACATGAAGGAGCACCGCATCGGTCCCGATGGCAAGGCCACGTTCGCCATTGTCCAGGCCGAAGACGAACTCGCAGCTATCGGCATGGTAATTGGCGCGGGCTGGGCGGGTGCGCGCAGCATGACCGCGACGGCCGGCCCTGGCATTTCGCTGATGTCGGAGTTTGCCGGACTGGCTTATTACGCAGAAATTCCTGGAGTGATCTGGGATATTCAGCGCGTGGGACCTTCCACCGGTTTGCCCACACGCACTTCGCAGGGCGACATTCTCGCGACAGCTTTTCTATCTCACGGCGATACCAAACACATCATGCTGATTCCATCGTCGGCGGCGGAATGCTTCAGCATGGCGTCCGAGGCCTTTAATCTGGCTGAGCAGTTTCAGACTCTGGTTTTTGTTATGTCCGATCTGGATCTGGGCATGAACAACTGGATGTCCGATCCGTTCGAATATCCCACCGCGCCTATCAAGCGCGGCAAAGTGCTGGGCAAAGAAGAGCTGACGAAGCTTGGCGGTTTTGCCCGCTACAAAGATCTGGATGGTGATGGCGTAGGGTATCGCACGCTTCCTGGCACAGAGCATCCCGCGGCCGCTTATTTCACGCGGGGCAGCGGCCACAACGACAAGTCGAATTACAGCGAGCGTCCGGACGATTACGAAAACAACATGGAGCGACTGAACCGCAAGTTCGAATCGTCGCGCTCCTTCGTGCCGCGCCCTGAAATTCTTAAAGGCGCAAACGCGAAGATCGGAATCATTGCCTACGGGACGTCACATTGGGGCATCATCGAAAGCCGCGATCAGTTGCGCGGCGAGTACTCAATCGAAACCGATTACCTGCGACTGCGCGCGTATCCTTTCACGCGCGAGGTGCATGAATTCATCGAGCAGCATGAACGGGTTTACGTGGTTGAGCAGAACCGCGACGCGCAAATGCTCAGCTTGCTCAAGCTTGACCTGAAGCCCGAACTCACCACGCGCCTGCGCAGCATCGCGCATCTCGACGGCTTGCCGCTTGACGCCCGCTCCGTCACTGACGAATTGAGCACCATGGAGGGTAAGTAAATGGCGACCACGCCCACAGCGGAACCAAGAGCTCCCGAGCCAAAGACCAATCACATTGGACTGACGGTCATCGACTACAAAGGCGGCAAGACCACGCTCTGCGCCGGATGCGGCCACAATGCCATCTCCGAGCGCATCATCGAGGCCATGTATGACATGGGCGTGCAGCCCGAGCGCGTCGCGAAGCTGAGCGGAATCGGCTGCTCCTCAAAAAGTCCCGCGTATTTCATGAACCGCTCGCATAGCTTCAACTCCGTACACGGACGCATGCCCTCCGTGGCCACCGGCGCCATGCTGGCCAATCGCAATCTGATCGCGCTGGGCGTCAGCGGCGATGGCGATACCGCTTCCATTGGCATTGGCCAGTTCGTTCATCTCATGCGCCGCAATCTTCCCCTCATCTACATCATCGAGGACAACGGCGTGTACGGCCTGACCAAGGGCCAGTTCTCAGCGACCGCCGATCTCGGATCGAAACTGAAATCGGGCGTGATCAACGATCTTCCGCCGATCGACACTTGCGGGCTTGCTATCGAACTCGGCGCAACGTTTGTCGGGCGCTCGTTCTCCGGCGACAAGCGCCAGCTCAGCACCATGCTGAAGGCCGCCATCGCGCATCATGGCACCGTGATGCTCGATGTGGTCTCACCCTGCGTGACTTTCAACGATCATGAAGGTTCGACGAAATCTTACAAGTACGTGAAAGATCACGAAGAGACTTTGCAGGAGATGAGTTTCGTTCCGCACTTCGAAGAAATTGACGTGGAGTACGATCCCGGAACCACGGTCAGCGTTACGATGCACGATGGCTCGCACCTGCAACTGCGCAAGCTCGAAGAAGACTACGACCCCACCAATAGAATTAAGGCTATGACGCGCCTTTCGGAAGCGCACGACAAAGGCGAAGTCCTGACCGGAATTTTCTACGTGAACACCAAAGCGCCCAGCTTCCTCGACATGCTGAACATGGTGGATGAGCCGCTGGCCACGCTGCCGGAATCAGTGACGCGCCCGGGCAGGGAAGCGCTGGAAGCGGCGATGGAAGAATTGCGATAAACCGGCTTCGGCTGTCGGGCTTCGGGCTTCAGCTTTCGAGCCTCCTTTT
>Ga0207011_1114_pt1 | contig 14675 bp, 12 predicted proteins | sample Alteio_BWMinCont_79_FD_153466 | JGI IMG/M metagenome (GOLD analysis project Ga0207011, IMG submission 153466) | Enriched cells from forest soil in Barre Woods Harvard Forest LTER site, Petersham, Massachusetts, United States -... | ecosystem: Environmental > Terrestrial > Soil > Temperate forest >...
AATCTCCTGCTGAAGTTTCTTTTGATCGCGCGTTGTCTGCGCAATCATGTCCTGATACTGGTGAATCTGCAGCCGCAGTTGGCGAATCTCTGCCGGCTCCGATGCAGATCCTTTCTCGCTCGCGGGATCGGTTGCCTTGACAGAGGTGTCATTGATCGCCGCCAGTTGCTTCTTCACCTCCGCGATGTCGCCCTTTGTCTTGATCACATCCGGGTGATCCTCGGTATAGCGTCCCTGTAGATCGATGAGCTGGGCCTGCAGTTGCGAGAGTTGAGTCTGCAGGGTTTGGGGATTACTTGCGGATTGGGATGTCTTCCAGGCAGCGAGTTGCTGCGCCAGCATCGATTCCGTATAGGACTTATCCTGGGTCGCCCGGTTGAGGCTTTGCGTATTGGCGTCGAGCTGCGAATTCAATCCCATCAGAATCTTCAGGTTGTTGTCTTCATCTCCGGGAAGCTGGCCCATGTGCTGGTTCTTGAAGGCCGCCAGTTTCTTATCCATATCGTCGAGAGTCTGCTTGGCATCCTCGACCTGTTTGGTGAGAAAAACAGTTGTACCTTGGGTCGCATCCTGCCTCGATTTAAGGTCTTCTTCAAGCAACATCGACGTCAGATCGGTGCAGATCTGCTGCGCTTCGCGGGCCGTCGACGCGGTGTAGTTCACGTTGAAGCCGGGCACGGGGCTGCTCTGGCCCGGCTTTTTCTTGGCGCCTGCACCGAACTGCGACAAATCTGTAATCACAGGCTGGATCGTCATGTTGAGGCGGATATTGTCCATCACGTCATCAACATTCTGGCCTCCTTTGGCCAACCCCCACCTCTCCACCATGGGCCGCAGCCGGCTGGGGCTCAACACTTGCTGCTCAATTGTCGCAATGTGCTGGGTCAGATCTTCGGTAAAGACCTGCTGCACCACCGCATCTGGAATCTTGGGCGCTTCCACCAGCACCAGTGACTGCGATGTATATTTCGGAGAGAAAACATACGAGACTAGGAATCCGGCCAGGGGCGCGAGCAGCGCCGGAATCAGAATCACCTTAATCCGGCGCCGAAACATCGCCAGATAGTCGTCCATGGTCAGTTCACGGTTTTCCATATTGTCGAGTACCCGTTCTGCCGGCCTTTTGGTGGCCGGCCGCAAAATTTAGTCGAGCCGAATCGGCCGGGGGGTCCAATCCAACCCGATCGAACCTACCTGACGCTGAGACCTGTTGCTGCATCCCACGGTGCCCGCGGAACTTAAAAGAGTCCCCAGCACTGGACATGAAGTATCAAAGCTCATGTCGTTGAATTGATAACTCACGAATCCCCGGAAATTGCGTCCAAATTGGCGGTGCAACCCCGCTCCGGCATAAAAATAAGTGAAATTGTTCGCATTGACGGTCGAACCGCCCGCCTGTAACCGGCTATTCCGGGAATAGCCGACGTCACTGAAAATATCCCAAATGCGGCTCAATGGTCGTTGCGCACTGAGGACCACATTGTCGCTGCGCGAACCCGCGAAAAGGCCGGATCCGCTGGTATTGAAGCGGTCATAACTCAGCGAGACCGAGGTTTTTGGAAATCTGTACCGCAGCGAAACGCGCCCGGCAACCCCAACGTGGTTGCCGTTTTGCGGCACGCCCACTAGGGTCCCGCCAATGTTGGGGCAGTCGTTGGGAAGAATCGGGACAGGAAAGCCTAAGAAAGTACACACGTACGCAACGTCACTGATGTGGGTGAACTGAGGTCCGGCGCCGATGGTGAAATCCATGCGCCCGGAAATCCGGTGACCGTACATCGCCTGCAAAACGTGTGAGTGAACTGCAGTACCTACGGTAGAAAAGTTAAACCCCTGATAACCATAACTCAGCGCGACCTGGTCCTTTGGATTCAGGGTCCGGTCATACCCCACCTGAACGGTTTCTTCACTGCTTCCGACGAAGGCCAGGTTCGCCGGGCCGCCGGTCACGGAGTTGAGATCTCCGTAGAAATGTACGATTCCGTACCCTGCGGAAAGTGTGACCGATGACTTCGGAGTCAGGTTCTCAACGATGTCCGCTAATCCCAAATTCGTAAGACGCGGCACCTGGCCGACGGAAACACCGCTTCCACCGTTGAACGAGCTGGTCTGTCCGCCGAATGCGGCGGCCCCCAACATTCCCGAGCCCAGACTGGCAAGGCCGGAATTGTAAGCCCCACTTCCACCGTAGGCTTCGAAGCCGAAATTGCCTTCAGGAAGGTAACTGAATGAGTCGCGGACCGCCAGTTGCCCGCGCTTCCAGTTAATCCGGTTGTCGATATCGAATTGCTGCAGTTGCTGCAGGCCGATACCCTTCTGGTCGTAATAGACCACACCGCCGATGTAATCCATGGCTACGGCATAGTTTTTCCAGAGCTTCTGAAGAGTCAAGCTTCCCATACCCCTGGTGACCGGGCTCACCGTCGACCCGCCCAGTGTGTTGCCCGCGTTAGAATCCACGGACTCGCTGAAATGGAGGCCCGGCAACAGGAAACTCTCCGGAGCCGCATGCGGCTCCAAGCTCGGCTGATCGATGGCGGAAATTGGCGGGTTCTCGCTTACTGTTGGCACTGGATAATCCGGCCCGAAGGCGGGCGCTGGGGAAGGCGCAGACGGCTCGTCGCCCTGCGCCCAGGCCGCGCTGGCCACAAACAAGCCCAGCGCTAGGGTCAAAATGATTTGGCCTTTGTTCATCCTTATTCCTCTTCCACTTTTCATTTACCAAGCCTACGGAACAACGATGGTATCTCCTGGTTTGAGAACGATGTTCTGTTGCGTACCCCGTCCTTTGATCGCGTCCTTATAGTTAAAAGGCAGTTTTGTCTGCTGTCCGTTGTCCTGCACGCGGAGAAGGTAAATTCCTTTGAGATTGGAAAACTGCGTAAATCCCGCGCTGGATAGCGCTTGTAGCACCGTCATGTGAGGCAGCAGCGCCATGGGCCCGGAATGAACCACTTCACCCAGCACAAAAATTCGCTGGCTGGTCATTGCCGTTACCACCACGGTCACGCGTGGATCTGCGATATATTTCTTCAGTTTGTCGTGAATCGAAGTACCCAGTTGCATGGGAGTCATGCCCGCGGCCTGGACGTCATCGAGAAGTGGTATCGAAATTTTTCCGTCGGGACGCACCGGCAGCGTAACGCTCATATCCGGTTCTTTCCAAACCGTGATATGCAGCGTATCGTCGGCGCCAATGATGTAATCGGCCGGTACCCCCGGGGTGGACGACTGAACTTCCGGCGGCGGAGCTTTCGCCGTCTTCACGGCATCTGCATGGCTGTCATCCTGCGCCCACATGCCGATGGTCGCACACCCTAACAGCGCCAAGCATGCCAGCTTCATTACTTTCTTCATGCACTCTCCTGTGGAGCTAGGTCGCCCCGTACTCGGAGCATCCCATTTGTTTGAGCTTGTACAGCAACGCCTTATAGCTGATCTGCAGCTCCTGCGCGGCCCGGCGCCGGTTCCAACGGGTACGAGTTAGCGCCCGCAAAATGATTTCCTTCTCCGCTTCGCGCGACGCTGCACGGGACGCCTGCTTCAGTGAGACCCTGCTGCCATTGGTCCCCAGGTCTGGCCGCAGCAGCATGGCGCGCAACCCGCCCATCGCCACCGTTTCATCACCCAAAGCCACGATCGCTTTGGCGGCGTTTTCCAGTTCTCTCACATTCCCCGGCCACGAATATTCCTGAAACAAGCGGTGCGTTTCTTCACTGAGTGCCGGGACCGCCCGTTGAAAATCGCGACCGTATTTCCGCAGAAAATGTTCCATCAGCACCGGAATATCTTCGCGGCGCTGGCGCAACGGCGGGAGCCGCAAGCACACCCCGCTAATGCGGTAATAAAGATCCTCGCGAAGTTTCCCTGCTCTTACTTCTGCTTCCAGATCGCGCGCGCTTCCGCAAATAACCCGAGCCAAACTCTGAGCACGAGTTCCATTGCCACTGCTCTTAGTTAACGCCTGAAGCAGCCAGGACTGACCTTCCCCGCTCAGTTCTGCCAACTCCTCTAAAAAGACCGTGCCGGCGCCGATAAAGTCGGCCGGGTCCGCCAAATCTCCAAATGCTTCAGAGCCAAGTTGGGCACAAGAAATAATGCGAAAGGTCTGCCTGCCGCGCCGTGAAAGATCGTGAACCCGCCGGGCTGTCGCCTTCTTACCAACTCCATGCTCTGCCAGCAACAACACCGGAACTTCGCTCTGCGCGACCTCCCGCATAACCGCTTCCACGCTGCGCATGCTGGGACTCGTACCTTCCACGAAGTCCACCCTCAGCGGCTCGCGCATGACAGCGGTGTGCCCGTTTTCTACGCTTCGGCGGACATGCGATTCCATCGATGATCCTTCTCTCGCGGGACAAACTAACCCAAAATCCGCTAGATATCAGCCCTGTTCTAACAGCACGGCAACTACCATAAGATTGCCTCGGGGGTAAAAATCGCATTCCAACTTTACCGCCATGTTTTCAAAGGTATATGGGCCAGAATCCGGCATTGGAGGGAGAAAAACCTACTCACAATAACCTACACTTTTCCGCATAAAAGGGAAAGTATTTGCCTACTCAAGGGTAACCAGGTTTACCCTCTGCCCTTAAGAATGTGGCAATCCTAGCCAACTCCTTTCCCTTCAAAGTCATGGCGGGAACTGCAGGGTTTTCAGTCGTTGGCGAACTGACAGATGTACCCCAGCGTGGTTAGGCTTTTGATTGCGGGCGCCACTGGCTTCGCATATGCTGGAGGAATCCCCGGGGTGTGAGAGCTTTTTCCATTGAGCCAAGTTCTTCAATCCGAGCAACCAATTGCGCGAGCGCCCGCCGCTGAGCCTGCCCCGCGGTCTTGGTGGAAAGCTGCGGTTATCGCTGGGTTATTGCTGTGGCTGTATATGCCCACTCTCGCCCACCTTGCCGGGCAATGGTGGAACGACCCAAATTACTCGCATGGTTTTTTCGTCCCTCTGTTTGCTGCATTCGTGATCTGGCAGGAGCGAGCGCGTCTCAGCGCACTGAACCCGCGACCTTCATGGTCCGGGCTGTTGTTTCTTACACTCGGATTGTGCGTACTCATCGTCGGCCAGATGGGCGCGGAACTGTTCCTTTCCCGCCTGTCGTTGCTGATCGTGCTGGCCGGTCTGATCGTGCTTTTTTTCGGTTGGATTTTTTTTCGTGCCCTTTTATTTCCGTGGGCATTCCTGCTTTTGATGATCCCTTTCCCAGCCATTGTCTTCAACCAGATCACATTCCCACTGCAATTGCTGGCATCGAAAGTTGCCAGTACGACACTGCCCTGGATGGGCGTGCCTGTGCTGCGAGAAGGCAACGTCATTGTGCTTCCCGCCATGGCTCTGGAAGTAGCCGAAGCCTGCAGCGGCATCCGCTCCCTTATGTCTTTGACGACTCTCGCTGTTATTTACGGTTATTTGATGGAGCGGAGAACCAGCCTACGAGTGCTGTTAGCCGTGGCGTCGATTCCAATTGCAGTTGCCGCAAACAGCCTGCGCATCGTAGGAACGGGCCTGCTGGTCCAGTACTGGGATCCGGAAAAGGCTGAAGGATTCTTTCATGAATTTTCTGGTTGGTTGATTTTTGTCGTGTCACTGGTGATGCTCTATCTTTTGCATCGCTCGGTTCGCATCTTCTGGCGCGAGGAGCCGACGGAACGGTGAAGACCTCCGGAGTACTACGTTTCTCTTTGGCTGTCACTCTAATCGCCCTTACGGCGATCCTGCTGCAGGCACGCGGCCGCATTGAAGTCATTCCCCATCGCTTGCCGCTGTCTTCTTTTCCCGCGCAACTGGGACCGTGGGACAGCACCGAGATCGAGTTGGACAAGCAAACTCTGGAGATACTGGGTGCGGGCGACTTTATGGAACGCGTGTATCAGAACCCAGCGGAGAAATTGCCGGCCGTCGATTTATTTCTGGCCTACTTCCCCAGCCAGCGCACCGGCGACACCATCCATTCTCCGCAGCATTGCCTGCCCGGTGCGGGTTGGAATCCGGAGGAAAACAACCGCATCACACTTTCGCTGCCGGATCACGGCCCTTTTCCTGCGAACCGTTACGTAATCGCCAAAGCAGGCGCGCGAAAGCTGGTGCTGTATTGGTACTGGGCGCACAATCGCGGGGTAGCCAGCGAATATTGGGCTAAGTTTTACCTGGTCAAGGACTCGATTCGGATGAACCGCAGCGACGGCGCTCTGGTGCGCATCACGACAGATATGTTTCCCGGAGAGACCGCGGACGCCGCCCAGCAGCGCATTCTCCCATTTGCTTTCGCAGTCAGCCCGTTGCTGAATGATTACATTCCGCGCTGAGCTGCGTGGGTACGGGGAACGTGCTGACGGCTCTCGGTCAGCTGTGCGCAGTCCAGCCTCAGACGGGCGTCGCCGTCTTCCGCGGCGGATTGAAAAACGGCATCGCCGTCACCTTCACAGTCGTCTTAAGGCGGATCGCTTCAATCGTTATCTCCATCTGCAACTGCGTCCCCAGCTTGGAATGCTCGGTCTCGACGCTGGCCAGCGCAATCATCTTCTTCAGAATCGGCGACCAACTTGTAGTCGTTGCCTTGCCAACCTGCTTTTCTCCCGAGTACAACGGCACCGCCACGCGCGAAGCCTGGCTCGGCGCAGCCGGAGTGAGCCCGTAGCGTTCATAAAGCATCTCCACATCGGTCCAATCCACTTCGACGCCGACAAATTGCCGCGCCACGCCATTCTTCGAGTCCTGCTCCAGGGCCCGCTTGCCGATGAAATTTTCCTTTTCCAGATGAACCATCTTCCCGAAGCCCAGCTCGTACGGCGAATACTTTTGCGACGCAATCAGCGCCTTCTTCGAACTGCTATAGTCGACTTCGATCAACAACAGCCCCGCTTCCACCCGCGCCACATCTAAAGCCAACATCCCTGCCGCGTGCAGATCGAACCGCTTGCCTTTTTCCGTCAGCGCGTCCCAAACCTTTACTGCGTTGTTGGCTTCTTTTAATGGAATCCAAATCTCGTATCCCAGGTCGCCGGTATATCCGGTTCGCGAAATATCGACGGGTACACCCGCAATCTTGCCGTGCGTCACGCGGAAATATTTCAGGTTCGCGATGTCCGCATCAGCCGCGGACTTCAGCAGCTTCGCCGAAGTCGGCCCCTGCAGCGCCAGTGCCGCAACTTTCTCGGAAATGTCTTCCACGTGCACATCCATGTTCAGGCCGTTCTGCCGGAACCAGCGCAGGCTGGGGTCGGCCGCCGTCCAGCGATAAACATTTTCCTCCAGCCGCGAAATCGTCCCGTCGTCGATGACCTTGCCCTCTTCATCGCACCAGCAGCAATAAATCACCTGCCCCACTTTCACCTTATTAACGTCGCGCGTGATCACACGGTTCACCAACCGGGTCGCGTCTTTGCCGGTAACCAAATATTTATAAAGCGGCGAGATATCGATCAGCGCCGCCGCATTGCGGATGGCATTGTACTCGTGCTCGTGATGCACCTCATACACGCTGACCGTGTAGTATCCCGACCACTCGCGGTAATTCAGGCTGTGGCAAAGCGGAAAAGTTCTCTCGTGAAACGCGGTTCCAATGGGCAAGGGATAGCCTCGAAAAATATTGAACTCGAAACCGGATTATACGCCCGAACCCTTTTCGAGTGCGTCATCCCGAAGCCCCGCGTTTTCTCGAGCGGGGCGAGGGATCTCCCTCGAATCGGCTCTGTGTTCATTCGTCAAAGACGTATCGACCCCCACTCTGCTAAAGTACTTGTGTCGTCATGACGTTGTCGCGGGTCCAAGCAGTTCAGATTCCCTTTACCGGAGCAACGTGGGCCGCTAAGTCGGAGGCTTACGCCTCTCTCATTGCCGAACATCTCTCCCCTTATACACTCTGGCTCGATGCTGGTTGCGGCTCCCGTCTCCTGGAAGACGACATGGACCCCCTCGAAAACTGGCTTGTTGCCCATTGCAAATCTATATTAGGCATGGATGTCGGATTAAGTTCCCACCGAAATATCAAGTCACTCGTTCAGGGATCGATCTACCAATTGCCCTTCTCTGACAATAGCCTTGATCTGATCACTTGTCGGATGGTGGTCGAGCACCTCGACCACCCTGCGGAAGCATTTGTAGAGGTCGCCCGTTGTCTGCGTCCCGAAGGCGCATTTATCGTGATCACTCCAAACCTTCTGAATTACGCGATTGTCGGAAATGCTCTGGCAACAAAAGTGATGCCCGAGAGACTGCGACTCCGGATAGTCCACGCATCCGATTCGCGGACTAGCGAAGATATTTTCCCCGTACATTACAAGGCCAATACGATGCCGCGCCTGCTTGAGTTGATCAATCTTTCCGGCTTGCAAGTCCACAAAGCAATTAGCCTGCGTCAGCAACGACCCTATTGGCGGAAGCATCCTTCGTTCGAGAAGGTCCTCATGAGGCTGACGCCGAATCATGTGCTTCTCGTTTGCGCACACAAAGTTATTTCAGAGTCGGTCTCACCCCTACGGCCCAGGCTTATCTCCCGTTGACCATCTCAAGACGGGTCCTTCCCGCAAGTCTGCTCGGAACGCGTTTGACTGCTGAATGATTTACGCTTGCCCGTAACCCCTTCCCTAATCTTGCAGACAAAATATCCGGTTCCCGATAGAATGACCTTCGACTTCATGCACTCACTCATTCCAATCCTGTCGAACGCCCTCCGCAGCTGGAGCGTCCTTCCCAGCGGTCTCTAATACGCGCGCCCGAAAACTGCGCTAGTATTCTTCGTCCCCCATTTCTCAACCAGCAAGCTAACGGCTAAGAGCTAAGACCTTATGGCTAACTCCTACGACGTAATCGTGATCGGCGGCGGCCACAACGGCCTGGTCAACGCCGCTTACCTCGCGCGCGCCGGGAAAAAAGTTCTGGTGCTCGAACGCCGCCACATTCTTGGCGGCGCGGCCTGCACCGAAGAAGTTTTTCCCGGCTTCAAGTTCTCGGTGTGTTCGTACGTCGTCTCGCTCCTGCGGCCCGAGATCATCCGCGATCTCGACCTCCCGCGCCATGGCCTCGAAATCCTCCCTCTCGATGGCACGTTCACGCCCATGCCAAGCGGGGATTACCTGTGGCGCGTAAACGACCACGGCAAGACTCACCGCGAGATCGCCCGCCACTCCCGCGTCGACGCCGAGGCCTACGACGAATTCGGTAAAGCCATGCAAGCTATGTGCCGCTTCGTGAAGCCGATCCTCAGCATGGTCCCGCCCGACCCCAACACGCTCAATCCCCGCGAACTGATGAAGCTGCTCTTCATCGGACGCCGCTTCCAGGGCATATCGAGCAATGACAAATACAACCAGGTCCAACTCATGACCATGAGCGCCATTGATTTTCTCGATCAGTGGTTTGAGACCGACGTGCTCAAAGCGACGATGTCCGCCTCGGGAATCATCGGAACTTTTCTCGGCGTACGCTCCCCCGGCACCGCCTACGTTCTTCTGCATCACTACATGGGAGAAATCGACGGCGCATTCCGCGCCTGGGGATTCGCCCGCGGCGGCACCGGAGCAATCTCAAATGCCATCGCCGACGCGGCCCGTGAGGCCGGCGTCGAGATCCGTACGAAAGCCGCTATTGCAAAAATCATCATCAAGGACGGCAAAGCCAAGGGAGTAGTTCTGACGAACGGCGACGAAATCTATGCCGACACAATCTCTTCGAGCGTCGATCCGCGGTTAACGTTCAATAAGTTCATCGAAGCCGAACATCTTCCCGCAGACTTTCTCGAAGACATCAACCGTTTCAAATACCGCGGCTCGTCAGGCAAAGTAAACATGGCGCTCGACGCACTCCCAAACTTTAAAGCCATGCCCGGAGAAGGGGCGCACCTGCGGGGCGCCATCTCGATCTCGCCATCGGTCGAATACATGGAGCGCGCTTACGACGACGCCAAGTACGGAAACTTTTCGCGAAAGCCATATATTGACATGGTCATCCCATCGCTCACCGACCCCTCGGTTGCGCCGCCGGGCAAGCACGTGCTCTCCTGCTTCGTGCAGTACGCTCCCTACAAGCTGCGCCCCGGCTTGAATTGGGATGATCAGAAAGAAGCCTTCGGCGACACCGTCGTCAACACCATTGCCGAATATGCGCCCAACATCAAAGACATCATCTTGCACCGGCAAGTCATTACCCCGCTCGATCTCGAACGCGAGTGGGGACTGAGCGAAGGCAACATCTTCCAGGGCGAACTTTCTCTGGAGCAGCTTTTCTTCCTGCGTCCCGCGCCCGGCTACGCGCGCTTCCGCACCCCAATTCAGAATCTTTACATGTGCGGCTCAGCTACCCATCCGGGCGGTGGCATCATGGGCGCGCCCGGACGCCTGGCAGCTCTCGAAATGTTGAAAGACAGCAAGGGAGCGGCGTAACATGCCCGAGAACAAATCCGACCCGCGCGACATCGTAATCATCGGCGGCGGCCACAACGGGCTGGTCACCGCGTTCTACTTCGCGAAAGCCGGCTTCAAGCCTCTTGTTCTGGAACGCCGCTCACAAGTCGGCGGCGCGGCCGTCACCGATGAATTCCATCCCGGCTTCCGTTGCTCCACGCTCGCGCACACCGCTGGCCCCATTCGTCCAGACATCGTCCGCGACATGCAACTGGAAAAGCATGGCCTGAGGCTGATCACGCCCGACACCTGCGTTACGGCGCTCTCGCCCGACGGCCGCGCACTTTCGCTCTATCAGGACGAAAACAAATCCGCGCAGTCAATCGCCGCCTTCTCGCAAAAAGACGCGGCAAAATATCCCGAGTTCGAGAAATCGCTGGGCAAGATCAGCAAAGTAATCGCGGAAGTACTCGCCACCACTCCTCCCGACATTGATCACCCCAGCGGCGGCGACATGTGGAGCATGCTCAAAACCGGGCGCGCTCTGCGCAATCTCGGCAAGCGCGATATGTATCGCGTCCTGCGCTGGGGCCCGATGGCCGTCGCCGATCTGGTCGCGGAGTATTTCGAGACGGAACTATTGCGCGCCGTCATAGCGGCTCGCGGAATTTTCGGAACTTTTCTAGGACCTTGGTCAGCCGGCAGCAGCTTGCAATTGTTGATCCGCGCGGCTGGCGATTCTCATCCCGCCGGCTCAGCATTCTTGGCCGCGGGCGGCATGGGCGCGCTCACGCAAGCCATGGCCTCCGCTGCGCAAGCGGCCGGCGTCGAGATTCGCACCGCCGCCGAAGTCATCGAGATTCGCGTAAAAGACGGCGCCGCCACCGGCGTGCTGCTCTCAACTGGCGAGGAAATCGCCGCCAAGGCGGTCATCTCGAACGCCGATCCCAAACGCACCCTGCTCAAGCTCACCGACCCCACTCATCTTTCCCCTGACTTCGTGCAGAAACTGCAGCACTACCGTGGAAATGGCACAGTCGCCAAGGTGAACCTGGCGCTCTCCGCCCTGCCGACTTTCACGGCTTTGAAAAACGGGGAGGGCGCCGCGCTCAAAGGACGCATTCACATCGGCCCGGAGATCGACTATCTCGAACGCGCCTTCGACGAATCCAAATACGGCAACTTCTCGCGCCAGCCCTATCTCGAAGCCACAATTCCGTCGCTGACCGATCCCACACTCGCGCCCGATGGCAAGCACGTGATGTCTATCTATATGCAATATGCGCCCTACAAGCTGAAAGGCGACTGGGAAGAGCAGCGCAAAGCGCTCGGCCAGACGGTGGTGCAGACCCTCGCCCAATACGCGCCGAATCTTCCTGAGATGATTCTGACGCACCAGATCATCACTCCGCTGGATATGGAAGAAGTCTACGGATTGACCGGCGGCCAAATCTTCCACGGCGACCTCGCGCTCGACCAGTTCTTCACCATGCGCCCGCTGCTAGACTGGGCACGTTATAAGACGCCGATTGACAACCTGTATCTCTGCGGGAGCGGGACACATCCCGGAGCGGGTTTAACAGGAGGCTCGGGAGCCAACGCGGCGAGCGAAATCTTGAAAGTAATGAGGCGCTGAAATACCGCAGTTTGAGCTGGGGCCACGATTCTTTTCGGCACGGCCACGTTGATGAGCATGATCGAGACGTTATGCCAGCCTAGCGAGGGATTGCTATAATTCGCCGCATGAAATGGATTCTCTTGCTCTTCGCCTTGACCCTCTCCGTTAACGCACAATCGCCGGTTGACAAGGACTCGAAGCCGGGCGAAAGCACGATTGCGAAGAAGGTTGATCCTAAGCTTCACGCGGACGCGGTAAGGCTGGTCGAAGTCAGTGGGGCCAGGCAGCGCCTTCAGGATAATTTCAAACAGATGGTGGATGATGGCGCGAAGCAAATGATGCAGAGATGCCAAAGATGCACTTCTCAGTACCGAGATGAATGGGAAAAGCGATTTCTTGAGCGCTCAAACTTTCAAGATTACCTTGATGTCTTTGCGCGGGTTTACGAGAAGTATTTCACCGACGCGGAGATAAATGAACTGATCGCCATGCAGCAAGACAAAGGAACCTCCAAGGCAGCCAGCCTCTCGCCAGCTTTGAAAGAGAAGCTCACCTCGGTCATGCCCGACGTTTTGGGGGACTCTACGGGCGGCTGCGCCAAAATCGGTGCGAAACTTGGGGGCGAGATTGGGAACGAGATCGAGCGTGAACACCCCGAATACTTGAAACCGCCGGCGAATGAAAACAGACCCTAGGGCGAGCCTCCCCTCAGCCCCGCGGTTCGCCCCCGATTGGCGGATTATTCGGCATGATCATCGGTCCATACAGCCTACATGAAAGACAGCGCAATCCTCCTCATCTCCTGCCCCGACCGCAAAGGCGAAGTCGCCACCATTGCCGACTTCGTCTACCGCCACGGCGGCAACATCTTGCACGCCGACGAGCACGCCGACGAAGAGTCCGGCCTCTTCCTCATGCGCGTCGAGTTCGACCCCAAAGACTTCGACATCGATCTAGCCGACAAAGGCCTAGCTGACTTCGCCAAACACTTCTCCCCCATTGCCGAGAAGTTCCAGATGAAGTGGCGTCTCGCCCTCTCCTCGCAGCGGCAGCGCATGATTATTTTAGTTTCAAAATACGACCACTGCCTGGTTGATCTCCTCTACCGTCATCAGAGCGGCGAGCTCGCTTGCGAGATCCCGCTGATCATCTCCAACCACCCCGACAACAAACCCATCGCCGACTTCTACAAAATTCCCTACAAGGTCATCTCGATCACGAAGGACAACAAGCAGCAGGCGGAAGAACAGATCCACTCACTCATCGAAGCTCACCACGCCAATTTCATGGTCCTCGCGCGCTACATGCAGATTCTCTCCAACGATTTCGTCAACCGCTATCCTCAACGCATCATCAACATCCACCATTCGTTTCTGCCCGCCTTCGTCGGCGCCCGCCCCTACCATCAAGCCTTCGAGCGCGGCGTGAAGCTGATCGGGGCAACCAGCCACTATGTCACCGAAGTCCTGGACGACGGCCCCATCATCGAACAAGACGTCGTCCGCGTCTCCCACCGCGACACTGTCGAAGACCTCATTCGCAAAGGCCGCGACCTTGAAAAAGTTGTCCTCTCCCGCGCCGTTCGCTGGCACGTTGAAAGCCGTGTTCTCCTTTACGGCAACAAGACTGTAGTCTTCTAGGAACTCCTCTCGCAGCTACGCGAAAGGCCATGCACTTCCGCGGACCTTGCCGTCAACATGAAGTTCCATTCCGGTAGTAACTTGCGACTCAGGTGACTTTCGTCTTTACTTAAACAGCAGTAAATAATTCCCTCAAACCGACGGGGAGATCTCACTCGCGGGAGTGTTTCTTGGCCGAGGACCTTAAATTTGAATTGTCAATCCTGGCGACAGTCCAGGGTTTTTATCAGAAGCTGATGCGAGATTCGCTTGGGGGCGATGTCCCCATTCCGCGCGGGCTCGATGAGGCCTCGCTCCGCCAGTCGGAGGGAGACCTTCCCGAAACTCTTTCCCGGATGTATCGCTGGCTGCATCTTCTGGATATGGCGATTACACCCGCCATGCTGCGGCAGGCGCTCACGCCAGATACGGATTCGGAAGTCGCCGAGGCCCTGCTTCGTTACTTTGTGCGGCGCCGCGAGCCTTCCGAAGTGAACCGCGATAAGACTGATCTGATTTCAACTTTTCTTTACCGTCATCCCCGGGTCGCCGGACAATGGCAACAGCACGGCTACGGACTGGACGGATCACTGCCGCTCTCTCCGTTCGAGATTGCGCTGATTGAAATTCTCGCCGATACCGACGTTCCCTCGCTACCCGAAGAACACGTGCAATTATTGCGAAACTTCGACCCGTTCCGCGAAGAAATTGCCCGCTATCGCGACTTCAATGCCCTGATGGACTCGGGCATTGTTTCGCGAGTGCGTGAGTTGAAACGTTGCCTGGACTCGTCCTTCTATCATCCCGGCGTATTAGCTACAGTAGCAGCGCACAATTCTGCATTCGGTGAGCGCTTTGACAAACTCTTCGCCAATGCTTTGGGAGAGATCAAACAGTTCGCGCAAGCCCTGGATGAAATGGGCGGCAGCATTCTTAGCACGGTGGATGGCGTGGAAGTCACGGTCGAGCACGTCGCCGCCATCGAGCAGCAGGAAATGCTGGATGCCGATTACGGCGGCGCGCTGGAAAAATTTCGCCGGGTCTCGCGCTTGAAGAAGGAACTGGACCGCCGCCCGCCCATTCGCAAGTCG
>Ga0207011_1146_pt1 | contig 14578 bp, 15 predicted proteins | sample Alteio_BWMinCont_79_FD_153466 | JGI IMG/M metagenome (GOLD analysis project Ga0207011, IMG submission 153466) | Enriched cells from forest soil in Barre Woods Harvard Forest LTER site, Petersham, Massachusetts, United States -... | ecosystem: Environmental > Terrestrial > Soil > Temperate forest >...
TCAATTCCCGCAGGCTTCCGCCCCCTCAAGGACAGGGTCAATGTTGTCCTTACCCGCAATGCCGATTATTCGCTGCCCCAGGGTGTCTTCAAAGCAGATTCGCTGGACGGCGCTTTTAAACTCCTGGCGCCGGGACCAATCGATCGCGTATTTATTATCGGCGGAGCTGAAATATACAGCCAGGCCATGCAGCACGATCGCTGCGGCCTTCTCTATTTGACCGAAGTGCGCGGTCGCTTTGATTGCGATGCCTTTTTGCCCGAATACAAAGGATTGTTTCAGCTGGTCTCATGCTCTGAAGTTATGATTGACAGTAATCTAGAATTTTGTTTCAAGGTCTATCAGTTCAATCTTCCTGACTTTGTCGATGCACTTCCTTCCTGAAGGTCCTGGGCCCGCTCAATGAATCGCATAAGCTTCTGGTCCATTCTGACTCTGGCCAGCCTCGCCGCGCTCCTGGCGCTCTCTGGCGGTGAGTGCGGCGTGGCCCAGCAGGGTAGAAATGAAGGTGACAAGGAGAAGCAAAAGGAGCAAACGATCAGGAGAGGCAAAATAATCTTTGTCAAAGCCACATGCTGGGGTTGCCATCCCCATGGAGAAAATTCACTGCATGGCGATAAACCGCTTAAGGGGCCGGCTTTCGCAAAAAAATACAGGAGCGATCAAAGCATCATCGACTTTGTTCGCAAGGGATCTCCCAATGAAGGAATGCCGCCCTTCCCCAAAGACAAACTTTCAGATCAAGATTTGAAGAGTGTGATTGTGTTTATCAGAAGTTTGAGTACCGATTAGTGCAAAGCGACGACGATTTTGATCCCAACTTTACTCCGCAGATAGTGCTCAGTGCTTATTGCCAGGGCATCTTTCCCATGGGCAATGATCAGGGCACTATCGATTGGTACCGGCCTGATCCCAGAACCATCTTTGATTTGCAGTTATTTCACGTGCCCAAGCGGTTGATGCGCACTTACCGTCAGGGTTTGTATGAGATCCGCATCAATCAACGATTTGAGGAGGTAATGTGGGCTTGTGCCGATCGCGACAGCACCTGGATAACGGATAAAATTGTCCGATTATACAGTTTTCTCAATCAGCGCGGGCTTGCACATTCGGTCGAAGCCTATCAGGACAACCAGCTGGTCGGTGGTCTATATGGTGTCGCCCTTGGTGGCGCCTTCATGGGCGAATCGATGTTTTACCGGGCCACCGATGCTTCCAAGATATGCCTGATCTTCTTAGTGGAGCGTATGAGGGAACGCGGTTATGTCCTGCTGGACACACAATACGCAACAAAACACCTGGCCACTTTCAACGCTCAGACAATTCCGAGGATTGAATATGAGGCCAGGCTCAATTATGCATTGACTCTGAATTGCCGATTTGACTAATTCAGCGTTTTTGTTTGGATTACCCTGGTTGGATATATCGACCGGTATTACTTACCAGTCATTTTTTTCCAACCGGCGCTAATTCCATGACCAATCTTGCGGGGAGCCCACATGATGGCGTTGCCGACTTTTTTGGCGCCAGCTTTGATTTTGCCGTCTTCAGCCTGAGCTTGGCTGCCAAACGCAATGGTGGAAATTGCAATTGCAGCAATAACTAGAAGGGACTTGATTTTCATTAGTTTTGATTCCTCTACCAAACACAGCTTGCCATTTTGCCACCAATCTCAGTTTTTGTAAAATATCAGCGTCTTCACGACCAGCGGCAGGGAGTGCGTATATCTATCGCTTAAACTATTGCTATGCACTGGTTTGCCTATATCCAAGTAGTCTCCGTCTTCAATTACGAGGCCGTCTACGCTAATTATTCTCTTATCTGGCACAAGCCTCTTTAGAAGTTGCCCCAGGACCATGGCAATGTCCTGATCGTAGGTGACGACGAGAGGTTCAGCTGCTTGCATCTCCTCCTGCACCTGGGCCAGAGTCTCAGCCAGATGTTTCACCCGAGTATATTGCAATTGATTACGGTCCAGTCCAACAAGTGACAGTGCCACAGGTTGCTTCGACCAATCTATCTGTTTCAACTCGATTGCCTTCCTTATATTGGCGGCCAGATGTTTTTGGTCCGAGCCATCAATCTTTATAAGTGGCAGGTTTCGCAGCGGAAGACAGTCAATTGCAAAATCAATTGTCGAGCCCGATAGTTGGAGGGTATGCATGCCTGCTCCCAGGACGGTGGCTCTAATCGCCTTGTCCGCAACTTCAAATTTGATCTTGCGCTGCCGCAAAAGTTGATTGAGCGCCCTGGCCAGATAAATGCCAAAGTCTTGATACTCGTTTGCCCTATCGTCAATGTAAGCGTCTGCTGCAGTTGCGGATTGCATCAAGGCAGCCACTCCGCCCGAAAAAAGTATTGTTTCCGGTGTCCTATCGAGCGTCAGCACCGGGGTCAACCAGAGCTGGCTCAATTGATCACTTAAATGGCCGCCTTTGGCGCAGAGGTCGCAGAGTAAAGCGGCCATTAACTCCGCCAGGCGAGCAAGCTCAGAGGCAAATTGATCAAGTGGCGCACCGACTTTCAGGTCAATGTTATGACTGCGGCACAACAGGGCGGCCGACTGAGACATGCGAGAAATTTTTCCGGAGGAAAATCTCACTGCCCTTCCGCCGATTGAAAGGGCACCGGTGCCTGCGATTTCGCCGTCCTTGATCCAGGCAAAATTGCTGGTACCGCCGCCGATATCGAGTGCCAGTATGCGTTTGCCCTGCTCTTTTGAGCGCGCCTGCGCACCCGAGCCGCGCGCGCAAAAAATACTTTCCAGGCCGGGGCCGGCAGATTCCACGACAAATTCTCCGGCAAACTTTGCTACTTTTTCCACAATTGCCCGGGCATTTCTTGTCCGGGCAGACTCACCGGTAATAATGACCGCACCGGTCTGCACTGCGGTCATATCTAGATTGGCTTCCTTTGCCGCTTTTAAATAGACGTCCTGAACAATTTTGGCAACAGCTTCAGCATTGATTCGACCGTCCCCGGTTAGAGGAGTCTCGTAAATCGGGCTTTCAAATAGAATCTCTCTGTCCGTTATACCTAATTGACTTATATGCGTTGGCCGGGCACGGTTTCCAAACTTCAGACTGGTCAATACAAGATGTGTAGTGGTCGTGCCGATGTCGATACCGACGCTGAGCAATCTGTCTTCTGCGGCGCTAGGTGGCATTGCCATGGACAAAAAAACTAACCCAGTGCCTGCAGTCTTACGCCCGAAACTTTGTTTTTCAAAATGCGATCGACCACTTTTACGATAAAAGCGCCTGCCTCCACCGCCGGTGTGCCCCGCGGATGAATGTTGGAGACTACCGTGCGATCCGAGCTAATTGTTGTTGCCGGATTGGGACCATAGGTAATGTACGCCGAAAGTCCTGTGGCGCAACTCAGTCCTGGCCTTTCACCAATGAGATTGATTGCCACCTTGGCGCCGGCAATGTGGCCAATTTGATCGGCAACAGCAACTCGACCGTACTGCACGATCACAGGCCTGGCCAGTGTCAGACCCAGGGCGGCAAAACCGTCGAGCAAGACCGGATAGAGGTCGGGTACATTTTGTTCCACTGCCATGGCAGAAAGCCCATCCGAGACCACTATTTGCACGTCGGTGCCGTTGTCGTTTTGGATCGTCCTTTTGAGCATGTCCAGCGTTTCGGTATTGAGACGCTTGCCGCGGGGCGGAAATAGGACAAATTCCTCCCGATTTTGAGCCAGGGAACTGATTGAAAGAGCCTCATACTGGCGGCAAAATTTTTCGACAAATTGCTCGGATAATTTGCTTTTGACAGCGTCCTTGGCCTCGGCATGATCCGCCCAAAATTTTATCAGGGCCTGGGTCAAAGGGCGCGTCCCGCTGCGTCCGACACCAATGCGAGCCGGCGTCAGGGCCTTCAGTCTGTTTATTGTTTGCCTGGCCTGTTTATCTATCATTGAGCATAGGTTACACTACCCCGGGATATATTGTGGCCACATGACCTGGCCAAATTTTCAGCTCTGGTTTTGAATTGTGCCAATAACTCAGATCCCCCTGCTCACTTCTGATTCCCGGTTTGTTTGATGCGACTTGCCACAACTATCAGCGGACAAAAATTTCATTTTGGTTCTCTCAAAGAGGTATTGGCCAAGGCCGGGGAAGAAAAGTCCGGTGACCGCCTGGCGGGCATTGCCGCTGGCAGCGAGCGCGAAAGGGTGGCTGCCAAGAGCGTTCTTTCCGAAGTGACCATGCATGCTTTGCATGACAATCCGGCGATTTCGTATGACGATGATGAAGTGACGCGCATTACCCTCGACAATCTCGAGCAAGAGGCCTATCAATCAATCAAAAATTGGACAGTGGCCGAGCTTCGCGAATTTCTATTGAACGGTGATACAAATCTTGCCGACGTGCAAAAAATTCAAAACGGTTTGACCGGAGAAATGGCTGCTGCCTGCGCCAAGATTATGTCCAACATGGATCTTGTGCTGGCTGCGCGCAAATGTCGCGTAATCTCCAAAGCTAAGACCACTCTTGGTTTACCAGGCCGGCTTGGCTCTCGTCTGCAGCCCAATCATCCCTCCGATGCGATAGATGGCATCAGGGCTTCAATCTTTGAAGGATTGTCCTATGGAATCGGAGACGCTGTAATTGGTATCAACCCTGTTTACGATACTCCCGAGACAGTGGCGAGGTTACTGAGCGAGACCGACAAACTGATCAATGATCTGAAAATTCCAACTCAAAACTGCATTCTTTCACATGTTACGACACAGCTCAAGGCAATAGAGCGGGGAGCGCCTGCTGGACTTATTTTTCAGAGTATTGCCGGAAGCGAAAAAGGGAATAAAGCATTTGGCATAGACAACGCTCTCTTAAGCCAGGCTTATCAAGTCGGCGAAGAACTTCACGGTAAAGACGGTCAGTCGACGATGTATTTTGAAACCGGTCAGGGTTCTGAACTTTCTTCAATGTCACATTACGGCGCCGATCAACTGACCATGGAAGCTCGTTGTTATGCTCTTGCTCGTTGCTTCAAGCCTTTCTTAGTCAATGATGTGGTGGGCTTTATTGGGCCTGAGTATTTAGCCGACGGCAGACAAATGATCCGGGCTGGTTTGGAAGATCATTTTATGGCTAAATTGCTGGGCCTGCCGATGGGAATCGATGCCTGCTACACCAATCACATGGCTGCCGATCAAAACGATCTGGAAAATCTGACAATCTTGCTTACGGCTGCCGGAGTAAATTATTTTATGGGTGTGCCGATGGGAGACGATGTGATGCTCTCATACCAAAGCACGAGCTTTCATGACACGGCTGCCCTGCGCCAGATCTTTGGCCTGCGCCCTGCCCCGGAATTTGAAGCCTGGCTTGAGGATAGAGGAATTATGAAGGATGGTCAGCTGACTGCGCGTGCAGGGGATCCCGCATTTATGATGGCCATGCTCTAGATCGTGTTTAGAAGCCGCTGGGACCGGTAGGAGTGCTTGTTGGTTGCGTGGATGGTGAAGATGACACCGTTCCACTTCCACCGCCTCCATTGACGATTTCAGCGTGCACTATGCGGTCTCCTGGGGCGATGCCATAAATTGTGCTCAGACCTTTGACCACTCCGCCAAAAATTGCGTATTGTCCATCTAGTTGGGTCATAGGTTTTTTCAAAATATAAAACTGGCAGCTGGCCGAATTGGGATTATCCGATCTGGCCATGGCCACGACGCCAGCGGCGGAGTGGTGAAGACTGCGGTTGATTTCCAGAGGGATGTACCTGGTCCTGCCGGTAGCGGGATCGACAAAGCTGCCCTGACCATTGCCATTAGGATCGCCACCCTGGATACACCAGGTCTCAACTCGGTGAAATGATTTGCCGTCATAAAATCCGCGACTGACCAGGTCGAGGAAATTGCGAGCGGTGGTCGGGACCATATTGACGTAAACACGTATGGCCATGGTCCCTTTGGTGGTTTGCATTATCACCACCGGGTCAGACTGCTGGGCCCGGCCAGGTTCTTGATTTACGGCCAGGGTCAGGGTTGTGGCAATTAAAAGGGCCGGCAATAAATTTTTGAGGGTCAAAATCATGGTTTGAATCTTCAATGGTTTGGGAATAGAAAGACGAACTATATATAGTACAAAATATGAAATTTTGATTTTGGACTATCTGGGGCTTGGGCAAGTACCTCATGGGGTGTTTTCAAATAGTCCTGAGAGGGGCAAATGCCATATAGGACTATAAGTTAGGAAAGGCGGCACATCAATGGCATTATATGCGGACCTTCACAGACATCTTGGTGGAGCGCTGCATCCTCGAATCATCTACAAGTTTTTGCAGAGACAGGATCATCCTGTACTTAACTACTTCCCAGATTACGATGGTTTTTATAACTGGTTCACCAGACCATGCAGAACCCTGGAAGAGTTTGTGAAGATTCACTCACTTGTGGAAGAGCTTCAAAGCCTCGAGCATCTCCCTTATTTTTGCCAACGTCTTTGCCGAGGCGCCTACACATTTGAAAATTTGCAGTATCTTGAACTGCGCTACAACCCTTACTTTCGCACTGATCATAAGATGACTGTGGCCAAACGTTTGGGTCAAATGAATCAGATCGTGGAAATGATTTCGGCAAATGTCAGGCCTGCCGACTACCCGATTACTGTCAAACAGATCCTTTGCTTTGACCGTCGATTGCCCAAGACAATCAACGACGCTATCCTCAAGTGTGCTCAAGACAACCTCGGTCCAGTGGTGGGAGTGGATCTAGCCGGCCCGGAGATCAATACCGAGCGAACCGAAGACTGGGTCAAGCTTTTCGCCCGAGCCAGGGCTTTTGGGTTGAAGACGACATGCCACCTGGGCGAAACCAGCATAGACAATGTTGACCCTAGATATTTCATGCATCTGGATCGAATTGGTCACGGAATACACATCCCTATCGACAAACCTCAGATGCTTAAAGAGTTGGCAAAGCGTCAGATCACTCTGGAGGTATGTCCGACCAGTTACCGTCAAACCGGAGTGCTGAAAGACTTTGCAGACCTGAGGACCGTCTTCACGCGCTGTCGTGAGGCTGGAGTGGCAATTGCTGTTTGTACCGATAACCCAGGAAGAAATCCGGCACCCTGTACCCTGCCGGGTGAATATGAACGACTGATCGACCATGACGTGATTGATTTTCATGAACTGAAAGAAATCCAGAACGAAGCATTCAGATCAGCCTTCGGATTTGTCGGCAACACCAGGTTGCCCTGAGCTTCCAAAATACTGATGAACAGCCGCTTTCATTCTGATCCGATCGGACAGATTTTGACCATCAAGCCAGCTTGATAACTATTTATGGACACATGCATCAGAGGTTTTTTGTCCTGCAACCGGATCGCATTTGTAAACTGACGGCAGGAAATTGCAAACTTGCAAAAAATTTTTTTTTGGCCTCTTTCGAGCAAAAAGTGATACCACTTCAAAAACATCAATGCATGCGGAGATTGGCTTAACATGCCGATCTCAGACGGTGCTGAACTTTTTGCAATTTGCCTCAAGAGAGGTTTTTTGATCGTTCGCGGCAGATTTTTGTCGGGATCTATATATTGCAATTTTTTCAAAGTGAATGTACTCTATGGTGCGTGTGGTGTGACAGGAAAAAGAGCAACTCTAAATTGTTGATTGCTCTTTTATCAACGAAGGTGGTTTAAGAGGGTAGACACAGGCCAAGTTGGGACATATATAGGTTCCACTTTTGACCTTTCTCTACCTGCTCAGGAATCGAACAGCTAAGTTTCAAGCCCGAAATAAAACTGTACGTCTGTTATCCACCAGAAATGAATACTAAGGGAGAAAAATTAAATGGTCATGAAAAAGAAGAAAAAGGCAACCGCGCGGAGAGCAAATCCTGCCGCCGCCGTAGCCGAAGAAGGCGCCCCAGTGGCTGCGAAGCCAAAGAAGGCCGCTAAGAAGAAAGCTGCTCCTAAGAAAGCTGCTAAAAAAACAACCAAAAAAGCTGCTCCTAAAAAAGCAGGCGCCAAAAAGGCAACTGCCAAAAAGGCCGCTCCTAAAAAAGCAGCAGCCAAAAAAGCAGCTCCTAAGAAAGCCGCAGCCAAGAAAGCAGCCCCGAAGAGAGCCGCAGCGAAGAAATCAACCGCTAAAAAAGCAGCTCCCAAAAAGGCAGTAGCCAAAAAAGCAGCTCCTAAGAAAGCCGCCGCCAAGAAGACTACCGCCAAAAAAGCAGCTCCTAAAAAAGCCGCTAAGAAGTCGACTGCTAAGAAGAGCGTAGCCAAAAAAGCCGCTCCTAAAAAAGCCGCGAAAAGAAAGCCAGCTAAGCGTTCCAGCAAAGCCAAAAAAGCAGCAGCACCAGCAGCTGGTGGCGATGGCGGGATGGGCTAAATAGATTATCTGACCAAACCATCGATATATCGATTGGTCTTCAGATAGATATCTCAAAAGAGGTCCGGAGCAATCCGGGCCTCTTCTTTTTTCTTCTATGGCAAAAATTATCGGGCGCTCATTAGAATTTTGCTGAGATACCGGTGCTGCCCAACTCAAATGAATGTCCGAAGAAACACTGCGACAGTTTGGCGGATTTCCGCATGCAAATCTGACATCGGTCCTGAACGTAATGCCGGTTCAACCGATGGGCCGGCAGTCTGATGTTGAATATTGCCGGACAGGTAGTAGTCGCCGTTTTTAAGATAAAGGCGCGAATATCTTTAATTGGTCTAAAACGTAATAGCGGCAATGGTTTCGGACCTCGGCTGTAATCTGCCCAACGGCCCCAGAGGTTTATCAGCCGGCCTCAATTTTCTCCTTTGGCTCGGCGCATATTCGATCGGGTGAAAACTTGATCTGGGTGCAAGGCAAGATTGGAGCAGAAAAAAGTTCAACCAATAATCGTGCAATTTCTGTAAACGGATGTAAAGCGCGATAGGGTCAGTCGTGTTTTCTTTCCCAAAATACTGCTCTGGTCCCCAACAAATGCCCGGTTATTTTGCCGGAAACGATTTGAAAAGTGATACTAAATACGGTGCAGAAAAATTGACATTATCAGTATGCGACTGCATGCAAAAAGCGCTCCACGTCTTGCCATATTGTCTGCATGCTCTCAATCAATTCGTGACCATCATCGAGTTCATTCAACTGCACCCATTGGCCATTCGACAGGCTAAATTTTCGACTCAGATCAACTGGCACGGAGGCGTCGTTGATTCCGTGGAAAATGAGGGTGGGCACATTTACCTTCAGATTTTCAGTCTCAATCACTTCCAGGTCTTCAATAAATGTGTAGGCCAGATTGAGTTCTATGCCGGCGCCGTAGTGAAAATAGGATCTCACTCCTGTCTCTTTCCATTTGTTCATTGCTTCCTGGCCGATCAGATCACGCCATCTGGCCTTAATACCAAAGGCGGGCGCGAGCAGAATCAATTTCGTTATCCGGTACTGGCTTAGCTTTTCACTGGCTATGGTGGCTAACAGACCACCCAGGCTCGAACCCATAAGAATGATTTCTCGGTCTTGTGCTATTTCTGCGGCAACATATTTCACGGTCTCAATTTGTGCGCTTAAAGTCATCTGCTCAAAAGTAGGCACGTTCAAATCCGGCAAGAATACATCTGCGCCTGATTGCTCAAACTTTGCTTTGAAGAACTGAGCCTTGGTCGATCCCGGACCTGAGGCAAAGCCGTGCAGATAGATAACGCTCAAGGGCTTAGTTTGTCCGGACAAATCCATACCAGGGGTTGGAGTTGATCAAAGATGTGAGTTGAAGTTCAAGGGAAGCTTGATCGGTGGCGTCGGCCTTCGTGACCAATATTTTGTCTTCGGCGGTGTAGAAAGCAAAAAGCCAGACGCGCGTCGGCTCTTCCACACAACAGATCCATTGATGGAAGTCGGGGGCGGAAATTAGATAGTAAACAAAACCACTAACATCTCCCTGCTGAAAAAAGTTGGGAAGATTTTTTTGCCAGTCGGCGCGATCGAGAAGATATATGGTCTGGCGGATGGCACCGCCATCTGTTACCTGGATGGCATTTTCTACTTTCTGAAAATCGCTCCACTTGGTTGGCAGATAGAGATAGAGCGTTCCCTTGAGAGTATTGCCATAATCAAGAGGGCGCAGGCACCAGTCAGGGGTCTGGCTGGAATGTATAAAGGTATCGAAAGTAAATTTGTCTTGGGCCATCCCGAGCTTCATTGCCAGGGAAGGGGCGCAAGCCTCGACGGTAGTATCGGGGAATCGGCCATTCTCTACCCAGTCTCTGAGAATTTGCTGGAAATATGAATGAACGGTCGTCTGAGTCATCAATTTCTTTATCCTCAGGTTATCTAGTCACTGCCTAAACCGCTAGATACAACCTGGTCGCCGGTCTCTCTATATAAGGATGTGCCAAATAAGCTTACTAGATTCTTCCAGACTGCGACAATAATTATTCCGCCATTGATACGCCAAAACACACTGGTCATGGGCGAGGAAGTCAAGGGAGTTTGTTGTGATTCGGCCCTTGGATAAATTATGCAAAACTTTATTAAGAACCTTTGCAGCCTTAAAACCCAATCCGGCCGTGTATCTTCAGATTTAACACAACCCTAACTCAGGCTGGGTTGTGCTTAATCAGCGTCTCCTAGCATTATGGGCTTGTTCATCTCAGTTGCATGGGTCAGTGTGCCTATTGTCAAGCGAGGTGACAGTCGATACAACATTGGGAGATTGCAAATGCAGAAGACTCAACTGGCAGCAGCGCTCGCTGCGGTTCTCGGACTCGCAATTGGTGGAGCAGCTTTCGCTGATGACAAACCAGCTGCTGACGCCAAGACCGAAGTCAAAGAAACAAAGACCGAAACAAAATCCGATGCCAAAGCTACAAAGAAAGAGCATCACAAGAAGGCCGCTAAAGCCGAAAAAGGCAAAGAAGGATCTTGCAAGGGTAAAGAAGGATCCTGCAAAGCTAAGTAATTAGCGATACCAGGACCAATTAACATCAGTCGGGCGCAACTGCGCTCACTGGCGGACTGGCAATTTTGGAGTAGCAGCTCACCTGATGAGCAGTGAATTTCTCGCCGCTAAAGCTAGGATGCCAAATTTGGGCATCGGGCTTGGACTTAGGAGAGAGCTAGCGACACAAATATTTGCCAGTTCCGCCAGTATCGACTGGCTGGAACTCGTTCCCGAAAATTATATGAACCTGGGCGGTCATGCCAGAAGCCGCCTGGATCAGGCAAAAAGTAAATTTCCTCTCGTCACTCATGGCGTCAATTTATCGATCGGCAGCACGGATGAGCTCAATAACGAGTACCTGCATAGCCTGTCGCAACTTCTAGACTATATCGATGCTCCCTGGTGGAGCGATCACCTCTGCTTTACTTCAGTGTCGGGCTCCTATATGCACGACCTTCTGCCTCTGCCCTTGTCGGCGGAGGCGGTCAACCATGTAGCTTCGCGCGCTAAATCGGCCCAGGAAATTGTCGGGCGCCCGATGTTGCTCGAGAATATTTCCTATTACATGCACATGCCAGACTCGCATCTGCAAGAGACCGACTTTATCTGCAAAATAATGGACAGTGCAGACTGTGGTTTGCTGCTCGATGTAAACAATGTCTATGTCAATTCGGTCAATCTCAATTTTGACCCTTACAAGTTTATTGATGAACTGCCCCTGGAGCGCGTCGTGCAGATGCATGTGGCTGGGCACAGCAGAAGAGACGATCTGCTTATCGACACCCACGGTGCTGCCGTGATTGAGCCTGTTTATCAGCTGCTTGAGTATGTCTTGATGCGCACCGAAGTAAAAGCGATTTTGCTGGAGCGCGACCAGAACTATCCTGACTTTGAAGATCTTTTGAAAGAGCTGGAAGAAATTCGCAGCATTGCCCGTCGGGTGCAACCGGCGCTGGTGGCTAAGTCCGGCCTTTGCAAAAGCGCATGAAGAGCAAGAGAATTCCCAAGCTGCATCAGATCGAAAACAAGCTGAGCCGGCTTTGGACCAACCGCGAGGAAAGATCCAGGTATCTGGAGACTGAAGTGAGCTCGGCCTGTGCCAGCGGCTCGGTCGCCTCCGCCGATGCAAGGGACTCAGCCGACGATGATTTTGTCGCCCAAATCGATGCTGCCGGCGTGAGACTGTACAGTTCGCTGATTGAAATTGGGCGAATGGATCTCATGTCGTCGATATATCCGGTAATGGAAGAGCTTCTGGGCAAACAATTCAAACCTCTCGTCTTCGATTATTTCGAGAGCATGCCCCCGGTGCACTATAACCTCAACCAGTCTGCTAGCCGTTTCCCGCAATATGTGCAGGGTCTGGAAAAACTGATGGGCCGCTATCCCTTTTTGGCCGAGCTGGCTGACTATGAATGGATTGAACTGGCTGTACTGGAAGATCCGGCAGCGGATAACCAATACGAATATAGTAAATCGGGAATGGAAGTCGACCCCAGCATATTTGCCGGGCTGACTCCTGTGCTCAACAGCGTTTTCATAGGACGCAGGTACAGCTTTGCCATACCGAAGCTTGTTCAAGAGATCAAAGCAGGCAAAAAATTACCCCGGCGCTTCAAGCAAGAGCCAACCTGCGCTGTGGTCTACCGCGATCCCTGCACCCTCGACGCACGTTTTTTAGAAGTCGGTGAGGTCTCACTGGGGATGCTTGAAACAATCAAAGAAAACCCCAGCATCACGTATGGCGAGCTGATAAAACAGATCTGCGGTCAAGATTCGAATAATGTGCAAAATATTCTGACCGGCGCCCTCGAAGCAATTGAACAGTTCAAAGAGTTGAAGCTGATTGTTTCTGAAAAACCCGCTCAGTTACCGGCAAAAGAAGCGACAAAAAAACTGGTGAAAAAATCAGGGCGCGCCTAGCGTATTAAATGCCTCTTCCACCTTGCTTTTAGCCAGGCGAGCCGTGTCCAGTTCGGGGTCGGAAGTCACTTCGTCGCCGCCCTTGAGATAAAGCAGATATTCAATATTGCCCTGAGGACCTTTGATTGGCGAATGGGTCAGTCGTACTGACAGTGGTTTCTCAGCCAGTGCAAATTGGATAACGTTATCCACAACGCTGATATGTATGCTTGCATCTCGCACCACGCCGCCTTTCCCCACATTCTCCCGGCCTGCCTCAAATTGAGGCTTGATCAATACAATCATTTCAAAGGCCCGGGGAGAAAGAAGCTGGAAGAGTGCCGGCAGTGTTTTAGTGACAGAAATGAATGAAACGTCCATCACCGCTAAATCCGCTCGTTCTGGCCCGGCTCCTGCGGGCCCATCAGCGGCGGCTTGCCCGGCGGAGGTGGTTTCATGGTCATGGCCCTGGCTGCCCATGTAAAGCTGATCGGCCTTCAAATTGCGGATATTGACTCGCTCCAGTACTTTCACCCGGCTGTCCTGTCTCAAGGACCAATCCAGCTGCCCGTAACCGACGTCAACTGCATAGACAAACCGCGCCCCATTCTTTAAGAGACAATCGGTGAATCCACCAGTTGATGCGCCGGCGTCAATGGCCACACGATCTTTTACGTCAAGGTCAAAATAACTGAGTGCGCGCTCCAATTTCAGACCACCGCGGCTGACATAAGGACAGAGATTGTAGCTTTTGATGATCTCAATCACGGCCTCTTCGCCAACGGCCGTACCGGCCTTGGTGATCTTGCGCCCATCGACGAGTATGGCACCATCCATGATGGCAGTGCGCGCCGCCTCGCGGCTGGGAAAAAGGGCGCGACTTATGAGAATGTTATCGAGCCGTTCTTTCTTCTTCATCTTGTCAATGGGCATCTTCTTGTAAATGGGCTGGTGCCAATCATTTGCTCCTGGGCCCTGCAACTTGTAGAATATCAAAGACTATGTCCAGTGTATGTGCGTCTATTGTGGAGCAGACCTGGCTGGATGAAGACACCGCCTTGAAAGCGGCTGCCCCGAAAGGGGTTGGGGGTTCGAGTCCCTCCTGCTCCGCCACTTTTCAATCTGATAATTTATAGCGGCTGCCTCCTGATCAGAAAGAGCGCGGCTAAATTTGGCGCCCTAAAAATCCGACGCCGGACAGATGCAACCTTTCTCCGGCTGCTGTTTTTGAACATGGCCCTTAAAGGCCGAGCAATAACCTGGGCATACATTCTTGTATATATGCATTCTTGTATATATGCGGTTGTCCGGGCTTACAGGCTCGAGCTTGAGGAAGGCTTTTCTACCTTGACCTTGGCTCCCGAGAGCTTGACCACAAATTGCAATTCCTGGCCTTTAAATCCAGGTACATCCTTGAAGGGAGCGGAGGCGGTGATGGCGTTTTCCAGCGCGCTTGAAATTTTCTCGATGTCTTCATCGGGAATTTCTTGCTTCTCCAGACGTTTGAGATTGCCTTGCTTATCCACACCGACAGTCAAGCGCACTTTCCACTTCTTGCGGCTCTCTTTGTCTTTCTTCATTTCTTCCTGAGCCCATTCAGGCAGCTCCAGGTTGGACTTAACCTTATCCTTGACCGTATCAAAAAACGCTTGCAAGTCTTCGGCGGTGGCAGCCTTCTTCTTGGGCGAATCTTCTTCATCGTCGCCATCGCCGGACGCCACTCCAGTGCCGGTTTCGGTGGAGGGTTCAGACTCATTACCAGTGCTTGGTGTTGCCAGTTTTT
>Ga0207011_1147_pt1 | contig 14572 bp, 12 predicted proteins | sample Alteio_BWMinCont_79_FD_153466 | JGI IMG/M metagenome (GOLD analysis project Ga0207011, IMG submission 153466) | Enriched cells from forest soil in Barre Woods Harvard Forest LTER site, Petersham, Massachusetts, United States -... | ecosystem: Environmental > Terrestrial > Soil > Temperate forest >...
CGGGCGTCGGGGCTGAGGCGTTCGGGGGTCCAGGCGGGAGTCCAGACGACGTTGACCTTGGCGTCGCGGATGCCGGGAAGCTGCTCGAGGCGCGACTTGACCTGGGCGCTGATGTTGACGTGTTCGGGGCAGCCTTGCGAGGTAAGGGTCATGTCGATGGTGACGTCCTGTTTAGCGTCCTCGGGATTCTCGGCGGGCGCGGGAGCGAAGTTCACGGTGTAGATGAGGCCGAGGTCGACGATGTTGACAGGGATCTCGGGATCGTAACAACTTCGGAGCGCGCTGAGGACGTCTTGTTCGGTGACTGGCATTGGTTTCTTTTCTGCGGTGTTCAAGTCTTGGCTGCAGGTTAAAGCTGCATTCCTTTATTTAGCCTATATCCAGTGTAACTCAGGAATTCAGGGGTGGGATAGTGTCCAAGAATCATTAACACCCTTCGACTTCGCTCAGGGCAGGCTGGGGGGCACGGGGTTACACGGGGCAGGGCACACGACAATTGATTTTATCTGATAGAGTTTTTGCGCATGATGAGTCCAGAGGCGAAACAGAGAATTCAGATTGCGTTGGCGTTGGCGCTGGTGGTGGCGGGAATACGCGCGGGATACATTCTTTACCAGCGGCATGAGGACTATGAGGCGGCGCAGAAGGTGGAGCAGGCGAAGAAGGCCGGCTACTCCAATGCGGATTATTATGTGACGCCGAAGAAACTTTATCCCTACGATTTGAATTCGGCGAAGATGCTGACGGAGCAGCCGGTGTGGGTGAAGGAAGGATATCGCTACACGTATTATCGGTACGTGCCAGTGGTGAAGCGCGTCGATTTTGCGCATGAGGCAGGACTGTTGGGCCCGATCGAGCGGCTGGCAATAACGGACGTGATGGCGGTTGCCGCGCCGGGTGGCAGGAAGCAGGTAGTGGCGACGTTTGACAAAGACGAGCACAGCTTTGCGGTGCCGATCGGATTCGCGAGCGATGGCCAGTACAAGATTTATTCGGATGAGATGTTCTACGTGGAAGATCCGCACGAGCTGTATAAGCATTGGCCAGCGGAGATTTGGCAAGCGGTGGCGCAGCATGAGGTGAAGCCGGGAATGAATGAGCTGCAGGCGGATTTTGCGGTGGGGATGGGCGTGCCGGATGCGGGCGCGTCGTCGAATGAGAAGACGGTTCGGTATCCGAATGGAGGGAAGCCGCTGGTGGTGATTTATAGCGGAGGGAAGGCGACGGAGGTTAAAGCGGGGAGTTAGGTCGGGTTCATTTTGAATGTGGCACCGGTTCGTCGTGGGGAAGCGTTGCAGGGCATTTATGAGCGTGGTAGTGCAGGGATCCTTCGACTGCGGTTGATCTTCGCGCTTGAGGCGCGAAGATCAATCCTCGCTCAGGATGACAAACGTTTGCAGGAATAAGAGTGGGAGACGCTTGGAGTTCATTTTGATCCGGCTCGTTCTTCCGCTTCGTCAACAAGGTACTCGCTGCTGACCAATCCGCTCGGATATTGCTTGGTTGCGATGTGACGGAGGTGGATGTCGTGGGGGAGCGAGCTGAAGAGAGGGATCCCTTCTCCGATGAGCACGGGAACGCGAGTGATGATGAGACGTTGAATGAGGCCGGCGCGCAGGAAACGTTGAATGGTGATGCCGCCGTCGATGTATAAGTGCTTTGCGCCGCTGGCAGCGAGTTTTGAAACAATTTCAGCGGGCGGCCCGGACATTTGTTCAACTATGCCTCCGACGACTTTCGACAAATCGAGGGGCTGACTACTCAGAACGACTACGCGCTTTTTGCCGTAGGGCCACGGGCTCATGGTGAGAACCGTTTCGAAGGTTTTGCGGCCCATCACGATGGCGTCGACGGTGGCTATGAATTCGTTGTAGCCATGGGATTCGCCGCCGCCTTCAGGCAGAAAGTCGAACTCGCCGTTTAGTCGGGCGATGAAGCCGTCGAGGCTGGTGCCGATAAAGACGGAGGCCTTCATGGAGTCCCTCGGGGGCTGAAGCCCGCGTTTACTTGCGAACTAACGCGGCGCTGAAGCGCCGCTCTTCCACGTAATGATGGGGCTAGGCGGCGCGGCTAAAGCCGTGCCCTTCCCGGACCTCAGACTTTGAGCCGGTTAAAGCCGTGCCCTTTCAAAGCGCAAGCCGGAGAAGCGAAGAGGCTAATCGAGCTTCGCTCGATTGGACAGCCGAGGGCGGCTGTCCCCACATGAGTTTTCTGTCCCACATGAGTTTTCTGTCCCACATGAGTTTTCTGTCCCACATGAGTTTTCTGTCCCACATGAGTGTCCCTGCCTACATTAGTCGCTCTGTCCCCACATGGGGGTCTTCCGGCGCACAGACCTTGCCTGGCGCTTACTTTACTCCGGCCAGGGCTTTTGCGACTTCCTCGATATCGGGGACGACGGGGATGTCGTAGTTCTTGTGCCATGCGAGCTTGCCGTCACGGTCGATGATGGAGATGGCGCGTCCGGTGATGCCTTTGTCTTCCAGATAGACGCCGTACTTGGCGGCGACAGCGCCGCGCGGCTGAAAGTCGGCAAGCAGGGGATATTTGATTCCCATCTTGTCGGCGTACGCTTTGTGGGACCAGGTGCTGTCGACGCTGAGGCCGAGAACCTGCGCGTCGAGCTGCTCGAATTGCTTTTTGTCATTGACGATGCAGGCGTGCTCTTTGGTGCAGGTTGGGCTCCAATCGAGAGGATAGAAGACGAGGACGACGCGCTTCTTGCCTTTGTAGTCGCTGAGTTTTACTTCTTTCTGATCCTGATCTTTGAGTGTGAATTCGGGCGCGGGTGCGCCGATGGTTGCTGGCATGATTCCTCCGTTGAGTTGTGCTTCAGTTTATGAATCGATTCGAGTTCTATCATAAACGCAGTCCTGTCATTGGTGCTGGCTGCAAGAAAAAACGGACGAGCGATAGAAACGCCCTGCGATGCCGATGCTGGTGCACGGTGCGAGGGGTCCCCTTCGGCTTCGCTCAGGGCAGGCTTTCGACTGCGGTTGTGCTTCGCTATCGCGAAGCACAATCCTCGCTCAGGATGACACAACTCAAAAGTTTACTTCACTATGGGGGAATTGGGGCCGGCGGGTTTTTCTTCGTCGGCGCGGATCTTGCCATCGTCTTCGGCATAGAAGGAGCGGTGCGTAGCGTCGAGCTGCTTGGGCATCATGGTGATAATAAAGCTGTCCTTTTTGCCCTCAAAGCTGACGGTGTAGTCGCCGCGGTTGGGATTGACCATTCGCTTGGTAAATGAACCGGAGTGAACGAGTTCAGCCAGGGATGTAGCAAAGTGGTTGTACTGCTTATTGAACTGACGCTGGGCTCGGATTACGACACGCATATAGGCGAGAGCGCCGGCTTCTGAGTCGGAACGGGCGGGGTCGCCGTGGAACTTGGGTTGGTACGAGGTGGAAGGATCCTGGGCGGCGACCAGTACTGGTGCGAACAGGATAGATAAAGCCAGCGCCAGAGCGGCGAGAATGGCAAAAAATAGAGGGACACGTTTTCTCATGCTAGATCGTCTCCACGATGGGGAATGCAAGAATTAGGCTGCCAATTTCCGGAGCAGAGCTTGCTTAGAGCCTTCTTTTTCATGTTACTCCCGTAATTTCCCGGGGTCACGTTCTCTTTGCGCAGCGGGCAAATGCCGCTATGCTGTTATTACGAAACTACGTTAACAGGGAACCCTATGAAAGCAGCAGTAGCTAGAAAACCGATCATAAAAATTGCCGTGGTGGAGAGTGATCCGCTACGGTTTGTGGGATTTCGCGCATTATTCGATACGGAACCTGAGTTCGAACTAATCTCCGCTGGACTGCCAGAGATTTCCACCTTGCAGGACGTGGACCTGATCCTGCTGGGCAACCGTTCCGGCCAGAACCTGTTTGATGTAATGGCGAGCCTGAAGGCCACGCGTCCCGATCTGCGCATCATCGTGACCGGATCAGGCGTGGACGAAGAGACCATTCTGAAGGCCATCGCTTCCGGGGCCAAGGGCTATGTGGATGAGGCGGCTTCGCCGGCGGAATTCGTGCAGGCGATTCGGATCGTGAGTCAGGGATCGGTGTGGGCTCCGCGAAGAGTTCTTTCGATGTTTATTGAGCGGGTATCGTCGGCTCCGGGACGGATCTTTCCGGCGGGCCGGGTGACGTTTACCGACCGCGAAAAAGAAGTGCTGGAGATGCTGGTGGCTGGGCGCTCCAACAAAGAGATTGGCGCGCAGTTGGGCATTGAAGAGCGGACGGTAAAGGCGCACGTAGCGAAATTGATGCGTAAGGTGGGCGTACAGAATCGGATTGCGCTGTCAGTGCATGCGATCACGCATTCGCTGGTAGTCGCGAAGTAAGCCAGTAGCTAGTGCGTAGTAGGTAACCAGTACGGCGAAACCAAGGGTTACCTGGGGACAGTGACCTCGGTAATCTTGTAGGGGAAGCGGACGCGAAGCATACTCGGCTTACCTACCACAGAACCTGGGAGACGGGGTTGGGAGCGGCGATTAGGGTCACTGCTTTCAGCCCCGATTTTTTGTCCGCTTCATCCTCTGTTGTTTTCCTTGATCCCTCCCGTTCCAGCCGATGCAGTGGTTCGGCTTCATTTACAATCCAAGTACAAGATCCCAGACAAGTTTTGTGTGACGAGGAACCATGAAAAAAATTCTATTGTTGACCCTGATTGTCTTTTTCTCTCTTTCTTATCTCTCGTTTGCTGGGGATGAATCCGGCAAAGAAGGCAAGGCGGCGGATCGCGTGCAGGCGGCGGCGGATGTGCTGAACGAGATTCAGGGAGCGCCGGACAAGGGCATACCCGAAGAAGTGCTGGGCTCGGCGGAGTGCGTCGCGGTGGTGCCGTCGATGTTGAAAGGCGGCTTCATCGTGGGGGCGAAGTATGGCCGCGGGCTGGCCAGTTGCCGCACGCCGAAGGGATGGAGCGCTCCGGCATTTTTTGTGCTCACCGGGGGCAGCTTTGGTTTTCAGATTGGCGGGCAGGCGGTCGATCTGGTGATGCTCATCATGAACAAGGACGGTATGAAGCATCTGCTCTCGAGCGAGTTTGCGCTGGGAGCGGATGCATCGGTGGCCGCAGGACCGGTAGGGCGGCATGCGGAGGGGAATACGGACTGGAAGATGCGGTCTGAGGTGCTGACGTACTCGCGGGCCCGCGGCCTGTTTGCCGGCGTGAGCCTGAATGGGGCTTCGATTAAGCAGGACAAAGACAGCACGCGGGAATTTTACGGGCGCATGGTGCCGTTCCGAACGTCGTTGGTGGGGGAGATTGAGGCGCCGGCAGGGGCACATGCGTTTTTGAGTTCGCTGGCGCAGTGGGCGCAGGCGGCGGCGAAGTAGGGAAAATCAATTAACCACGAAGGACACGAAGTTGCACGAAGGTTTTTTGGAGTTGTTTGTGAAACATCGTGTCCTTCGTGGTTCATCTGTTTTGTCGTTTGACAAACAATTTTTGACGGTGGTACCGTCACGCTTCCCCGATGCGGCAGCGACTTGAGTACGCGGCAGCCTGGCCGTTCATCAAAATCCTGGGTATTTTGCCGCGCCCGCTGGCGCGGGCTACTGGCATTGCGCTGGCTTGGGTAGTTTATCTTCTGCACGTGCGATTGCGGCAGGTGGGGATGCGCAACCTCGCACTGGCGTTTCCCGAAAAAACTGAAGCGGAGCGGGCGCGGATTCTGCGGGGGGAGTTTGCTTCGCTGGGGCGTCAATTGGCTGAGGTCTGCCACTTTCCTAAATACACGCGGGAGAACGTTGAGCAAGTGGTGGTTTACGACGGGCTCGAGAACTACCAGCGGGCTTACGCGCGCGGGAAGGGAGTGCTGTTTCTGACCGCGCATTTTGGGGGATGGGAGCTTTCGGCCTTTAGTCATTCGTTGCACGGGCACTGGATGCATGTGGTGGCGCGGGCGATGGACAATGTGTATCTCGACCGGTTGATCCGGCGATACCGGACCATGCACGACAACCAGACCGTGGACAAAGATGATTTCGTGCGCGGGTTGCTGGCTGCGATGAAGGCCGGGGAGGTGGTGGGCATATTGATGGATACGAATATGACTCCGCCGCAAGGAATCTTTGTGGATTTTTTCGGCATTCCGGCGTGCACGGCGAGCGGCCTGGCGCGGATTGCGCTGCGCACCGATGCTGCGGTGGTGCCGACCTTCACGATTTGGGATGCGGAGTTGAGGAAATACCGGCTGCGATTTGATCCGGCGGTGGAGTTGGTGCGCACGAGCGACCTGGAGGCGGACATCAAGGCGAACACGCAGCGCTTTACCTCGATCATTGAAGAGTACGTGAGGAAGTATCCGGAGCAGTGGCTGTGGGTGCACCGGAGGTGGAAGACGCGGCCGGCGGGGGAGAAAGGGCTGTATTGAAAAGTAGTCGAAGACGCGAGAGGTGATCGCGTATCAGTGATAGGCGTCCTCCGGAGTTGTTGAATGGCTTACATGGATGCGGGGGTGCAGGTGGATCCTACGGCGGGAGGGACGGGGACGCTGGAAGGTGCGGGGGGAACTGACCATGGGATGTTGGTGAAGTCGAAGAAATCCAGCAGGTTGGGTTGAGCGTTGTCACGGTTGGTGAGGTGAGCGGAGGGGCCGATGAAACGGCTCTCGACGAATTTGATGACGGCGGTGTGGTCCATCGGCACGTGGGAGATGTAGTGTTTGCGGGTGAAGGGCGAGACCACCATGTTGGGGAGACGGAATCCCAATTGTGCGGCGAATCCTTGGACAGCGGGCGCATCGGTTGCGACCCAACCCGGGTCGGTTGATTGAAGATCGCAGTGCGCTGTGGGGGTGGGATTGCCGTTGCCGTCGGGCGGGCCGTTGGCGCGGCAGGGGAAGAAGGAATCGGGATTGACGGCGATGGTGCTGATGTCGGGAATGTCGCCGAGCGGAAGATATCCCATGTTGGCGATGATGGTGTTGTCGTTGGAGTGGCCGGGAACCGGGGGGACGTGATCGTAAGGGCCGCCGCCTTCGTCGTAGCTGAGGAAGAAGACGGAATCGCTCCAGGAGGCGCTGGTCATGAAACTGTTGAGGATTTTTGCGATCTGCGCTTGTCCGGAGAATATCGATTGGCCGGAGCCGGGATGCTCATCGCTCTGTCCATAGTCAGGGTCAATGTAAGAGAAGCTGGCCAGCGTTTTGTTGGCTGCGTCGGTGGCGAACTGGCTGAGGGGAGCGATGTGCGTGGGGTCGATGCAGAAGGCGTTGTTGACATCGCCCACAGCTTGTAATGAGCCAATCGTGGGGGGGACGCAGGGCGCCTGCGAGGAATTGCCGTAGAGGTATTTGCCGGCGTAAGTGAAATCGGCAAAGCTGATGGCGGGATAGAGGTTGGGATTGCTCTCGGTGAGCGAGTAGTAAATCCGCCACGAGACAGGGGGAGTGGCGGAATCAAGTTCCTGGAAAATGGTCTTGGTGCTGAGGCTGGAGAATTTGTCATCGACGAACGGATCTTTCACCAAGCCTTGCGTGGTTCCACCCGTCAGGGTGGCCAGGCGGTTGGGCGTGCTCTTGGCGGATACCGGGGAGAACCAGCGGTCTGACAGCGCGAACTGCGAGGCCATGTAGTAGTAGTAATTCAATTCGGCCGCGCCCGAGACAGAAGTGTCGCGGTAGTAGGCCATGGCGCGTTGGCCGGTGAGGTCGGTGAACTGTCCGCTGCCGGAGCTGCCTTTGGCGAAATTCTCGGCGGTGTGGACGAAGCCATCCATCAAAATGCTGCGTGTAGGGCTGAAGTCGAATCGGCTGACGTCGCCGTAGCTTTCCAGCCAGGCAGAGGTCATATCGTCGAGACAGCTGCTCACCGTATGGAAGAGTGAAAAAGTGGCTCCCTCGTCGTCTGCGTTTGAAATGGTGGTGAGCTTGTCGTCAATTCCGTCGACATTGTAGGTGTTCCCGTCATCACCGACGTTAAGTGGGGGACTGGCGGCCTGGCGATAGGGATTCAACATGCCGAAATAGGTGTCGAAGCTGCGGTTCTCCTGCAGCATGAAGATGACGTGGTTTACCGCATTCACCGTGCCTGGCGGGGTGACAGTGACGATAGCATGGGCGGTCGCGGTACCGCCGGGGCCGGTGGCGGTTGCGGTGTAGGTGGTGGTGGTGGTGGGGGAAACATTTTGCGTCCCGCCAGTGGCGGTCAGAGTGTAAGTAGTGCTGTCGATATTATCGGAAATGATAACTTGTGTGGCATTACTGGCGGTGACGGTGAGAATTGAGGAACTGCCTTGAATGATGGTGGCTGGATTGGCCACGATCGCGACTGTCGGGGGTGTTGGAGCTGTGACAGTGACAATCGCTTGGGCGGTCGCGGTACCGCCGGGGCCGCTGGCGGTTGCGGTGTAGGTGGTGGTTACCGTGGGACTCACTGTTTGTGCGCCGCCGGTTCCGGCCAGCTGATATGTGGCGCTGTCGAGATTGTCGGAGATGACTACCTGAGTCGCATTACTGGCGGTGACGGTGAGGGTGGAGGAACTGCCTTGAACGATTGACGGAGGATTGGCCGCGATTGCGACGGTGGGAGGGGGAGCGATCGGATTTACGGTGACAATGGTGTGGGCCGTCGCGGTTCCGCCCGGGCCCGTAGCGGTTGCGGTGTAGGTTGTGGTGGTGGTGGGACTCACTTGTTGCGTGCCGCCGGTTCCGGCCAGCGTGTATGTGGTGCTGTCGAGATTGTCGGAGATTACGACTTGAGTTGAGTTGCTGGCGGTGACGGTGAGGGTGGAGGGCGTCCCGGCCGTGATCGTGGCAGGATCGGCTGCGATTGCGACGGTAGGCGGTGTGGGCGCGCTGACGGTAATGCTGGTTTGGGCGGTTACTGTACCGCCCGGTCCGGTGGCGGCTACTGTGTAGGTTGTGGTGGCGGATGGAGTGACGGTTTGTGTCCCGCCGGTCGCACTTAGCGTGTATGTCTTGCCATCGGTATTGTCTGAGACTACGACTTGCGTGGCATTGCTGGCGGCGACGGTAAGTATGGAAGGAGTGCCGGGCGCGACAGTGGCTGGATTGGCCGCGATGGAGACCACGGGCTTGGCTGGGGGGCCGGGGACTCCGGCGGCGCCGCTGCCGCAAGACGTGGTGGTTATAAGGGCGATAAAAGCAATACAACTCAGCAGGGCAGGCCAGAAGTACGTGACAAAGAGTTTTCGCATATGGCGCAAACATCACTGGTTGTTCGATAAGCGTTTATGGGAAACTACACGACGAATGTGGCCCCATGTTGCGCTGCGTCGAACATTAAAAAAACCCAGAGTACTGCGGCAAGGTTGGATGCAGGTTTCCATTGAACCGGCTAGCGTTTATGAGAAATTTCGAGCCGACGGCGGGGCTGGCGCGGGGCTGAGGGGTGCCGCTCGAGTGTTGAAAGGCTGGACCACCGTCTGGCCGCCCTCTTCGCGCTTAGCCTTCCATAGCGGCATATCGACTCTGACGGTCGATTGGTGGCGCACGGAGGTCGAGTGCGGGTCGAGAGGAGGGCGGTCAGCACAAGTTGGGCGAGCCAGTTGCCGATACAGGTCGGGTGTAAAACGGCTTGGTTATGGCGGCAGACAAACAGCATACCCACGAGTTGATCGAGCAGCTTGCTCCGAGCCAAGTGCCGGCCGCGATTGGTATGCTCGAACGTCTACTTGATCCCGTCGCGCGCGCGATCGCGAACGCTTCCGTCGATGACGAGCCACTCACCGCGGCGGACGAGAAAGCTCTCGCGGAAGCTCGTGAATGGTCTAAGCATAACAAAGGCACTCCTCATGAGGAGTTCCTGGCCGAACTCGGCATCACACAAGAGGAGATCGACAACTATCGGAAACCGAAGTGAAGCGGATTGTTTGGACCGATCCAGCGAAAGGCGACGTCCGCTCATTGAGGATTCCAGCATTCAGAATCGGCGGGGGCGCGAGTGAATTTGCCACTGAGTTCATGTCCACTGGGAGGACTTGGCGGAGCGGTGGGGCGACGTCTATAAGCCTGAGTTCGCCGTTGATGCGCGCGAGATCCCTCGCCCCGCTGGAGAGTACGCGGGGCTTCGGGATGACGCCTTCATTGAGGATTCCTGCATTCAGAATCAGCGGGGCGCGAGTGAATTTGCCACTGAGTTCATGTCCACTGGGAGGACTTGGCGGAGCGGTGGGGTGACGTCTATAAGCCTGAGTTCGCCGTTGATGCGCGCGAGATCCCTCGCCCCGCTGGAGAAAACGCAGGGCTTCGGGATGACGCCTTCATTGAGGATTCCTGCATTCAGAATCAGCGGGGCGCGAGTGAATTTGCCACTGAGTTCATGTCCACTGGGAGGACTTGGCGGAGCGGTGGGGTGACGTCTATAAGCCTGAGTTCGCCGTTGATGCGCGCGAGATCCCTCGCCCCGCTGGAGAAAACGCAGGGCTTCGGGATGACGCCTTCATTGAGGATTCCAGCATTCAGAATCAGCGGGGGCGCGAGTGAATTTGCCGGAACCGTTTGCTCCAGCGACAAGGGGTAAGTCCGAGCCACGCGCCTTGCTCTTGCGGAGACCCTAGTTGGGTTTTCGCGCCCGGGGGTCTTGTGCCGGGTCAACGTACTCGGTTGAAGAGGGACCGAACCCCGTGATCTGGACCACTACGGATTCATCACCCGTTTCTGCAAAGTGATTTTGTCCGGGCGGTTCCGTATAAAAGCTTCCGGGAGGAAGAGTCTTAAGTTTCGACTCATCGAACTTGTCGCCATATCCGAAGTGCCAAGTGCCTGAGATGACAGTAGCCACACGATCATCGCGGTGAGAATGCGCGGCAATCTGAGTATGTGCGGGCACACGCAGCATAATCGTATAAATCCCACTTTCATTCGGGTCACCTTTGAGCACTACGGTTTGTATCCCGCTCACGCCTGAACTTCCAGTGCCCGGATTGGAGCGCTGCGGAAATTCGAACTCGCTGGGAGTAAGTCTCTTTTCGCCGAGATCGCCGGTCACTGCAGTACGAACTGGATTTGCAGGAGCTGGGGAATCGAGAAACTTTCGAATTAAGTCCACTGTGTAGACCGGACTCTCTTCCATCAGCCAGTGGCCGGAGCGCGGGACGACCGCCTCTTGAACGTTAATCGCCACGTGGCGCATGATCACTGCCTGCAATGGTCCGAACGACTTTTCTCCGCCAACAGCCAGGACGGGCATCGTCAGTTTCACTTGCTCGAAAATTTTGTTGTCTGCCGCATCGGTTGAGAATGCCGTGAACTGCGCGAAGCCGGCCCGCATGCCTCCGGGTTGTGCGTAGGTGGCGGTGAAGAAATTTCTGGTGGCTTCATCAGGCTCAGACGGATCGCCCGTGAAATCGTTCCAGATTCGGTCGAAATAGATGCGCTCCCGACCTGCCACCAGCCGCTCGGCGTCAGGACCGTGGAAGTTGAAATGCCAGACCCCCGGATTCAGGAGAATCGTGTTCCACGGCTCGATGCCGGGAATAGGCGCGTCCATTACAACCAGACGCTCAACCTTGTCGGGGTACATTGCCGCGTAGGCGTAAGCGACCATGTTGCCGATGTCGTGAGCGACTACGAAAGTTCTGTCGAATCCGAGTGCGGTGACTACCGCGCGGATATCCTTCGCTTGCGTCTTCTTGTCGTATCCACCGGCGGGCTTTGACGATCTACCGATTCCACGCAGGTCAGGCACGACGACCGTGTGGTCTTTCATCAGGCCGGCTGCCAGCGGTGCCCAGGAGTCGCTGTTTTCGGCGTACCCATGAATGAGCACGACTACAGCGCCGGTTCCTCCCCAGCGTACAAAAATGTCCCCACCTTCGGGGCTGTGAACCATTTTCGCGTGAAAGTTCGAGGGAAGGGACGGTTGCGCGTGACTGAAAGTCGTCGCAAAGGCGAGAATTGCAAGGGCGAGGCTACGTCGGCTCATCGTACCTCCGGAAAAGGGGCGTTTCAGGTTTTGATCAAGGGAGATCGGCGACTGGGAGTGCTGCCCTATTTTTCTTTGACTTTCTCCGACAATTCGCGAAATTCTTTGGCTTGCTTGTGGCTGGCCTTTATTTGCACCTGTGCGAGCTGCCGAGAGTTCTCAGTCGTCAAGATAGGCACCAAGGCCTCCAGTTCCGTCGCTACCTCGCGGGCGTGATCTGCCTCTTTCAACATCAAATGTTCAAATTTGCGGACTGCCTCGTGGTGATCCATAGACCTCGCTTTGGGGTAGATCGAAGTGGGTGTTTTATTTCAGCGATGTTTTACTTCAGCGAAACCAGCCGCTCCACTAGTTCCGAGTAATCTTTCTTCTCGATGCCGTGGACCTGCTTGTTGTACTCGTCTACTTTCGACGAATAGTTCATCGAACAGAATTTTGGGCCGCACATGGAGCAGAAGGCGGCTTCTTTGTAGAAGTCGTCGGGCAGGGTTTCGTCGTGCATGGAGCGTGCGGTCTCGGGGTCGAGTGAGAGCGCGAATTGTTTTTCCCAATCGAATTTGTAGCGGGCGTAGCTGAGGGCGTCGTCGCGGTCGCGGGCGCCGGGGCGTCCGCGGGCGATGTCGGCGGCGTGCGCGGAAATCTTGTAGGCGATGATGCCGTCTTTCACGTCTTTTTCGTTCGGTAAACCGAGATGCTCTTTCGGTGTGACGTAGCAGAGCATGGCCGCGCCGTACCAGCCAATCATTGCGGCGCCGATGGCCGAGGTGATGTGGTCGTAGCCGGGGGCGATGTCAGTAACCAGCGGGCCCAGCGTGTAGAACGGTGCTTCGTAGCAGAGTTCGACTTCTTTTTCGACTTGCTCTTTGATTTTGTCCATGGAGACGTGGCCGGGGCCTTCGATCATGACCTGCACGTCGTGCTGCCAGGCGATTTTTGTGAGCTCGCCAAGAGTTTTCAGTTCGGCGAACTGGGCTTCGTCGCTGGCATCGGCGACACAGCCGGGACGCAGGCCGTCGCCGAGCGAAAAGCTGACGTCATATTTCTTCAGAATCTTGCAGATGTCGTCGAAGCGGTCGTACAAGAAATTTTGTTTGTGGTTGTAGGCCATCCATTGGGCGAGGATGGCGCCGCCGCGGCTTACGATGCCTGTAATGCGTTTCGAAATCAGCGGCAGATACTGGATCAGCACGCCGGCGTGGATCGTCATGTAGTCGACGCCTTGCGCGGCTTGCTCTTCTATTACTTCGAGCATCACTTCCGCGTTCAAATCTTCGACGCGTTTGACGCGTGCGATGGCTTCGTAAATTGGAACCGTGCCGATGGGAACCGGAGAGTTGCGCAGGATAGCTTCGCGAATTTCATGAATGTTGCCGCCGGTGGAAAGATCCATCACGGTGTCAGCGCCGTAGTGCACGGCGGTGTGCAACTTCTTCAGTTCTTCTTTAATTTCCGAAGTGACTGCCGAATTGCCGATGTTGGCGTTGATCTTGCACAGCGAGGCCACGCCGATGGCCATTGGCTCCAGTTCCGGATGATTGATGTTGGCGGGAATAATCATGCGGCCGCGTGCGACTTCGTCGCGCACCAGTTCGGGCGCGAGCTTCTCGCGGTGAGCGATGTAGCCCATCTCTTCCGTGATCACACCCTGACGCGCGTAGTGCATCTGCGAAAAGTTGCCGTCGGTGTTCTCTCGCTTGCGCCGGGCCAGCCACTCCGCTCGCGGTTTAGGGACGCTGTGGCCGTTGTTGCCGTTGCCGGAATTACCATTGCTGGAAGTCATGTCGAAGCCAACCTTTGTGGGGATTTCGGTAGGCACGATTATACCCGGACGGGCGCTGGGCATGTTGCAGAGGATGTTGCGCCCGGCAGATTTGGAGGACGGTGCGCACTCTCGCTTCCGCCCCGAAGTCTGCACGGCACTTCGCCCCACCTTGATCCTAAGGATTGAGGGCGCTTAGAATCTCAGCCGTCCTTAAAAGGAGACTATCGGAATGAAAGTCATGCGCGCTTTCCCGGCGGTATTGCTTTTTGTTGCGGCGGTCAGCGGGGCTCAAACACCTTCTGCCGCGAAAACCGCTGCTGGCTTCAGCCTCGACACCATCGACAAGACTGCCGATCCGTGCGTGGATTTCTACCAGTACGCCTGCGGCAACTGGATCAAGAACTCCGAGATTCCTGCCGATCAAGCGCAGTGGGGCAGTTTCGTGGAGCTTCGCGAACGCAACCTCAATATTGAGCGTGGCCTTCTGGAGAAAGCCGCGGCCGGTGGGGCAAGCCGCAACGCGATCGACCAAAGAATTGGGGATCTATACGCCTCCTGCATGGACGAGAAAGCCGCTGACGCAAAAGGGGTTGCACCGGTAAAGCCCGAGCTCGACCGCATTGCCGCCGCGCCAGACAAGGGCGCGCTGATTGAGGAGCTGGGGCGCCTGGACCTGGTGGGGTCCGGCTCACTATTCAATTTTTATGCTCAACCCGATCTCCACAATGCCGATCAAGTCATTGCTTACATCGACCAGGGCGGCCTGTCGCTGCCCGACCGCGATTATTACATCAAAGATGAAAACCCGAAGATGAAAGAGATGCGGCAGCATCTGGTTGAATATGTGACCCAGGTGTTCACGCTGGCGGGCCAGACTCCGCAGCAAGCAGCCGAATCCGCGCAAACTGTGCTTCGG
>Ga0207011_1148_pt1 | contig 14568 bp, 8 predicted proteins | sample Alteio_BWMinCont_79_FD_153466 | JGI IMG/M metagenome (GOLD analysis project Ga0207011, IMG submission 153466) | Enriched cells from forest soil in Barre Woods Harvard Forest LTER site, Petersham, Massachusetts, United States -... | ecosystem: Environmental > Terrestrial > Soil > Temperate forest >...
GCGATCGCAAACGGAGCAAGATCGAAGCGATGAGCATGCTCTTCAAAATCGGTGTGTTGCAGCTCAGCATGGAGCCGCTCGAAGAAACCCTTCGCATGGCGCAAGCCTGCGATGCCGCAGGCTTCGACACCTTCTGGCTCGCCGAAGCCTACCCGTGGTGGCGCAAGCATTCCATGGAGGCGCGCTCTTCCACCGCCATCACCGCCATCGCCGCTCGCGAAACAAAGCGCATCACCATCGGCTGGGGCATCATCTCTCCGTATACGCGCCATCCCGTGCAAATCGCCATGGAGGCGCGCGTCCTGCAGGAAGCTGCCGGCAAAGATCGCTTTCTGCTCGGTCTCGGCGCTTCAAAAATCTTCATGAAAGAGATTGGCGAAGGTGAAAAAGGGAAGGGTCTCGGCCCGGCCACGGTAATGCGCGAGAGCATAGAGATTATCGAGGCCATGCTCGCCGGCGATGAAGTGAAATACGAAGGTAAAGCTTTCCAGGCCTTCGCGCCCGCGCTGAAATCCGACGCGCACGTTCCCCGCTGGCGCGTACCGATCTACGTCGGAGCCACCGGCCCGGTGCTTCAGCGCCTGGCCGGCTCGCACTCCGATGGCTTGCTCACCGCCAGCATCACCACGCCAAAATTCGTTCAGTATTCCCGCAGAATGATGGAAGAAGGTGCTCGCAAAGCAGGCAAGGATCCAGCCAAGCTCGATCTCGGCTCGGTAATCGTTGGCAGCATCGGGGAGGATCCGAAGACCGCGCGCGAAGGCGCTCGCGAGATGGCCGCTATGTATCTCGCCAACAAAGTGCAGAACATTCGCGGCTCTGCCGACACGCTCCTCGAATGCGCCGGCCTCACCTTTGGCGAAATTCGCCCCATCGCCGAAGCCATGGAGCAGGGCGGAAGAAAAGCTGCGTCGCGCGCGGTCAGCGACGCGGTTCTGCAAAAGGTCTGCCCCATCGCCGGGACTCCGTCGCAGTGCATTGAACGATTAGAGGAGTATCGCGCTTCCGGCTGCACGCACATCATGCTGGAATTGTGGGGAGACGACCGCGTGGAGCAGGCCCGCCTGTTCGGCCAAAAAGTCTTGCCGCATTTCAGAAAGAAATGATTCGGCGTAGAGAACTAGGCCGATGCCGCCCGTTTCACTCGCTCGGTGATGGCGCGAAACTCGCTGTCCGTAACCAATCCGCGCTTTTCCACTCCCGCCCGCTTCACCGCCGCCAGCGCCGCCTGCTGTTCCTCCGCGCTCAACGAAATACCCAGCTCCCTGGCCTTGATCGCGATGCTGTCGATTCCGCTCTTTTTCCCCAGGACGATCGCGCGCGTCGCTCCCACCAGCTCCGCTGAAAACGGCTCGATCGCCTCCGGAATATGAAACTGGCTCGCCACCGCCCCGCTCTCCCGCATAAATAAATTTTCACCGACTACCGGCTTCCACGGCTCAAGCTCGTGCCCCGCCGCGCGCCGCACCAGTCTCGAAACTTCTCGAATCTTCGTCAAGTTCAGTTTCACGGGCACTCCGTAAAGACCCGTCAACGCCATCGCCACTTCGCCGATGTCCGCATTTCCCGCGCGCTCGCCCATCCCGTTGATCGTGCCTTGAATCCATTCCACGCCACCGCGCACCGCCGCCACCGCGCAAGCCGTCGCCATCCCGAAATCGTTGTGCCCATGAAAATGCAGCGGAACTTTGGTCCCAACCCACTCCCGCACTTGCCTCACCAGAAACTCAACGGCTTCGGGGCCACACGCGCCGATAGTATCCACGACGACCAGCTCATCCGCTCCAGCATCGAGCGCGCATCGATAAAAATCGCGCAGCACTTCCAAATCCGTGCGCGTGCCGTCCACCGTGAAAAACGCCACGGTGACTCCGTTTTTTCGCGCGTAAACAATGGCCTCCGCCGCGCGCCGCTTCGCTTCCTCCACGCTCAAGCCATAAGCCTTCAGCTTAAGCGCGCTCGTGGGCGTCTCAATGACGGTCGCATGCGCGCCCAAGCGCAGCAACTCGTCGATGTCCGCTTTCAGCGCGCGCCCGAATCCCCAAATCTCCGCCTTTAAGCCCGCCTTCGCGATCAGCCCAAACGCCTCTGCATCCTCCGCGGAGACGCGTGGGAAACCCGCTTCGATGCGTCCCACGCCCAAGCTATCGAGGCCGCGCGCTATCTCCAGTTTTTGGTGTGGGGTCAGCACAACGCCAACGCTCTGCTCCCCATCGCGCAGCGTCGTGTCGTAAAACTGCACGGCGCGTCCCCGGGAAAAGTTTTTCCGTACCTCCGGCCTGCTGTTCAGCTCGCTGACCCAAATGCCGTTTTGTCCGCCGCTCATCGTCAATTCCGTCGAATCATTTCTCACGCTGTGGCCGCAGATTTCCCGCCGTACTTCTCTTTGTGCGAAACCACGGGATTCCGCAGCACGCCAATCTTCTCGATTTCGCACTCGACGACGTCCCCTGGCTTCAAGTACAACGACTTCGGGTCCCCGCTGAACGCCGCAACCCCCGAAACCGTTCCGGTCGACAGCACATCGCCCGCCGAATAACCCATCGGCGAATAATGCGCGATAATCTCCGGCACCGTCACCGACATTTTGCTCGAATGCGATTGCTGCCGCGTCTTTCCATTCACGCGCAGCTCCATCGCCAGATTATTTGCGTTTTGTATTTCATCGGCCGTCACAATGTGCGGGCCCAGCGGGCAAAACGTATCAATCCCCTTGCAAAAACTGAACACTCCAGACTTCATCTCCGTCCGCTGAATGTCGCGTGCCGTGATGTCGTTGAAAATCACATACCCGCCGATGTACTCGCCCGCCCGCTCCGCCGAAAAATGCTTTCCACTCTTCTTCAGCACCACCGCAAGCTCCAGTTCATAATCCAGCTCTTCCGTGAGATGCTCCGGGTAAACGATCTCCTCATCGGGGCCGATAATGGCATCCACATTCTGGAAAAATACGATCCACGGCAGCACCGGGTGCGAAAATCCTGCTTTCTGCGCCTCCGTATGGTGCTCCCGAAAATTCCCGGCAGTGTGAAAGAACTTCTTCGGAATAATCGGTGCTTTGACGCGAACTTCCTCTCTGCGGAAGAAAACCGGCTCTCCGTTCGGCCCCTTCGCTTCCGGTCCTTCCTTCAACGCGTATTCGAGCGCGGCACGCGCCGCATCGAGACCGCGATCCCCATTTTCAAAAAGCCCCCGCATGTCCGCAGGCACGCGCGCATCCGCCAGCGCATAAAAAGCGCCTTCTTGCTCTACGTTTCGCAGATACAGCGCGTACGCGGTATTGAGATCGACGATGCTTCCGTTCGCCGCAACCGCGCCAACCCGATGTTCGCGCGCTCCCCAATGGAACGTAACCAGTTTCATGGAAGTCCTCGTAGTTTTCGGTCGAGCGCTCGAGACAGAACGCCGGAGTTTCTATATTCTCCAGCAATTTCCCTTTAGGTCGCAGGTCTTTGCTGCATTGCAGCGCGCGCAGCGCGTTTCCATGCGCACGATTATAGCCCAAAGCATGAGTGGCCCTGTCGCCTGAAATTGCCGCCTCGCAATTGTTTCAAATCATTATAAAATCAACCGTTGCTTCTCGTAGGGCCCGTAGCTCAGCGGTTAGAGCAGCGGACTCATAATCCGTTGGTCCTAGGTTCAAATCCTAGCGGGCCCACCACTTGTTTTGGGTGGCTTAACGTGTTCGCTCACGCTGCGTTATGCATGACTTATGGAAGGTCTATACCTCTCTTGTTCTGATCCTTCTCGTTGCGTTCGCGGCGCGACTGGTTTTCGCCTGGGACCAGGAACGAAAAATCCCAGACACGGCTCTTAGCACGGCGCCGTTTGCGCAGGAGACCGGCAACATCGCCTATTCGCTGGTCTCCGGCAAGGGATTCAGCAATCCATTTCGCCGGGAAACCGGGCCGACGGCCTGGCTCACTCCCGTCTATCCGTTCTTGGTGGCTGCGGCGTTCAAGCTTTTCGGCGCCTTCACGATTCCCGCGTTTTTCTTCCTGGTTTTCCTGAATATTCTTTTCTCCACAGCGGTGTGCATCCCGATTTTCCACGTTGGCGAACGCATCGCGGGCCTGGGCGTCGGCGCCGCCGCTGCCTGGCTTTGGGCCCTGTTTCCCAGCGCCATCATGGTTCCCTTTGAATGGGTCTGGGACACGTCTCTCTCCGCGCTGCTGGCCGCCACGCTTTTGTGGGCCACGCTGGAACTCGCCGATGCTCATCGTATGCGCGACTGGTGCTTCTACGGCTTGTTGTGGGGTTTTACAGTGATGACCAATCCCTCGCTCGGCTCGCTGCTTCCGTTTCTCCTCGGCTGGGCCGCGTACCGAACACGAAGGCGGGAAGCCACGGCTCCTTCGACGCGATCCTTCGGTTGGCTCCGAAAACCGGCCCTCGCGTTCGGCCTCGCAATCCTATGCTGCGTTCCGTGGACCATTCGAAACTACGTGGCGTTCCACAGATTCGTTCCTTTGCGCTCCAATTTCTCGCTCGAGCTCTACATCGGCAACAACGAAAACTACGATGACAAGCATCCGCGCTTTCCCGGCCCCATAACCAAGGAGCGCGAGACGCTGCGCTATTTCCGCATCGGCGAAACCACGTTCATGGACGAAGAGAGGCGCAAGGCGATGGCCTTCATCGTTTCTCATCCGCGCGTCGAAGTGATCCTCTTCGCCGACCGCTTCGCCGCGTTCTGGACCGGCCTTCCCAACGCCGTGCAAAACTTTCTGTCAACGGACTCCTGGCTGGTTCGCGCCCTGGTGCTCTGCGCGATTCTTTCCGGGATGGGAGCGCTCGCCGGCATCGCAGTGCTCGTTCGGCGCAGCAGCGACTACGCGTTTCCGCTCGCCGCCTACCCCGTAGTTTTTCCTTTCCTCTACTACATCACGCACACTTCCCTTCGCTACCGGCATCCTATCGAGCCCGTCGTTCTTCTGCTGACGGCAATCGCAGCCCAAGCGGTTTGGTGTATAGTCCGTCCACGACAGACGCATCCATAACCGACACGGAGGCCAGCACATGAGACGCGCCGCTCTCGCCTTGCCTTTATTTTTGGCCACTTCTCTTTTCGCCCAGCAATCCCCCGTACCCACGATCCGCTACCACTCGATTCCCGATTTCCTCAAACTCCCCGCCGATCTCTACCTAGGCGAAGCCGTCGGCGTCGCCGTCAACTCCAAGGGCCACATCTTCGTCTTCTCGCGCGGCAACACGACTGGCCCAGCCTACGGCGCCGCCGCCGCTCAGCTCCTCGAATTCACCCCCGACGGAAAATTTCTTCGCGAGATCGGCCACAATCTCTACGCCTGGTCCTTCGCGCATTCCGTCCGCATCGACAAGGAAGACAACATCTGGGTCGCTGACAAAGGCTCCGACATGGTCATCAAGTTCAATCCTCAAGGCCGTGTCGTCATGGTCTTCGGCCGCAAGCAGGAAGCCTCCGACGAAGGCACCGAGCCGCTCAAGCATCCCAAGCCGCCGCTTCCTCCTGTCGACGGTATGTTTCGTCAAGTCACCGACATGGCTTGGGACTCCGCCGGCAACACGTACATCAGCGACGGCTACATCAATTCCCGCGTCGCCAAAGCCGACAAGAATGGCATCTGGCTCAAATCCTGGGGAGAGCCTGGCGACCAGCCCGGTCAATTCAACACGCCCCACAACATCGGCGTCGACGCACAAGACAACATCTACGTCGCCGACCGCGGCAATCGCCGCATTCAAGTCTTCGACACCGAAGGAAAATTCCTCCGCCAAATCACGATCGACGTTCCCGTCTCCGCGGACGCTCGCCCCGCCATCGGCAGTCGTCCCACGCAGAACACTGGCACCATGTCGCCCGGCGCGCCTTGGACCATCTGCATCACGCCGCCGCCCAATCAGGTCCTCTTCACATCCGACGCCTACCCCGGCCGCATCTACAAGCTTAGCCTCGATGGCAAGGTGCTCGGCGTCTTGGGCCGAGCCGGCAAGCAGCCCGGCGAGTTCGGCTGGGTCCACGAAATCGCCTGCCCCTCCGAGAACGAAATTTACGTGGCCGAAATCCTAAACTGGCGCGTGCAAAAATTAATCCTCGAGGCCAACAAGTGAGCGCCCTATACGTGCTAGCCATTCGACGTCTTCTGATCACCTCCATCGTCCTCTTTCCGTCACTGACGCCAGCCCAAAACCGCCCCATCGTCCTTAGAGCCTCAATTATCCTCGACGGAAAAGGTCACACCCTCGTCGGTACAGATGGTCACGGCCTCGCCAGTACAAACATCGTCATCGAAGGAACGAAAATCACACGCATTGGCCGCACCGTACCTCCAGGCGCGATCATCTACGATCTGACCGCTCTCACCGTGACGCCGGGATGGATCGACACCCACGCGCACCTCTGGTGGCATTTCGACAACGGCCGCTTGGCCGGCAAAGACGAGCCACCCACGCAAGCCATGCTTCACGCGGTCGACAACGCCGTGCTCACGCTAAACGCCGGCTTCACCACTATCCAGAGTCCCGGTTCCCCGGAAGACAAAGGTCTTCGCGATGCTATTGCCCGCGGCATCATCCCCGGTCCTCGCATCTTGACCTCGCTGGAGCCGCTCACCGAGCAATCCGGCCCTCCGGAGAAACTTCGCGAGCTTGTCCGCGAACGCAAACAGCAAGGCGCCGACTTCATCAAGCTCTTCGCCTCCAAAAGCATTCGCGAAGGAGGCACGCAAACCATGACCGACGCGCAACTCCAGGGCGCCTGCGGCGAAGCTAAGTCGCTCGGACTCCGCACCATCGTTCACGCGCACTCCGCCGAATCGGCAAAAGCCGCCACGCTCGCCGGCTGCACCTCCATCGAACACGGCGCCTACGTCACCGACGAAGTCTTCGATCTCATGGCCAAACATGGGACCTATTACGATCCCAACATCGGCCTCGTCCTGCAAAACTATCTCGAGAACAAGGAAAAATTTCTCGGCATCGGCAATTACAACGAGCAAGGCTTCGCCTTCATGGAAAAAGGCAAGTCCATCGTCCTCGACACGTTCAAGAAGGCCCTCAAGCACCCGGACCTGAAAATCATCTACGGCACCGATGCCGTAGCCGGCGCACACGGCCGCAACGCCGAAGAATTCATCGTCCGTGTGCGCGACGGCGGCCAGGACCCCATGGCCGCGCTGATTTCCGCCACGTCGCTCTCCGCCGAATCCCTCGGTCTTGGCAACATCACCGGCTCCATCGCATCCGGGATGGACGCCGACATCATCGCCTTCGACGGCGATCCCCTACAGGACGTCACCGCCGCCCGCCGCGTCCTCTTCGTCATGAAAGCAGGAAAAGTATTCGTGAATCGTTTGCAGGAATCGTCATCACACAGCGCTCGCTGATCCACGAATATATTTCGTGTCGCTGCATTTGCGGCCACTGCCGCAAACGGTGTAGTCTCTCGCTCTAATTGATCGTGAACGCCAAATCATTCTGAGTGGAGATGAATATGACCGACCGCCGAACTTTCCTGCAAACCACCGCCGCCACCGCGGCTGCCCTCGCCCTGCCTCGCTGGGCACGCGCCGCCTACCCGGCCTCCGATCTCGACCCCATCTTCGCCGAAATCGACAAACGCCACGACGAGTCCCTCAAGCGCCTGCAAACCTGGATTCGCCAGCCTTCCATCGCCGCAGAAAATCGCGGCATGAACGAGGGCTGCGAGCTCACCATGCAAATGCTGCGCGACGCCGGCTTCTCCCAGGTCGCCAAGGTTCCCACCGACGGCCAGCCTGGCATCTTCGCCACGCTCGACGCCGGCGCGCCCAAAACCGTCGGCCTCTATTTCATGTATGACGTCAAACAAGTCGATCCCTCCGAATGGTCCTCACCGCCATGGGACGCCGCAATCGTCGATAAGCCCGGCCTCGGCAAAGTCCTGATCGGCCGCGGCGCTGTAAACCAAAAAGGCCCTGAAGCCACCTTCCTCGCCGCCCTGCACGCTATTCGCGGCGCAGGCCGCAAGCTTCCGGTAAATTTCCTCTTCGTCGCCGAAGGCGAAGAAGAAATCGGCTCCCCGCATTTCCCGCAAGTCGTCCACCGCCCCGATATTCTCGCGGCACTGAAAAAGTGCAACGGAATCTTCATGCCTTTTCCGTCGCAGGGTCTCGACGGCGAGGTAACTCAATTCCTCGGCGCCAAAGGCGTCGTCGAGCTCGAGCTCGTTTCCAGTGGCGAAAAGTGGGGCCGCGGCCCGCGCAAGGACGTGCACTCCAGCAACAAAGCGCGCCTCGACAGTCCCGCGTGGCATCTCGTCGAAGCCCTGGCCACGCTTGTTTCGCCCGACGGCAACGATCCCGCCATCGAAGGCTTCGCCGCAAAAGCTCGCCCGCTCTCCGATTCCGACAAGAAAATGATTGCAGAAGCGGCGCGCCGCCTCAACGAAGCCGAAGCCAAGAAACTTCTCGGCGTTCAGCACTGGGTTCATGACGTCAGTTTTCAGGAATCGCTCGAGCTGCTTACGGCACGCCCGACCGTCAACATCGAAGGCTTAGTCGGAGGCTACACCGGCCCCGGTGGCAAAACCATTCTCCCCGGCCGCGCCGTCGCCAAGATCGATATGCGCCTCGTTCCGGACATGACCGCGGCCGAATCGCTGGCCGCGCTAAAAGCGCACCTCGCCAAGAAAGGTTTCGCCGATATCGGAGTTAATATGAGCGGCGGCTACGATCCCACCAGCACGGCGGCCGACGCCGCGCTCATTCGCGCCGCCACTGCTGTCTACAAACATCACGGCATAAATCCCGTAATGATGCCGCGCCTCGCCGGCTCCTGGCCCGGCTACGTCTTCACCGGCGACCCGCTCCATCTCCCCGCCGGCCATTTCGGTCTCGGCCACGGCAGCGGTGCCCACGCTCCCGACGAATATTACGTGATCGAATCCGCCAATCCCAAAGTCCAAGGCCTCGACGGGGCCACCCGCTCCTACGTCGAGTACCTCTACGAACTCGCCTCGACAACCTAAAGAGGATTTTCTTTACCAGGCACAGCGAAAGTAATGGTGTGTCGTCCCGAAGTCCGGCGATAGTTTGCCGGGCTGAAGCACGTCAGCCGTTCGGCAAGCCAGCGCAAAATGTGTGAGCACTCTCAGTCCCTTACCGCAACTCCTCAAACACCCGCTTCCCCTCTTCCAACTTCCCCATCACGTACTCTTTCTCCCCCGCCGAGTTCCAATCCGGATACCGCGCCGTCTCCTGCATCACCCGTTCTATCCAGGCCACAAAATATTTGGCGTCTTCGGGCGAAGTCGGCTTCTTCCCGCCAATGGTCACGTAAATCGGGCTAGTTGTCGCGTACACATAATTGTCCAGCACCGGATACTCCGCTTTATCGCTCGAAGCCCGCAGCACGCACCACCCGCTCTCCTTCAGCGGTACTGTGCCGCTGACATACGCTTTGTCCGCCGGTCCTTCGCTATCGCCGCCACCTTCGCCGATCAGCGACTTCACCACCACTCCGTTACAGACCACCTGGACATGATCGACCGGCACGATCGATTGCAACTGCGCACGAAACGGAACACTCTCCTGAGGCTCGTCAAGACTCAACTCCCCGCCAACCTCCACGTCGCCCAGCGAAAAATCCAGCAGTGGCCCGTTGGTAGCGAACGTCCGCCCGCTCTTTAGCGCATCGAGAAACCTCTCAATCGTCACCGGCCCCGCCGCCACCCGCGCATAAACCCGATTCATCCCGATTGGCCCGCGCAGCGAAGCAAAATTCGCCATCGCATCGGTCCCCGCACCCGCCGGAATTCGGAAACCCAGATTCAGCAACCGGTACCAGACTGCTGCGGTCGCGCGGTGATCGCTGAACCCCACGATCTCCATGTAATCCAGTTTTCCGAGCGCCGCGTCCACCGGCAACTCATCCGTAATCCGTTGCGCGGGCTTCGCAAACGGATCGGGTGCTTCATCGAACGGATGTACCGCTCCGACCACGGCTCCCTGCGCATGGGCCATGTCATACACATCTGCGTTCATCGGATACAAACTCGCCGCCGCCGTGTTCGGATACCCCGCATACCCCGGCAGCAAAATATGTCCTCGAATGCCCAGCAGTCCGCGATGTCCCCAATAGCTGGTGTGAAATTCCTGTCCGTGCAAGACAAGCTGCTGGGCAGTGGAAGCTGGATCCAGGCCCGCCCCGCTAAGGTCGATATCCGGGAACCGCTGCTCTTTGTTTACGATCAAATTGTTTACGATCTGCAGATTTTCCGATTCCGCTGCCCGCACCAGGTCAATGGAAGCATTGTTGTACGTGCCGCCATAGTTCATGTGCACATGAAGGTCGCTGCTTACCCAACGCTCTCCTTCGGGATGCACCGCGGGAAGCCGGCTCAGGCGCACAACAACTTGCTGCTGAATGCCGGCTTTTACCTCGACGCTGGGCCGCTGGACTCCATATTCAAAGCCTTTCATCACTTCCAATTCCACTTTGCCAGCGGGTGCAGCGAAGTTCTCATCACCCGAGGTTTCCACGTAATGGGCTTCAAAAGCTCGTTCGGAGCGATCAAATGCGTCGTCTGCCCGCATTACTTGCTTCCGGGGAATGCACGCTCGCCCGTCAGAATCCGTCACGGAGACGCGAGCGTAGGTTGGACGCCCTTTCTCATCCTGTACCAGGACCTTTAGGAATCCAATTGGCCTGAGATACTTCGGAAGTATCTTCAGGGTTTGTGAGGTGCCGCCGGGAATGCTCACCAGGCGGAGTGCCGTGTTGCCCGCGGAATTCGCGGTGCACGCAATATGGTGGCCGTCCGGCGACCAGCGAGCACTGGTGCTATCGAAGTCGCCATAGGTCAGAGGGAAGGCGTCGCCGCCGTTTGCCGGCATCAGCCACAGGTTGTGCCACTGCCCTCCCAAGTACGAGCTGTAAACCATCCGCGACCCATCCGGCGAAAAATCCGGCCGCGCTTTCCAGTTTGTCTCCTCATAATGAATTTCCCGCGCCCTGCCTCCCGGCTCCGCTTTCATCCGCCAGAATCCGCCCGTCCCGTGGATGTGCCCGCGATTGGAGACAAACAGGATCTCCGCGCCGTCGCGAGTCCACACTGGGCTGATCTCCATGTCGAAGGCACTGTAGTAATATCGCGGCAGCGAACTTTTCGTCTCCCCCGTCAGCCGCACCACGTTTTCCAGTCTTCCGTCGTGCACCTCCGCTCGGAAGATATGAAACCGCCTGTTGTACGCTGTCGAAACAAAAACCATCCGCTTTCCATCCGGCGACCATCGCGGTTCCACATTCACCGCTCCGCCGCTGGTGATCTGCTGCGTCTTCCCGGTCTCCAGGTCCAGCAGCCACAATTCCATCGCGTCCTTCTGGTACGAAACGTAAACAACGCTCTTCCCGTCCGGCGACCAGTCCGGCTGATAGTCGTAACCCGGTCCATCCGTGAGCTGCTGCGCCTCGTTCGAATCAATTCTCTGCAGCCACAGCGAACCGCCCATCGAATACACCAACTCACTGGAATCAGGCGACCAAGCCATGCTGCTCGGCCCGCTTGTCAACTGCGGCAAATACATTTCCCGAAAGTAATAAGGATGCGGCAGGTCAATCTGGTGCAGCACCGGCCGGCGTTGCGCCGCCGCCGGCTGCAGGGAAGCCACGCTAAGCAATGCAAATAAAAATGTCTTGAGTCGATTCGGCATGAAGGGGACTAAAAACGGATCGCTGAAAGTTGAAGGCTGATGGCTGTGCTCAGGCCAGCCCTGCCTTCGTCAGCGGCAACTCCCGGATGCGCTTGCCCGTCGCCGCGAAAATCGCGTTGCAAATCGCCGGCGCGATCGCCGGCAATCCCGGCTCGCCGATTCCGCCGGGAGCCGCATCGCTCTCCACGATGTGCACGTGCGTCTCGCGTGGCGCCGAATTCATGCGCGCCACCGGGAAGGTATCGAAGTTCGATTGCTCGATCGCTCCGTTAGCCGCGGTAATTTCTCCCCACAGCGCAATACTGGTCCCCATCACCGCCGCGCCCTCGAACTGGTTGCGCGCCATTTCCGGATTCACCACCGTCCCCGCATCCAGCGCCGAATCCACGCGCGTGATCTGCACTTTACCCGCGTCATTGACTTGCACTTGCACCACGGAAGCCGCATACGTCAAAAAGCTGCGGTGCATCGCGATGCCCATGCCAAGTCCATTTCCGTTTTTCTTCTTGCCCCAGCCCGACTTCTCCGCCGCCAGCTGTACCACCCGCTTGAATCTCCCGGTATCGATTGGATACTGCTCGTAATCGCCGCCGTAATTCGTGTAATCCTTCGGCAGCTCTGTCTTGGGCACAATGCGGTCCGGCCCCAGCAGCGCCAGCGTGTACTCCACCGGATCCTTGCCCGCCGCATGCGCCAGTTCGTCCGTAAACGACTGTATCGCGAAAGCGTGATAAATGTTCGCCACCGACCTCAGCCAGCCGATGCGCACGTGCGCCGTAGCCGGCCCATTCTCCGAGCGGTGATTCGGAATCGCGTACGGCAAATCCGTGAAACCCAGCCCTAATTCATCGGCCGATGAATACACAGCACTGGCGTCAAATGTCGAACCGATCGGCGGAAACACCGTGCGCTGCAGCCAGGCTGTCGGTTTCCCATCCGCTCCCACCGCCGCCTTCATGTACATCGCGGAAACCGAATGGTATGTGTCAAACCGGATGTCGTCCTCGCGCGTCCATACCACCTTTACGGGCTTCCCGGTCTTCTTCGACAGCACCGCCGCTTCGACCGCAAAATCCGGAAACGATTTTCGCCCAAACGCGCCGCCCAGAAGCGTCACATTCACCGTTACATCTTCTTTCTTCGCGCCCACCGCCTCGGCGATCGCATCGCGCGCGCCTTGCGGGTTCTGCGTCGGCACCCACGCTTCCACCTTTCCGTCGCGGTACACCGCCAGCGCCGCCGGCGGCTCCATCGAAGCGTGCGCCAGCAGCGGCGCATAGTATTCCGCCTCGATCACTTTTCCGCCTTTCGCAAACGCCTCGTCCACGTTGCCGACTTCTCGCACCACTTTCCCTGGCTTCCGCGCCGTCTCTTCCAACTCCTTGCGGTACGGCACCGAGTTAAAAACCTTGTTCGCGCTCTCGTCCCATTCCACTTTCAGCTTCTTGCGTCCCTGCATCGCCGACCACGTGCTGTCCGCCAGCACCGCTACGCCGCCCAGCGCCTGCATATTCACCGGCGGCTTGAACGTGGGAATCGTTTCCGTCCCTTTCACGCCGCGCACTGCCAGCGCCTCTTTGTTATCGACCGACTTCACCGTGCTACCCATCACGGGCGGATGCATCACTGTGGCATAGAGCATCCCTTCCATCCGCGTGTCCTGCCCGTAAACTCCTTTGCCCGTGCACACATCCTTCAAGTCGTAGCCTGCAGCATCTTTCCCGATGTAGCGCCAGTCGCTGCGCGCCTTGAGTTTCAATTCTTCTTTCTTCGGCACTTCCAGTTTCGACGCCGCTTCCGCCAACGCTCCATATCCCAGCTTCTTCCCAGATTTCTTGTGCACCACGGTGTGCAATTCCGTCGAGCATTCCGCCGCCGGAACGTTCCACTGCAGCGCCGCCGCCCGCACCAGCATCAACCGCGCCGTCGCTCCCGCTTCGCGCAGCGGCACAAAGAAGCTCACCACCGAGTGCGAACCATCGGTATCCTGGTCGCCGTATTTTTCATCGCCGGTCGCTTGCACCACCTTCACGCGCGCCCAGTCCGCGTCCAATTCGTCCGCAACAATTCGCGGCAGCGCCGTGCGCACGCCGTTTCCCATTTCCGAGCGGTGCGCCACGATGTACGCCGTCCCATCCGTATCAATCGCCACATAAACGCTGGGATGCATCGGCGCGCTGTTCATCGGCGCGGTCGGATCGAGCGTGCCGACCTCGCCGCTCGCCAGCAACTCCACCGGCATCAGGCGCACGCCGAGCACAAACGCGCTTGTGCCCACAACGCCTTTCAGGAATCCACGCCGGCTGACATTTTCAATGGAGATCATGTGCGCCCCCGGATTTATAGCGTCTTCAGACCTATCCTACCGCCAAACCCCTGCCTGCAAACGATTTCTTAGTCGTGCGGCCAGGCGCCCAACGCCCGGCGCAAATCGACGAGCTGGCCCAGGTGATACGAATTGTGGTCCGCGAGCACCAGCGCTTGGCGCAAAATTGTTTGCCCATCGCCATGCGGAATTTTCGCGAAGAGATCCGTGCGAGGATTCTTCACCAAGTCCATCATCTCCGCCAAATCGCGCTGGAACGACTGCACGCTCTTGTCCCATTCCGCCTCGGTCGGCGGCCCCGGCGTCTTTGGCCAGTAACCCTCCGGAAATCCCGGCGAAACGTGCTTGGGGTTGCGGCTGAATTCCAGGATGTCCCACTGCGCGATGCGCGAATGCTCCAGCAGTTGCCAACCCGTGTGCGGCAGGCCCGCCGCAAAGGTGCCGCGTTTGTTCACCGGGAATTGTTCCAGCGCGTCCATAAAGTGCACGTGCGCCGCGCCGCCCCTCAGCACGTCAATTAAATGTTTGCGCAGCGCCGCATCGCTGCCCGCGCCCGGGCTTTTTCTGCCCGAG
>Ga0207011_1149_pt1 | contig 14542 bp, 12 predicted proteins | sample Alteio_BWMinCont_79_FD_153466 | JGI IMG/M metagenome (GOLD analysis project Ga0207011, IMG submission 153466) | Enriched cells from forest soil in Barre Woods Harvard Forest LTER site, Petersham, Massachusetts, United States -... | ecosystem: Environmental > Terrestrial > Soil > Temperate forest >...
TTGCGCCCATGATGCTTCCTTGGATGGATGCGGCAACAACCTGCAATTGGAGAAAATGTATTGGAGGGCTAATTGCGAGGCCCAGTCAGGGGGCTGATCAGAACAAAACAAAATCAGGGTCTGAGCCCGGGGCCCGAGGAGAATACATGAAAGTATTGATTGCAATTGATAATTCGGAATGCTCAGCGGCGGCGGTGAATGCTGTTGCTGACCGAAGCTGGCCGCCAGGCACCACCTTTGAGGTGATTACGGTATGTGAGCCTGTTTCGGTTAACTACTGCTATGCCGGTGCCTGTGCACTGGGATCGATGGAAGAGATTGATCTCCAGGTTCATAAATACTGCAGCAGTCTCGTTGACGATATAGCCACCCGGTTAAAAGCAATATTCGGCAAAGGCCGGGTAAGCAGCCAGGTTATTCAAGGGCCGATCGCCGAGAGTATCATCGAGCATGCCAAAGAATCGCAGGCCGATCTTATTGTAGTCGGCTCCCACGGGCGTACGGGCATCAAACGATTTTTGATTGGCAGTGTCGCCGGCAAAGTGGTTGGCGCTTCTCCCTGCTCGATCGAAGTAGTCAGGGAAAAACAAGTGCGCACCGAGAAAAAAGCTGCCGCCGCAGATAAAGCGATGTTACTGGTGGCGCATCACTAGATGTTTGATTTTGTGGTGTCGGTCATGGTGGCATTTTGTTTGTAGAATCTGGCAATGTCTTCATCAATATTTAATTGATTGGCCAGTTAAAATTGTCTCCGGGAGCTGTGCCAGGTTGTGCTTTCCAGCGTTTTGGCAGGACTGGTCCGATTTGGGCGAGGGCCCGCAATTACTGCTACTATACGAGTGTATGGTTATTACGTCTGCGAAGAAGACCCGTGAGGGGCTGCTTGGCGGACTGTTGGGACTTGCGTTTTGCAAGAATTAAAATGAAAAAAAACAGTAAAGTGTGTTTAGAAACAGTAGAGGATCAAGAGTCTTTCAACAGTGAAGCGGCTGATTTTGACGATCTTCTCAATGGTGTTGTGCCTGCCTCCGAGGATTTTGTACAAGTCCTGGATCCGGACCTGGCTTTTGGCGAACAGGAGGTTGCTGCAGCTGTTGCGCCGGCTTCAGCGGAGGACTCGATTGCAGTCTTTCTCAAAGAAATTGGCAGATACAATTTACTGTCCGCCAGCGAAGAAATTGAGCTTTCCCGGGCCTGTCGCAATGGCAGCATTGCTGCCAAAAGAAAGCTGATTCAGGCAAATTTGCGTCTGGTTGTGAGCATCGCTAAGCGCTTCAGAAATCGCGGCATGGCCTTTCAAGATCTGATCCAGGAAGGTTCCCTCGGTTTGATTCGAGCTGTGGAAAAATTTGATCCCGAAAGAGGATACAAGTTGTCGACCTATGCCACATGGTGGATACGTCAAAGTATCATGAGAGCTTTATCGGACAAATCAAGATCTATCCGCCTGCCTGTGCATATGCACGAGGCCGTGAGCCGGGTGCGCAAAGTTGTGCGGTTGCTGGGTGAGGAAGAGGGGCAAAAGCCAAGCTTGGAAGCAATTGCCAAGGCTGCGGGATTGACTGCGGCCAAAATTCAACAACTTTTGACGGCGGAAAAGCAGGTTGTATCTTTAGATGCGATGGTTTACGAGGACGGAGATACTCGTTTTTCCGACTTAATTAGTGACGATGAGGCTGAAAAACCTGAAGATGCAGCCTCGGAGCGTTTGCTTGCACAGAAGGTCAAACGCACTCTGGACAAATTAATGCCCAACGAGCGTAATGTTTTGATGATGAGATTTGGCCTGGGCCACAGTGTCCCACTGACCCTTGAGGAAACCGGGCAAAATCTTGGAGTAAGCCGCGAGCGTGTGCGCCAGATCGAGCTCAATGCCATTAAAAAGCTAAGACGCAGCCACACCTTTGAGGGTTGGGCCGGGGATCTGGATTAAATCAGATCGTGACAGCTCACAGGGCTTGAATCATACTTTGCAATTTTTGTCTGAAATATTCGCTTAAATCGTTCACGCCTTTTTCCTTACTTTCGGCATATATATCGGAAAAGGACGAAACCTCAATCGGCAATCCCAGCATTACATCGCATGATTGCCGGCCCTTGGGGCTAATAGCACCAAACAGTTCGCTTTCGATGAAATCGAGAATGCGGCAACACTGAATTTCTGAAGATGGGTGCTGCAACATGCGCTGCAGGATGAGCAATCGCTCAATCCTTTCAAAGTCGCTGGCAATGGATGGCCTGGCAATGCCGGCGCAGTGAAAGGCCTTTTGAAGAAGAGCCACCGAGCTGGCTTTGATATTTTCGCCTGCCTGGTTGCGAATGGCATATAGCCTTTCAGTGGGCGAGAGCAGATCATCACAATTGACTCCAATGCGCGATGCTATCTTGTGCAATATTTCGCCTACAGCAATTTCAGCCAGCTGACCAAAACTGGCTTCAGGCTTTTTCAAACCATATGAGTCAAACACGCGGCTCAGGTAAGCATCAACAACAGCATTGATCCGGGCAAACACGTCCGGATGATCTTTGAGTTTCAGGTTCAAATTTTTCTCGATATTTTTTAATGCCGGCCGCACTGCGTTATACAGATTACACCTCAATGTAAACTTGATGGCAGCGGGAATAATAACCACAGATTCGGCAGGACCGGTCTGACTTCCTTGCGATAAATCCTTCTGCACATCAAGAATGATGTGAAATATTGCTTTGTGCATGTCATGGAGCGTATCATCATCGGCTGTGATTTCAGCTTCAGGAAATACCGCCAGCTTGCGCTGGCCCTCCTTCAATATCTTTTCAGTCGTGGCAATAGAATGAAAATCTGCTTTGCCTCGAGCCACTGAGTAGCAGCCAAGACTCTGAAAAAGCCAGCCCCGCCATCCGCCGTCCCAATCGAAACATTCGCGGGCAGCCATACAATAAAACTCTTCATTCATTTTGTTGGCCAGCTCGGCAACCACAAAAGGGTCCTGGCGGTCCGGATGGTTGAGCAAAATAACTGCCCGGCGGCTTTTTGCAAAAGCTTCAAGATCCGATTTGCTGCCGCGGATGTTGATGGAAAGGTGCTCTTTCATTTTCAACCAGTACGGCAAAATGAATTTGCAGGACGCGATCACAATCGAATTGGGCTTCGGTCTTTTAAATTCGTGCATCGATTGAAACGATCTCCGAAATTCACAATTGCGCAGATTCATCATTGGCGCGCGGCCGGTTCAGGAAGTGAATTCTGCCTCGATGGTATCAATCCTACCTGGTTTGCCGATTACTGGCATAAAATTTATATATCTTGGAAACGTGTGCCGCCGTTGAGGTTTGTAGTATGGGAGTAGACCTGCATGAATCCAACAATCCACATTTTTCACATATCCGTTGTAATATCCAGGCTGCAAATCGACTTGAAAATGAGTAAACGGACCGAGAATCCGCTTCATTTGCCATTATTCAGATTGCTGTCCGGTAAAACCAGTCACCTCATTTGAGGAGTGCACTAATACCGGTACGAATATCTTTTTTGGAAGCGCCTGTAAAAGATGCTTTTACAGGCCGTTTTGCCTTGTTTGATCAGGGAAAATTAAAGGCCGGTATAGACCATCATGTTTAAGTATAACTTCCTTGCCGCTGTGGCGTTGATTCTAGCGACAATTGGCTGCACCATTCAATCGCCGGTGTCGGCCAAGTCGACAGACATGTGTTGTGGCGCAAAACTCAATGTATCTCCAAAGGTCCCGGCTAGGAGCGCTAGCGGTACTGATAAGAAAGCCCCGAAGAAAATATTGTCGGGAATCGCTTCCTGGTATGGGATGCCCTTTCATGGCAGAAAAACTGCTTCGGGACAGATTTATGACATGAACAAAATGACGGGGGCACATCTGACACTGCCGCTATCGTCCCGAGTCCTGGTGGAAAACCCGCATAACGGCAAAACAGTGGTGATCAAGGTCATAGACCGCGGTCCCTACATCAAAAACCGTGTCATCGATCTTTCACGAGAAGCAGCCCGGCGCCTTGGCATTCTTTGCAGCGGAATTGCTTATGTAAACTACTCTGTGCTTCCTGCTGAGGCCGAAGTATCGAGCCTGCCCGATACCTGCCCGATAAAGATAGTGAAGTAAGGTCAACAGCTGCCACGCCATGTGGAAGGAGTGCAGGCTGAAAGTGCTGCTAAAAGCGCGCCATGCGCCTTTGGCTGCCTCTGAATTGCCTGTTTCCGTTTGATGTGCGGTACCTAAGTAGACATCTTCTAATTCAAAGGCCAACTGTTTTCGTTGTTTTAGCTGTAAGATCTAGACAGAGGTCTCTTTGAGAATGTGCAATCGGGCTGAGTTTCCGTTACATTTGCCGTTACTCCAATTGCATGCAGGCTATCTCACCATTGTTTAGAAAGAAGTTTGGCTCAACCGCGTCAGTTGGACTACCAACTGCTCGACGGTTCCGAGTCATTGCGCAAGTTGTTTGAGTCGGTTCCGGGCGCCAGCAATATTTTTTGCTACACCATCCGCCATCAACGGTGTAAACCGCCTCATAAGGAATCTCCCATGACCGTTTCGTCGCTTTCACAGCTTTTGATTTCTCTTGAGAGAAACTTGCCCACAGTTTCTGAAACACTGGCTCGCGGCAACATCAAGATGCTCAAGTCTTTTTTGGGTCCGGCGTATCGAGGACTTTTACAGCAGTCGTACAAGGGTGCACCGGCCACTTTGATGGCGGTAAATCATAATGTGCACTATGACTGGCAGTATCTGAGAGAATATCCGGCCATGGCCAAGCTCTATGATGCGGCCAAATCGGGGCAGTGGCATGCCGATGACGGCACCCTGGATTGGAGTCATGATTTTGATCCGCTCGACACGGTCAATCATCTGATTCCGGATCTGTACTGTCCCAGCATTGTGCTGCCGCAGTGGTCCAAATTTTCCGATGCTGAGAGGGCTGAACACAGACAATCGCTTTTGAGTTGGATGCTCAGTCAGATACTCCATGGTGAGCAGGGCGCCCTCTATGGCGCGGCCCAGGTACTGCAGGCGGTGCCATGGCTGGACGGCAAGTTGTTTGGGGCGACCCAGGTTGTAGATGAAGCCAGACACATCGAAGTCTTTCACCGCTATCTGGATCAAAAGTTGAGACGGCGGTACGAGATTAACGAAAATCTCTATATCTTGAGCGAAGTCCTGGTGTCAGATTCTCGTTGGGACGTTAAATTTCTCGGCATGCAAATAATGATTGAGGGATTTGGTCTGGGCGCCTTCACAATGATCCGCGGCATAGTCAGCGACCCGTTGTTGCGCGATCTGCTCAAATATATTGTCGCCGATGAAGCCCGTCATGTCAGCTACGGAGTCCTGGCCCTGAAGCGCTTTTACGAAACCGAGCTGAATGAACGCGAGAGAGCTGAGCGCGAGGATCTGGCCTTTGAAATTTCGCTTTTGTTGCAGAGGCGCTTTTTGTTTCACGAGATGTATGACGAATACTGGAGCCATGCCATGTCGCTGAAGGCCTGGAATAAATTTGCCCTGGAGTCGCAGTTGATGGCTTCTTTCCGAAAGTCGATGTTTCGCTTGATGATCCCCAATCTAAAGCGCCTGGGTCTTTTTACAGATCGCATCAAACCGCGCTATGAAAAAATCGGCATACTCAATTACGAACATGGGCGCGCCATGTCAGACATGAGTAACGAAGAAATCCTGGCCGTGCCCTCATAAAGTAACCAGACAGTCAATGCCCCGATTGAAGCATTGACTGTCTGGAATTTAGAATTGGCGAATGACCAGAATCTATAACCAGATTAGAGAAGTGGGCGATGGCGGTGCAATATCACACCCATCCAATATGACATCACAAGCATAGCCAGTCCAACTACAACACTGAGCCAAATAGGCACTGAGAAACTACCCAGTACTATAGACATTCCGGCCGCTGCCCGGCACAGCTGTACCGCGGCAATCAAGCCAAAAAACACCGCCGCCAACAAAAGACCAAGCCTTTCGTTTTTTTTGTCCTTAAACACATTAGTCAACATAACTCACCTCAGGAGAATCCGCCCACAAGGGCTTCATCACTTGCTATGACGGAAAACGGCAGAGAATGTTGCATTTCAAGGAGTTCAAGCTCAGGTCAATCGGCACGCTGCCGGCCTGGCGGGAGCACATGGTCGGCTCAGGCAGCAGCTTTCCAGAGAGTGTGCCAATCAGTTATTCACGTTAAGGCTTCCTCAACTATGCCGCCGTCACTTCCACGTCGACGACATCGTCATCTTCGTTCTTATTTTGATGCCGGGGATGTCTACTTGCATGATTGCTTTCATGTCCTCCGTGTTCAAATCCTGACGGCGATTGACTGGTATTGCTTGATTGAGCTTCAGCGGATGCGATATCTTGCTGGAGCATGGCCAGCATCCCTTTCAGGTCGGCTGTTGATGCCCTAATTTCATCCAGGCTCTTTTTCTCTGCCAGCTTCTGGCGCAGTTCGGCAATCAACATTTGTGCGCGCGCTCGATTCGTTTCCTTTATATTATCCGCTCCCTGAGCCAACAGGTGCTCGATCACGTAACAGGCCTGGTTTGCTTCGTTATCAGTCTCGGCATCTTCTTTGGACTTGCGATCAGCGTCGGCGTGTGCCGTAGCTTCCTTGATCAGCCGTTCGATGTCTTCCTTGGTCAGATTGGTGCTGGCAGTGATTGTGATCTTTTGCTCCTTGCCCGTGGTCTGATCCTTGGCGGCAACATTGAGAATGCCGTTAGAGTCAATGTCAAACGACACTTCTATCATCGGCATGCCACGCGGCTCCGGCTGAATGCCGTCCAACTTGAAATTGCCCAGGGACTTGTTGTCTCGAGCCATCTGGCGTTCGCCCTGGAAGACAAAAATGTCTACTCCTGGTTGATTGTCATCGGCCGTCGAAAATACGTTTGATTTATGGGTGGGGATGGTGGTGTTGCGTTCAACCAGTTTTGTGAACACACCACCCATAGTTTCGATACCGAGAGAGAGCGGCGTTACGTCGAGCAGCACCACATCCGATACCTCGCCGCTTATGACGCCGGCCTGTATAGCTGCGCCTATTGCCACTACTTCATCGGGGTTGACGCTCTGATTTGGTTCCTTGCCGCCGGTCAGACTTTTGACCAGGTCTTGTACAGCGGGAATTCTAGTGGAACCGCCAACAAGCACTACTTCATCTACTTGTCCGGAGCTCAGGCCGGCGTCTTTCATTGCCTGCTCCACCGGTTTGCGGCATTTTTCGACAAGGCTGTGCGTCAGCTCATTAAATTTGGCGCGACCAACCTTGGTCTCCAGGTGTTTGGGTCCATCGGCGGTGGCGGTTATAAAAGGAATGGAGACAACTGCTTCGGTCAGGGAAGAGAGTTCAATCTTGGCTCGTTCTGCCGCCTCGGCAAGACGTTGCAAGGCCTGGGGATCTTTTCGCAGATCCACACCTTCTTGCTTTTCAAATTGCTCGGCTAGATAATTGACCAGAGTGTGGTCAAAGTCGTCACCGCCGAGATGAGTGTCACCGGAGGTGGCCTTGACTTGAAACACACCATCACCGACTTCCAGGATGGAGACGTCGAAGGTACCGCCCCCGAGGTCGAATACCATCACAGTTTCGTCCTTCTTTTTCTCGATGCCATAGGCTAGCGCCGCTGCGGTTGGCTCATTAATAATGCGCAAAACTTCTAAACCGGCAATGGCACCGGCATTTTTTGTGGACTGGCGTTGTGAGTCGTTAAAATACGCAGGCACCGTGATCACGGCACTGGTAACCTTTTCACCCAGATACTTTTCAGCATCTTCCTTCAGTTTGCGTAAAACCATGGCTGAGATTTCTTCGGGTGAATACTCTTTTTTGTCTATAATCACCTTGCAGCCGCCGTCATCGCCGCAAACTACGGTGTAAGGCACCATCTTGCGCTCGGATGCTACTTCGTCAAATCTTCTTCCGATAAACCTTTTGATGGAAGAGACTGTATTGAGAGGATTGAGGACGGCCTGACGTCTGGCCAGTTGTCCAACCAATCTTTGCCCGGCCTTGGAAATTGCAACTACCGATGGTGTCGTCCTGTTGCCTTCGCTGTTGACAATAACCGTCGGTTCCCCACCTTCCATAACTGCCACTACTGAGTTGGTTGTGCCCAGATCTATGCCTACTGATTTACCCATTTTATGTCCCCTTGCGTGGAAATGCTGGTGTGGGCGTAGCTTGAAGACAAGATAAGCCAATGATACTTTTCAAACATCGTTTGGTGGGCCCGCTGCTTACAGCTGGCCTTGTCTGCCGTTGATGATTTTTTTAGTTAGAAGTGTTTTTTGAAATTGTTACTTGCTTCCGGCTCTTCGGCCGAATCTGTGGTTGACGTCGACGTTTGTAGGCCTAAATTTAGAGGACTGATTCATTTTTTTGATTTCGGCAGGATTCTTGAGCTTGCTCACAAAACCGGCGCTGCCAATCTTGTCAGAGTCTTCATGATCCATTTGCTTGCTCAGGATCTCGGCATAAACTTGCGCCATGCCGTGCTTCTCTTCAGGCTGTATAGGAAGGAGCTCTGCAGTCTTTTTTTCTTCAGGTTGTCCAGGGAGGACCTTGGGCGTCTTTTTTTCTTTCATCTTTTCCTCTTGCAGTTTCAATATTTCACAGTTCCTACAAGGGAGTAGAAAGGTACATGACCGGCATTGTTCCCCTGTAATCATGCCAAGCTGAGTTTTTGCGATTGTTGATTGTCACTTTGGAAAAAGGGTGGCAAGCCCCAGTGCAACTGTCTCAATTGTAAGTCTGTGCCAAGCAATTTAACAATTCCCGCCCCTCGGTTCAGGCTCTGCTCCTCGGGCGATTACTATAGCCCGCCCCGCGGAAAATCAATGTTTGCCCCTGAAACCTGGACCTTTAGGTGAAAAACCAAGTCGTATTAACTGTGATATTGACTGGAATGTGTCAAACGGTGCTTGCCTCGGTGAGTCATTGCTGCAATTCCAAGGCTTTTCATGCGTATTGAGAAACTAGTTGCCTCGGGTGCTTGTGATGCTTGTACGTCCCCAAGGATGATTGATAAAGAAGAACAAAATGCTAATTAACACTGATAGAAGTTTATTGAGCCTGTTGAAGGCATATTCGGTGAAATTGCTGGGAGCCCAGGCCGTGCCGGTGACCATAGGAGGCGAAGAAAGCAGATTTGACGATGAGCCGGCAATCTGTAATCAGGGCTGCCACATCGACAAGCAGGGTCTGGTTGTATTCAAAAGAGCTAAGACAATCGGCAAAGGCAACTGTAAATAGGCTCTGAAGAGGGCAATTTTAACTTCCCCGCGGCAGACCTACTTGGCGCTGAGGGTGCCGTCATGCTGCATCTTCAGCACGACGACGGTGCAGGGCGCGGCGTCGACAATCTCATCGGCAACGCTGCCAAACCACAATCGACTAAATCCATGGCGTCCATGACTGGAGACAATCGCTTCGTCGGCGCCGAACTCTTTGCACGCCTTAGCAATTACGTCGGCTGCGTCGCCCGTGAGAATATCAACTGTGGCTGTGATATTGAGCGACTCTTTGAGCGTATTCGCCATTTTATTCAAAACGCCCTGCTCCTCCTGCCGTTCTAAGGCCACGACATCAGGAATGCCTGCCACCGATGCATCAGCAAAGCCGGGCACAATCACATGTATCAAATGGATCTCGGTGTCGCTGCTGAATTTTTGATCCAGGATGTGTTTTAGTGCAGTTTGAGCGCTTTCTTCGCCGTCGATTGCCACAATGATTTTCATGATTTATCCCCTGGTATCTGAGTAGTCCATATATTTTGCCAGTATACAGGGCGATCCGCCAGGCAATCCGTTGGCAAGCAGAAACCGGCTGAATAAACTTCGTCGATTGACATCCAATTTGGCGCTGGTTTGGCAATACCGAATATGGTGCATTGGTAAATTGGCTCACAGACCGGGTCTACGCCGACGGATCGTTTAGCGTACATGTAAATTGGCAAACCACGGGGCGTCTCGATTATGGCATATCGTCTCGTGATTGGGCAGGTCGACTGAGGTACTGCTATGCTGAGTTCAGGATGTAGCCGTAATAATGGACGTCTTTCGAATTCTTGTATGTTATGCCGATACCGGCGGTGGCCACAAATCGGCCGCCGATGCGGTGCGCCTAGCAATTGAGGAATTGGCCGCCCAGCGACCAGGGGCAAGGAAGGTTGAAGTCTATGTTGAAACAGTCATAGGTGAGACCAATGTCCTGAACGCCTTCTTTGTCGGTTTTTACAACTATTTGCTCCGCTTTCACGAAAGCTGGATGAAATACTACATCGGCTTCATCGAAACCTTTAAACCTGACCAGTCCACGATCGGATACCTCTTTTGCAAACCCTTTATGAAGACTCTCTACGCCAGAGTCATGCCATCAGTAGTGGTATCAGTGCATCCGATGGTCAACCATTACTTGTTTCTTGGTCGCAGGGATGCCGGATTGAGCGCGACAACAAAAATGGTGATTGTACTGACGGATCCCAACGCCAGTCTCTGGAGCGGCTGGGCCTGTAAGGGAGCTGACCTCTTTATCGCACCCAACGATCTGGCTCATGATCGTCTTGTACAAATGGGTATCTCCGGGAGTCGCATCAAGACAATTGGCATGCCAATTGATCCGATCTTTGTGCATCCGGCAAAAATAACCAGAGAAAAAGTCTTGACTGACCTGGGTCTGGATCCTGATCGCCTGACGATACTGGTATGCGGTGGTTGGGCTGGCGGAGGACCGGTAATAAACATCTATGAGGCGCTGAGAAAGGTAAAGAGACCAATTCAAGTGATCATGCTCTGCGGCAACAATAAAGAGCTTTTGGAGAAAATGAGCGAACACAGCCGAGATTCAGGTCTGCCCACGGTTGTATTGGGATTTAGTGATTTGTTTTCAGACTTGTTTAACGCCGGCGATCTGCTGGTCACCAAGGCCGGCGGTCTTACTACATTCGAAGCTGTGGCCAGGCGTCTGCCCATGGCCATCTATCTCATACCCGAGCCCATGCCACAGGAAATGGGCACGGTAGAAATCCTGACCGCAGCAGGTCTGGCTCAAGCAATGAAAAGCACCGACGACATTATCGCCCTGGTAGAAAACCTGAAGCCTGTGCCCAATCGTCAGACGCAGCCTTTGCCCAGCATCCATAACCTGGACCGTGTCGATGCCATTTACGAAATTGCTCAAACCATACTTGATTTTGCCCAATGAAGATGGACAATCATCGGATTGAATCAATGACGCAATGTCAATTGGAAGTCATTTTTTTGACCGTTCATAGGCACGCTCAGAAAGCAAAGTATGACAGCTTATACCATCCTGCCCTGTTCCTCTAAAACAGGGGGGATTTTGGACGGGAACTGATCCTTATAGTTCCCGTCGTCTTGATTCAAGACGCCATTGGCGCAGGGGCAGGGTGCTTGGGGCAGGCCATTGGCAGACACAAATTGAATAAATTGAAGGGTTGGCGGGGGGCGGAAATGATTAAGTCGAAGCGCTTTATCCTGGTGTTGTCTCTATTAATCGGCATTGTTACTGTGCCTCTGGGCATGAATGGCGTGGTCCTGGCCCAGGACCCTGTTACCGCCGGTCCGGAAGAGGCCGCAGCCAAAAAAGACGGCCCCCTGCGCGACGCCGGCGCTGCCGTTCATAGTGTGGCATTTTTGGCAAAGGACAGCTGGTTTCTCAGGCCAGTCAGCCGCCTGGAAGCCCAGGTAGTTAAGTTGGAGCAACAGCTCTCTCGATTGAATATACCACTGGATAAAATACAACCTGGGACGGTCGAGCTTGATAAGGACATGGCTCAGCTGCAGGGGCAGCTCGTCCATTTGGCGCAACAAATGGCCCAGTTGCAGGCGGACATTAAATTGACCCGCAGCGATATGACCGCGCTCAGGCTGCCGACTGCCGCGCTTCAGGAGCCGGTGACGCATCTTGTGGAGCCGGTTTCAAATTTGCGCGCACCAATTGTGCAACTGCTGCCGCCCTTGAACGATGTGAGTAACGGGCTTAGCCAACTGGACAAACCAATTACCTCACTGGATTTAAATGTAAGGGCGCTGGGGGGCAGATTTACGCAACTCGATCGCCGTTTTTCCAAACTGGATGGGCACTTTTATGATCTGGACGGCCGATTTGTCGGGCTGGACAAAAGGTTTGTCGATCTCGATCGTCGTTTTGCCGATCTGGACAGTCATTTTAAATCGCTGGACCGGCATTTTGGCAATCTTGATACGCGTTTTGTCAGGCTGGATGACCGTTTTGCCGCTCTGGGCGTGCAACTGGGCAATCTTCAAGCTGTTTTATCCTGGTTGATTGTCCTGGCTGGGAGCGCGGTGCTGGTGCTGACCTTGCTGGCGATTTATCTGGTGAGAGAGCTGAGAAAGATTTCCAACTTCTCTGTTAATGTTACTCGCAAGAATGAGTCTTATCAGGATCTGTCCCTCAGGCGATAAGCCCCAGGGGCGCACACGGTTCTAAGGTTTTAGCACTCACCTGGGCCCCAGCAGGCGGCACTGGCATCTCGTTTGGGCTAGGCGCCATGGGTGGAGCTGCCGGCCCGGTTGTGCCCAGCCAGGGCGTGTCAACTTGATGTCACAGTTGGCGCTTTAAATAGGTATACCGAGGACTTTCCCGGCGGTATTTTCAGCCCAAAACTCAGGCAAGCAGACCAATGATTTTTGCAAACGGTGGACCGTTTGTGCGATTTCAATCGGCCCAGGTTCTGAATACTCGATTTAATCATTGTCCCAAGTTTCTCCCAGTAAGCCTGATCAAAGAAGAGGATGCAATCAGTGAATCAGCCACAGCCAGTGGAACTCCCACCATCTGCTGCCAGTGCACACCAGCCCGGTCGCGATGAAAAACATAGCACCGGCAATGGTGCCATGGATTCGACCACTTTCCAGAGCGAAATTAATGCTGTAATGGGCCTGGCAGGCCAATCTGGGCCAGCTCGGCTGCAGCAGAATCTACAAAATTTTGCCCAGGGCGCCACGACCGATAACGCTGACAGCGCCCTTCCCAAAATATCAATCGCCGCCCCTGGCGAGAGCTCAGCCGCCGGTTTTACCAGAGGATTGACGCAGAGCTTTGCCTACTCGCTCGTGCAAAGCCCTCTTGAAGGCCTGTCTCAAACAATTGATCATACTATCGGTCACAGCTTCGGCAGCAATCTATACGGCAAAACCAAGGATCTAATCGTCGCCGCTCCCAAACCAGCACAGTTTGGTACAGCCGAGTGGCATGGTCAGGCGATTGGCGGGGCGCTTGGTATCATGCCCTGGTTTCTGGCCACCCGAGCCGGTCTGCGCGGGTCGGCCGGACTCTGTCAGGCGACGAGGGGATTGCTCGTGACTGAGGCCGAATCGGCCATGGCCGGCAAAGTGTTGTCGGCGGCAAGCGGCAAAATGATACTTGAGAGTGGTGCCACAGCTGCTCTCAATGCCGGTGTATTTAAACCGATAGGCGATCAGGAGGGCTCTTACTGGTCGGCAAAAGCAGGGCATATGGCCAGCGATTTTTATACATTTTCTACCCTTACCGCCAGTTCAATTTATCTGGGCGGCAAGCTGGGAGCCGTGTCCCAACCGCTTCTAGAGTCAGGCCCAGCTGCAGCCCAGGTGACAAGGTGGGCTAATTCAACCCTGGCCGGTGCCCTGAGCGGAATACCGGCCGCTGGTGTGCAGACTTTGACACAGTATGCATTCTCCTCAGGTAATGGCCGTCCCACTTTTTCCGATTTTGCCAAAAGTGCATACTCCTTTGCCGTGGTCGGAGGGGCTCTGAGCGCCGGGCAGCCTATGATGGGCGCAGCTAGTTTGATCGGCCACGCCAGGGTGGAAAGCACTGAGGAATTTGCTTCGAGTGGGGGCAAGGGCCAGAATAGCGCTGGTGGGGAAGGGAAAGAGAGCGCCGATATTGAAAAGCCCTATTTAAAATTGACTGATGGTAAGACCCAGCCTGATAAAAGTGTGTCCTGGGGCGAGTTTCCTGACATGGCAGAGAAGCTCAAGTTTGACAAGATGACGCATTTCCAGGAATTCTATCCTGAACCGCCAACTCTCTACCATGAATCTCCGCACCTCCAAGCAGCGTGGGGCAAGACCGGTTACTCAATTGCAGAATTCGAAGGGAAGACGCCTGAAATACCTGGGCCAAAACACCAGGCAATTATCAATGAAAAATACTATTTAGGATTTGTCCTGCAACCGGAAAAAATGCTTGAGACGGAGGCACCAAAGTCCGAGGCCGAAAAGGTACAAATAGTTGACACTGCTACACTGTCCAAGCAATTTTCGAGTTTGCCGTCTCCGTATGTGTTTCAGGGGGTGCTCGGTGAGAGGCGCGTTGGTCAGCTGCCGGAGACATTTTTAGAAGGTGGCCTCAAACCGCAGGAAGCTTTTCGCCATCTTGATTCACTGGCAAAGGCCTTGCGATCCATTGATGCTTCGTTGCCGCCGCAAAAAAAATCGGGGCTGGGGGCAATTGATTTGCAAATGCCATCCTTCAAGGTCGGATTTGGTGATCAGGAGAT
>Ga0207011_1150_pt1 | contig 14539 bp, 11 predicted proteins | sample Alteio_BWMinCont_79_FD_153466 | JGI IMG/M metagenome (GOLD analysis project Ga0207011, IMG submission 153466) | Enriched cells from forest soil in Barre Woods Harvard Forest LTER site, Petersham, Massachusetts, United States -... | ecosystem: Environmental > Terrestrial > Soil > Temperate forest >...
CCCGGTGGACTCAAGCGTGCAACTCGACAGCAACGGCGGCCTCTCCTTTGCTCCTCTGGACTACAGCAATACTGGAGCTTACTATCGAGACAGCAGCCCCACTGGAGCACCGTTAATGGGTGGTGCCCAGGACCAGATGCCGATCGGCGCGGCGCCACCACTGCCAGGCATGGAACCGCTTATGGGCGGTGCCCAGGACCAGAATCCAATGGGCGAGGCGCCACCAATGCCGGGCATGGATCCGATGCAGGCCATGAGCGAGGCCATACAACAGGCAGCCCAGCAAAGCCAGGGCGATCCGTTCCAGTTTTTCCAGGATTTTAATCAGGACTTTTTTCAAGATCTATTCAATCCACCTGAGCCGGCACCTTCACCCGAGCCCCCTCCGCCTCCCGAGCCCTCACCGCAACCGGCCCCCACACCTGAGCCTACGCCTTCACCCGAGCCAATCCCTACACCTGAACCTTCACCGGAACCTCCGCCCAATCCGACCCCGACACCAAATCCGGAGCCGGCCCCAACGCCTGATCCTTCGTCAAAAACACTTTCGCAGGCAGAACAGCAGCTGACCACCGATATCGATCAAGACTACTCCGGTCAGGAACAGCAGCAAGCACTGACGGATCTGAGCTCATTCGAGCAAAGAAGCCAGGATCAGGGTACCGGCAGCTCAAACAATTCCAGTTATCTAAATTCACTCGGCCTGGGAGACGGCCTGTCACAAATAAGCAGCACACAGGAGGTCGGAGCCCTCGATAACATGTCTAACCTGCTCCAGGGGGCGGGCACCTCCAAGGTCGGCACCAGCCTGGCCGATCAAACGGCATTTCAGGAATTGGCCGAATGCGCCAATCCGGGCGACACCGACCAGGGTGAACACGGGACATGCAACGTGACGACGCTGGAAACAAAGTCCTTTTACGACAACCCGGACGTCGCCACCGGCATCATTACCGGTGCAGCTCTGGACGGCAGCGTCACCATTGCCGGGCAAAAGGTGGCATTATCCACCCAGGACATGACACCAGATATGGAGGCAGCATCCGATTTTTCGCTCAGTGGAGCAGGCGCATCGGATGGCGCCCGCAGCTTCGCATCACAGCTATTTCAGAGCGCCGTACTCAGCGATGTGGGAGAAAATGAGCCTGGCTGGCAGGGTACGGGCGCCTTCATTCAAGGCAGCAGTCCCACCAACGAATACTGGGCCGACGGCCAACAGTTTGGCGGCCTCTCCGGCAACGATATCCAGTGGGCCGGCAGCCAGCTTGGCCTGGGTGACAGTGCTAACGGTCAGTTTGTCATGGAAAACACTAATGACGGATCGGGGGGCAGCAGCAGCGAAGTCAACTTCAGCTCCCAATCGCAATTTCTCTCACAGCTGCAGGATCTCCAGGCACAAGGTAATTTGCCGGCTGTTTGTGTCGTAAATGGCTACGATCCACTCTTTGGCGGCAACAGCCCCGGCGGACAGACCAACCACGTAGTATGCATCGACGGCCTGCAGCAAAACGCAAGCGGCCAGTGGCAGGTCTATCTGGACAACCAGTGGGGCTCAGGCAATGACGGTTGGGTCAGCCTGGATTCACTATATCAAGCGACAATTTAAGTAAGGGGAAGAAGAAATGATCGATCAAACAGCTGCACATATGTCTTGCGCGAAGAATCCTGTCACTGTTCTTGTATCTAATCAGATGCTGGCCAAACAGCCCGACCTGAAGCCGTGGCTAACACAGTGGCTTGAGCAACACCAAATCGAGGGCAAAGCCCTGGAAAGTCGCCCCAAAACCAGTGCAGCGGCAAACACAATATCATTTAAGGGCCGCGGGCCAATTGCCACCATGCTCATGCCAGCCGGGCGCGACTGGTCAACACCCAGATGGCAGGCCGAGCGCAGCGGTGCAGCGGGTGAGATCCCGCCTGCAAGCGCTAACCCGGGCGCCGGCTGCGACGTCTATTTTTGAATTGGTGGTTCGCAAAGGCTTGAAACGTCTTTTCCACAAACCTTCCCTATTCTGTATGTAACGGCGCAAGCCACACCCCAACTGCACTTCCCGGCAGCTTTATTGAGGTAAAACGTACTATGGCAAAACTTACTGACACCCTGCAGCAATCAATCACGGCCCAGGCAGAAATTGTCGCTTTGAGACGGGCTCTCCACCAGCATCCCGAGCTGAGCTTCCAGGAATTCGACACAGCGCGTACTGTAGGCGAACGCCTGGCACAACTCGGCTACGCGGTACGCCACGGTGTAGCCAGCACGGGCGTGGTGGCCGATATGGGCTGCGGTAACACGGTGGCACTGAGCTCGGAACTGGGTGCTTTACCAATTGCCGAGCGCTCCGCCCTCTCCTGGGCATCGGCTACCCCTGGGGTGATGCATGCCTTCGGTCACGATGCAAATATGGCCTGCACGATTGCCGCCGCAAAAATTATTGCCGGACGATTGTCCTCTGGCGCAGACGGTAAAGTAAGGATTATCATGCAACCCGGAGCAGAATCAGTAGCAAGAGACGGCAAATCAGGGGCCAGGCATATGATCGACGGCGGTGCGCTGCAAGGAGTATCTGCTATCTTAGGCCTGCATGTAGACAATACTCTTGCGGCCGGGCATGTCGGCATCGTAATGGGACCGAGCACCGGTACCGCCGGAGGTGCCGCCGAAGAAATCCTCTATCGTACAGCCTGCGATCTATTGGGAATTGAAAGTGTCCGCAAAGTAAGCCGCCGCACCTGGTGCGAAGGTTTCTCGGACTATGTAAGCGCGGTCCCAGGTGCTTATATCTACCTGGGCACAAAGCGGGCCGGCGCCCCGAGCGGTGGCCACAGCCACACATTTGATATTGATGAGTCAGCCTTGTACCTGGGGGCCGCACTGTTGGCGGAAGCGGCATGTAATTTTCTTGCCGCACCGCCCTTGCGGGCAAATTCCTGCTGGCATGATATGCCCCAGACGATTTGTCATCAGCATCTGCACTACGCCTGCTAAGGCGTCCTCCAGTCGGTATTTCCTTTCAGCCATCAGATAAATATTCGGCGCCGACCGCCAATTTAGCCGGCAAACAATTTGCAGTTCGGTGGGTCAGGTTATAATAGGTCGGCCTTATGGACGAGCTAACACAGGCTGCAAAACTTGGTTCTGAAACGAAATATTGTCTGCTTAAGTCTTCTTGCTGCCGTGCAGTCATTGGCTCCATGCTGGTCCACCGGACCACAGGAAGGCAAAGATCAAAGAGTCCTCCACTTCCCCGAAAAAAGGTCCCTGGGCACTATTTTTGTGGTGCCACCAGATCGTCCAGTCATGAGTAAGGCTTACTGGCATAACGGACTGGCCGCAATCGGTGAGGTGCGTGTACCCAAAAAAGCAAACCTGCTATTGCGGGTTGGCTACGCGGCCATACAAGATCCATCGGCTCTGGCGGCTCAATCAACGGTCGGATTTGCTGGTCTGGATCTCAGCCGCGTCGAAGCCAATGACATGACTGTTGGCGCAATCAGTGATTTTACCAGTCTGAAAGCACTCGACCTTCGTGACACCAGTGTCACGGATAAGGGGATCAAATCTCTGACCAAACTAAAAAATCTGGAAGACCTGATCATTGGTGGCACTGCAATTACTGATCTGGGGCTATCTTTGATATTGCCAATCAGCACCTTGAAATATCTCTGCGTCGACCGCACCGCAGTCAGCTTCATTAAATCAAAAAACATCCAGCAATGCCCACATCTTCAAAGGCTCTCGGCCAAGGGTTGCCGGATCTCCGACGAAAGTATGATCGCATTCTCTCATCTGCCTTCTTTGAGTCAACTGGACCTGTGTTCCAATCCTAAGGTCACCGCAGGCGCACTGATGCAACTGAATGCGGTGCCGACTCTCCATACCATATACCTTGAGGATACCGGCGTAACTGCCAGGGATCTGCCAGTCGTACTGAAACTTTGCGCCAGGTCTCCAGCATTGACTCGCATTTCTGTCAGCGGCAGATCTTTTACGGCCGCCAACCTGATGCAGTGGAGACACGCTCTTCCCCGGGTAACCATCCTCTCCGGACAATACCAAGGCGATAACAACCTTGACGCCAGACAGATAATAGTGCCCGACGGATACTAAATGTTGCCCGCGGCCGGCCAAGCCGGTCGGACAATTAAAATCGCACCGCCAGTGAGATCAAACCGCGCAGTCCGGCAGAGTCACGATAGGCCGGTTTGTCGCCACCAAGTTGCAGATTGGGAAATCGACTCAATATATTATTAAATGCCACCTCTGCCTCCAGACGGGCGAGAGAGGCACCAAGACAATAATGAATGCCACCACCAAGGGCTACATGCTTATTGTCGCTGCGAGTGATATCGAGAGAATCGGCATCGGCAAACTGCATGGGATCGCGGTGGGCCGATCCGATGATCAAGATTACTTGCTCGGTCTTGCTAATTACATTACCGGCATATTCAATATCTTCCAGGGCAATCCGTTTCAGGTATTGCACCGGACTGTCGTATCTGAGCAATTCTTCGACAGCGCCCTTGACCAGTGCAGGCTTTTGCTTTAGTTTGTCCAGCTGGTCTTCATGCTGAAACAGGGCGTACATGCCATTGCCGATTAGATTAACCGTGGTTTCGTGACCGGCAAAGAGGAGCAAGATGCAGTTGTCCAGTACTTCCTCGGTGCTGAGCTTGCTGCCTTCTTCCTCCGCCGCGGCCAGGGAACTGATCAGATCATCCTGTGGTTCTTTGCGGCGCAATTCAACCATGCGGCGGAAATAATCAGCCAGATCGGCTGTGGCATCATTAGCATGGCCCAGACGCACGGGGCACATGCGCACGTCAAAAGCACCGGCAAGAGCCCTTGACCAGCGGCTAAACTTGTCGTGATCCTCGTTCGGTACGCCCAGCATGGCGGCAATAACATTTACCGGCAGCGGATATGCATAATCGGCTATGAAGTCAGCCTCGCCTTTTTCCGCCATTTTGTCCAGCAATCGATTGACGATGCTTTCAATGTGGCCACGCTGTCCCGCCACCGTAGCAGGAGTAAAAGCCTTATTTACAAGGGCTCGCAAACGGGTATGATCCGGCTCGTCCTTCATCAGCATCCAGTTGGATTGCGAGTTGCGCAACTTGCCAAAGCGCTCGTCTTGCATCAGAGCCGTTGCCGTGGAAGATGCCGAAAAGCGAGAACTGGACAAACGCAAATCACGGACAAGGGTGTTTACGTCGGCATAGGAAGAAAACAACCACCTTGCCGCACTGGGACTCTTGAAAATGGGAGATCCCCGGCGTAGCTTCTCATATGTAGGATAAGGATTTTGGATAAACTCATCGGACAACTGATCGTATGGATCAATCATGGCGATTTGGGGCGGAACTGACATTTTTTGCCTCGGTAAAAACATGGGGCGTTGATGCCCAAAAGTAGCCGACTGTTACCATGTTTCCTGATTGGACGCTGTAAAGCACTGGATTGAAGGCTGAAAAGCTCTGGCACTGAACGTTGAAAAGAATCGGAATCAGTGCCCTAAGCCAGGGGTAAAGAGTATAACTCCTCCGGCCATCAGGTGTTTAAAAAGTCTTTAGCCTGCTGGACTGGATCGTCCAGCAGGCATTTCATTGACAATGGTGCAAGGCTACAATCCCCACTGGGAGACAGTTTCCGCTCCTGCTTGCCAGCTGGGCATGAAGGCCGCGTTGGGGAAAACTGCTCAAAAGACAATATCGTTTGGAATGCCGACAATATTCACACCCAATGCTCGAACATAGGCAACGATCTTACTTTCAGATTCGGGGCCAAAAGACCACAGCGGTATTTCAAGGGCTGTACCATCACCCTTCAATAATAGGCTGGAGCTGTCGCGCGGCTCAAAATATTCAGCCGAAATCACTTTGCTCAGTGAAACTTGTTGACGGTTGGCACTGCCATCCTGCTGATCAATAGTGGTCAGGCTAACGCGATCGCCTTCAATCGTAAGCTCATATTGGCACCGACTTTCCCTGATTAATCTGTAAGTGAGAATCAGTATGTAAGTGGCAAAAGCGCCCACCAGCAACAGCGAAATCGGACCCCAGATCTTATATCGTCCAAGCTCCGATGAGGCAATTACATAACTGATTGCCACAATCGGCCAGGAAAACAGTACGGCCACTGCTGTGGCAATCAGACCCATTTTTTTCTGGTACGGGCGCGAAACAAACCTCATTTTATTTTGTATTGCAGTGGCCATAATTAATACCTCAAATAAAAGTCCCGAAGGATAGCTCTAAGGTGGTTCTCCCCTGTGCCACTCTGCTCTCGCCGCCAGGTCCGCGGCAAATACCAGGCCCCGAGCTCTGATTTTAATAGCTCACACTGCTTCAGAGAGTCTGTGCAAAATCGTCTATTTTTTTACTGCGATGGACTTAGTCACTTTTTCCTGTCCCGACTTATCAGTGACTGTAATGATCACGGGCATTTCGTTTGCCTTATAGTTTTTAGGCAGATCGAATTTCCACCGGGCCGCACCGGACGTGTCGGCAGTCTGATCTATCAATTTCAGAGCCTGAGTCAGACCGACATTTTGGGCCTCAATCTTGCATTTAGCATCTCTTTCTGTCTTTACACACACTGTTACAGTATCACCAGGCCTGGCTTGTTTAGGCATCTGGACTGTCACCGGAATTTTGGCCATGGCAGGCAGGGCCATCGAAAACAATGTGGCGCAAATCAATACGTGTTTCATTGATTTCATATTAGTTACCTCTCTTAAATACAATTGGAAAACACTTTTTCTCAATTGTTCGCCTCTTCCAGTGCGCCACCCGCAATAAACAAGCTAGGAAGGGCCTTTGCAGGAGTAGACTAGCACATTTATTTATGGTTCCCTTGTTGCAATAAAGACCGTAACAAGCTTTATATCGCAAGCTAAGACAATTTTGCTAATGCCTGGCTCGCGCCTGATTGCCATATCGGCGACGACAGGTCTAATCCACATTCAATACAGCCGTTTGCACAGACGTTTGCGCCCATGCACTAGCTCCAAACGCCCAAGCCGATTTGTTTTCCGAAAATTAGGCCCACTCAGACGGTATAATTGTAAGAACCAATTTCTGCAAGCGCCCCTGAAGCTTTACCATTTAATCTTGAACGAGATGCTCAGTGATAGAAAACAACACCGATGAAACTCTCAAGAAAATATGCCCAATCTGCGGCAAGCGTGTGGCCGGCGGCAAAAAATCCGGCTCTCTCACAGCCTATTTATTCAGCGCCAGCGAGTGTTCATGTGCGCAGGCCAAAGCTGCGCCTAATGCCGGCCAGGGATCTTTGTCCGCACAAAACTACGATGAAAATGACTTCTGCCCCAAATGCGGCCTGCAAATAGTCACCGATGCAAAAGACGGATCCTTAACCGGATTCCTCTTCCAGAGCACAAGATGCAAGTGTGCACCGGATAAGGACTTTGCTGACGGCAAAATGAGCTCCAGGTTTTGGAAACTAAAACAAGAAGGCGGCGGCACCGTTTTTTTGAGCAGCACAGGAACAGAGAAGTCGGGTGTCGCTGCCATTGAACTGGCTGCGGGTACCATCATCGGTGGTGCCTACAAAATAATCGAATTGATCGGTCGTGGTGGCATGGGCGAAGTCTATCTGGCCAGACACCAGACCCTGGGGAAAAAGTGCGCCTTAAAAGTAATCCCCCCTGAACAAGTGACCGAAATGGGCTGGCAACGCTTTCAACTCGAGGCTCGCGCTGTTGCCAAACTGGATCACGTTAACCTGGTGCGAGTAACTGATCTGGGCATTCATGAGGGCTGTCTGCCTTTTTACGCCATGGACTATGTCGAAGGCAAAAATCTGGCAGAACTGATAGCCGAACACGGGCCAATGCCTCTAAATACGGTGCTGGAAGTATTTATGCAGGTTTGCGACGGCATCGACTGCGCCCATCGAAGTGGCATACTTCACCGGGATTTGAAGCCGGCTAATATCATGCTTGTCGGCGCCAAGCAGACGCACAGCCAGGCCAAAGTCCTGGACTTCGGCCTGGCCAAGCTGACCACGGGCGACCGGGCCAAGCAAAGCCTGACTGCGGTAGGCGATATATTCGGCAGCCCTTTTTATATGAGCCCGGAACAATGCAAAGGTGAAAAACTGGACAACCGCTCGGACATTTATTCATTGGGCTGCACTATGTTTGAATGCCTGACCGGCCGACCTCCCTTTGCAGGTCATTTGAGTACGGCTGTGATTTTCGGCCACTTAGAAGCGGACCCACCATCGCTTGCAAGTGTCGCTGGCGCCAAGGCATTTGGAGCCTCAATGGAAATAGTCATGGCCAAATTATTGCGGAAAAATCCTGTCGAGAGATATCAGACTGTGGCCGAACTGCGCAGCGACTTAGAAAGAGTAGCAAGGGGAGAGGAGGTGCAGCCCTTTTATATAAGCCGCAGCAAAAAGATCCAGGGCGGAGATATTGCATCTAAAAAACACAAAGGCGAAGAAGCCCGGCGGGGATCCAACTCTAACGAAGGGCGACGTTTTGGGGCTGATACCGCCGGCGAGGCAGCGCCGTTGAAATTGGGGAGTCTGCTTGTCACAGGTATATGTTCAATTGTCATTGTTAGCACCGGCATCATTGTCTGGGTGGTAATATCAAAAGTGTATGCCCCACCTCCGGCCACACTGCGCAATACACTTTATTCCCAGGATGATGCCGATATCGGGCTGTTCTACAGCGCAGATGAGTCACAGGAAAGTGCCAAGGCCAAAGCAGCTTTTAAAAGTGTAGAGAGCATAGTTCCACATACTCTCGGCAGTGGTAAGTCGCGTATGACACGTTTCAACTTTCCAACTGAATCAATGGGAACAATCAGTTGGGGGACTAAAGAGACCGAAAAGCATGAGGCCAGCGGTGAGGTGATTGTGCCATATGGTGTTCCACTTACTCTCGAAATCTCCTCCAAGAGCGGCAGATACGTCTGGTTCTATCCGGAGATCCTGGAAAAAATCGGAGAAGAAGTCTTTTCTGCTATTGTACTGCGCAATCCACCACCCGGATGGACCATAAAACCGGCTTTCGTTGGGTTGCGCCTGCAACTCTGGACAATTGTGAGAAGGTGGAAGGCATTGAAAAGCACCACTTTTGATACATATGCAATTTCGAATGAAGCGCTCAAGTGTCTCGATTATCAGGACTCGAAGATTGAGGAATTGCATTTGAAGCGTGTATTGATTGATGAGGGAAGGCTGAGCCGGGTTTACGCAATCAAGCGCCTGAAAGTCATGGATTTTTCAGGCACGAAAGATATCGACCCGATTTTGCAAATGCTGGCTGGTTCCAAATCACTAAACTCGCTCTGCCTGCACAGAACAAGTGAATCTGACGAGGCACTGAAGACCCTCATATCCTGTCCCAATCTTGCCACCCTGGATCTCTCAGACACGTCCATTGGTGACAGAGAACTGACGATAGTCTCTCAAATTACCAGTCTCCAATCTCTCAATTTGCAGCGCTGTCCCTACATTTCTGAGACCGGTCTCCACAACCTCGTCAAATTGAAAAAACTACGCTCCCTGATCATCGATGGCACACCAGGAACACTTCGCCTTAGTAAGGACCTGCCTAACTGCAAGATCTCGGGAACATCTCCGGTAAACGATGACACACCATCTCGCGCAGAAGCACGAAAGATGATCCAAAATGCCGATTTGGTCTTCGGCGATAATTCACATTCCCAACCTTATGGGATAGAGGGAGAAGGAGTAAAAGTAGAAGGGAAAGACCAATCCCATACTCCTTCTGGAGCGCCCTCAGACCAGAGCACAGGCCACCGTTAGTTGGAGTTTAAGCCTTCAGTTTGGCATTTTGCCGGTTGGTGTTCAGGGAGATTGCACCAATGGCGGTGATGGCAAGGCCGACAATGAGCATTGCATTGGCACCCTTCTTACTGGTTTTGACTGTGTCTTCATATGCGACGATTGTTTTGCCCGATGATTCCAACTTATATAGGGGCACCCAGCCCTGCCTGGGCAGCAAAGTTTCTTGCTTGGTAGAAACCCATACCTTTAACGGCTTCTCGCTTTTGACAGCTGCCAGCACTTCGGCGTAATGGGCATCATCGCTTGAATATTCGGTATGAAACTCCTTCACGTTAAACTTGACAAAATAAGTCTTACTGCCGTTTCGACCGCTAAGCATAGTCTCGGTTGCGTCTTCGGGAACGCCTTGGGCCAGCGTCAGGTCTTTTTCGGCGGTGATGCCGTTTATATTTGAGAAAACCCATACAAATACAACGAAGAGCCCGAGGCAGAAGAATGCTCCGCAAAGTATCCATTCCAAGACCGAAGGCGGTTTACGTACTCTAGCCATGCATCACCATTTAATTGGAGGAGGAGGAAAGGGTCTCGGGCTTATGTCAAAGGTACAGAACAGGCAGGGGTGTTTTCCACACCAATCTACATTGTCTCATTCAAATTTAGGGAGCCTACACCTTTTTGATTATCGGCGGTTTCCAGTCACCGTTGAGGGCCTCAGCTCTAGGCGCGTACAGACGCATTGTTACTCCCAGCGTGCCCTTGCCGGAGGGGAGCCAGTTGCTTTCTTTGTCAGCCCCGGGGCTGTCGATTTGCAGATAGAGATCGAGAGAACCATCGCCATTTTTCTTCAAGGGCATCCACGAGCTTATTGCAAATCGGTTTATGGGATTGGCAATTTGAAATCCGGCCTCGTCGTACATAGTCAGTGACCAGAATGCATTTACGGGCGGCATATTTTCATTATCAAAATGCAAGACATATTTGTTGCCACCATCAAGCGGTTTGCCCTCGGCATCGGCAAAATTAAGCGGATAAATTGCATCTTCCGGTTGATTGGCACCGAGCCCGACCATGGCGACGATCGCCCGCTTAAAATAAGCATTGCCGTATACGCCCATTGTCTCGGTATTCATTGCCCAGCCGTTAACGGGCTCGCCCATTGATTTGGTCTTTGCCACCATTAGCTTCAAGGCATGGGCGATCGCCTTGTCCAGCGCCTTCTGTATCTTAGAATCAAGCTTTGCATACTCAAATTTTTGACCAGGAATTAGACCAATTCTCTCCATGCGATTAATGATTGACCAGTCAGAGATGTGCGGCCTGTGCACAGCGGATAATTCTGCTGCCAGGCTGAAGTATTGTGCGGCCGACATGGCGTTTACCTGCTCCAGGGGTGGTGTCGTCATGTCAACACTGTCATCGTGCTTGAATGGGACGGCGGACTGCTTTTGTCCCCACTGCGAAAGAGGAGTGACGACAAAGCCGTCCTGGATTTTATGCACCGCGGCATAATCATCCGGACCATCGGTCTTCGTACGGCCAATAATCCAGACATAGTTTGTCGGCGCATCGATAGGCTCTATACCTTCCGGCAATATGCCGGCCCAGTGCTGTGGCACCAGGGCGTAATGCTTCTGCCCCGTGCCTGATGTGCGCCATCCCGGCACTGCAAACACATCACTGTACATGTCGATCATGGGCAGCAGGTAGTACCGTCCAGCAGTATCAGGTGCCGATATGATCAAGGGTTCGGCGGTGAGATCCAGCCAGGCAATCGAATATAAAGTATCAAAGTTGGGGCGGACAACCGTTTTGAAATCGGCGGCCGGATAAGCGCGCATATGCGAGAAGAGATTCATTGGGCCAAAACCAGGCTTCTTACCAGGCTCCAGATTGGTGCACTGCCTGCGGGTAATTTCCATCGTCAGCAGCGGGTAAAAATAGTGAAATGCCTCAACGCCGATGTCAAAAGCTTGCTCTTCGGTCACGGCAACCGCGGATAAGGTCGACTGTACTGGACTCATTTCAAACCACCTCAACGAGAGTATGCTGACATCCTTGCGGACGGCCAAAAGTAATGTGCTGAATGGTAGCATACAGACCACAAAGTATATACAATTTCGCCAGTGCAAATATCGAACCGTACCTGTTGCGTGATTCGACCTGTCCTCAAGCCGGGTAAGCGGACTCCGCCCCCGGCCTCTTGCCAAAAACAATTTGAAAAAGCTTGCCCGGGCCCAGTGTGGAATCGAGATCGCGGACGACAAAAAGCACAACAAAGATAAACAGAAATGCCAGTTGATGATTTACCAGCAGCATCCATGGATGATCCGTAGCAACTTCTTTATGGTGAAACAGCTTTTCCTCAAGCGATCCTCCAACATTGACCATCATAGTCATCCAGACTGACTTATATAACGCTGCTTGAATCATCGGCCGCTTATCCCAATAATTCATGATCGGCAGGTTTTGTCCTAATGCGACAATCTTACCCAGAGCAATTGCTTCCACCGCCGCAACACCGTACATATGACCAAAGTCGGTAATGTCGTGCTGCACCAATACGAGCGCTTTAAATGTCATCATCACCGAAAAGCAAACGAAGAGATAGGAGAAGATAATTGACAACTCTCTTATCTCGTGTTTCCAAAACTCTTTTTTGGATGACTCTCCCTCGCTTGCCTTTTTTTCCAGGCCAGAGCTATCAGTCATAAGTTATTCCTCGCAGTGGCGCAGTGATTTGATCATGATGGTACCATGAGGGCGCAAAAGCACACCGCCAAGCCGGCTTTGCTTGAGGCCTTGTCAAACGGACTTACTGGTGTCCGGCATCGCCCTGAGGCTGCTTCGGTTTTGCAAACTGACTCAGGTCTCCATCGAAGGCCGGATCAAGAATTCTGATGCGCTCGCCCAACGGTGGGTGTGAAGCAAACATAGTAAAGATGGTTTGTTTGATGGAAGTGATTACCCACCACTCGTCCCTCCGGCCTCCACGACAATCAGATAGCATCAAGTGATTGAAGTACGAAGCGCTGTCTCCGCTCAAGGTAGAACCGGCCGAGCTAGCTGCGATTTTTTTTAAAGCGCCGGCCAGACCGGCGGCACTGCCCGTGGCCCGGACGGCGCAGGCGTCGGCAAGAAGCTCGCGCTGCCTGCTGATTGAGGCCTGCATTGCTTGCGCGCATACGCTTCCAAACCAGCCGCCACAAACGAGAAAGAGAGCAAATATCTTGCCGAGACCTCCTAACATGCCGACATAGCGCCCGAACATGGACAAGGCGCTGACACCACATATGATGGCTATTAGTTGGGTGCATAATCGCATGTCACCGTTTGTTATATGGCTAAACTCATGGGCAGCCACACCCTTGAGCTCGTCCCGCGTCAAATCATCGAGGGCTCCCCTGGTGACGGCCATGACCGCGTCACCATCGCCGTGCCCGGCGACAAAGGCATTTATCCCAGGTTCATGCCGGATCACATACAATTCCGGCGGTCTTATCTTGCAGGCACTGGACAATTCAGCCACAATCTCAGCCAGCATTTGCTCCTGCGAGTCAGCGGGATTGCCAACCGGAGACGCTCCGCATGCATAAGCCACGAATTTGCCGCCCACCTTCTCTAATTGCATGGACTTTCGCAAAGAAGATACACCGATGATTATCAGTGATATGGTAAAGCACCACATAAAGGCGCTGGGCGAAAGCAAGTATCGCCCCAGGGCGTGATTCGGTAATTCGGGAAGAAACCAAACCGGCACATAGAGTACGCAGGCGGTGCCAGCTATAGCCAGGAAGAAATACAAAACAAACTCTAATGTCTTTGATTCAGCTTTTGTTTGATGAGCATGAAAATCCATGGGCCGCACCTTAAAGACACCGCGGAGTTATTACTTACCGTTTTGCACCTAAATTCATTGCCGACCAGTGAGCGGCTTGCGGGCAAGGCAAAGCATTACGTAGATTTGTGCTTACCTTTGCGCCCGATTCTATACAAGGAATGCCTTTTGCTCCTTATACCACTTTTTAGTCAACGCCAACGCCGCTACTGGGCGGAAAGTTTCAGGTTAATTTTGAACGGGTCCCAGGGCCAATCTGGGTACGATACTCGGAGACTGACGAGGCGAACGAATATGTTGATACGTGCAGTAGTGGTAGCCCTGATCATGATAATTACGTTTGCAACCGGTGTCCGCGCCGAGCCAAAACTAGCTGGTGCATGGAATTTTTCCAATTTGGGCGGCAATTTTGGAGGGACCATCCAGCTCAACCAGCAAGGGCCAACGGTAAACGGCATTTGGCATACGGACAAAGGCAGGATAGAGAAGGATTCGACGGTGTATGGAGAGGTCAAGGGAAAGACAGTAACCTTAGTACGTGAATATGCCAAAAACAGGCAGACTTACATCATGACCTTGTCTGATGACGGCAATCGCATGAAAGGCTTTGGCGAAGGCTCATTTATCAAACATGCCGATCTCGACATGGTAAAAGCCAACTCCGGCCAGGCCCTATCAAACCCAGCTGGACCGCCGTCCGCGGCGGGTCCTTCCGCCCCTGGCGCCCCAATAACCATGGGACAGATTGGCGGCCTTCTAGTGATTTTAATGTTTCCCTTATTGATGGTGGTCTTTGCTTTATTCAATGAGTACATATTTTCTACGACGAGCGGTTGGCAAATCTTAGCCGCCAAATATCCCGGCAGTGCATATTACGGGGACACCAAGGCTTGCTGGTATATGAAAACGATTAGAGC
>Ga0207011_1152_pt1 | contig 14367 bp, 13 predicted proteins | sample Alteio_BWMinCont_79_FD_153466 | JGI IMG/M metagenome (GOLD analysis project Ga0207011, IMG submission 153466) | Enriched cells from forest soil in Barre Woods Harvard Forest LTER site, Petersham, Massachusetts, United States -... | ecosystem: Environmental > Terrestrial > Soil > Temperate forest >...
ACTTTAATCCAATACTGGGAACAACTCCATTACACCATCGACAATATTTAATCCTCTTTTTATGAATAAAGTTATTATTATCAATCTCAATGGAAGAGCTTACCAGCTTGAGGAAGCGGGGTATACGGTGCTTCATCATTATTTGGAACAAGCCGCAGCTAAACTCGGCGAAAATTTGGATAAAGCTGAAATTATGGCCGATTTTGAACAGGCTATTGCTGATAAGTGTGACCAACTTTTAAACTCCCATAAAACTGTTGTCACTACTCAAGAAGTCGAAAAAATTATCCAGGAAATGGGGCCGGTCGATGGCGCCCATGCCACTGACAGCTCTAATGCAGAGGAAAAAAGTCAGCCCCAAGCTGAAAAAAGCACCAACACTCAGACGCCAAAACGCCTTTATCAAATTTGTGAAGGGGCAGTTTTAAGTGGTGTATGCAATGGCTTGGCTGTCTATTTCAATATTGATGTGACACTCGTTCGGATAATTTTTATTATCCTGACAGTTTTAACCAATGGTGCTTGGATTTTAGTGTATATCATTATGTCGGTGGTTATTCCATATGCTAATACCTCTGAGCAAAAAGCTCAAGCTCATGGTATGCCTTTCAATGCGAACGAACTGCTTCAACGTGCCCGGGAAAAATATGGACAATTTGATAAAAAATACTGGGATGAGCAAAAACAAAATTGGAAGGAGCAAGCGAAAAAATATAGTTACAATGCCAAGGAGTATCGTCAGCACTGGGAAGAGCAATGGCACAAAAAATCAAAAAATATGCCCCATACTGGGATTGGAATTGGGGGTGCCATTTTGGGCATCGTCATGGTTTTGATTACTTTTTTATGGATGATTGCGATCATTTCATTGTTAACGACCGGCGCAATTTTCGGCTTTATTTTTGTAGGAATTCCAATTTGGTTGATCATTATTTTTCTGACCTGTGCCTATAATATTTTACTTTTGCCAGTGCGTAGCATGAAGTCCTCATCCGTTCGTCATAATGACTATGGTCAATCGAACGACGGTAATGGCTGGTTTGGCATTTTAGATGCCATCACGTGGTTTACGATCTTGGCACTGATTCTTTGGTTAGTTTGGACTTATGTTCCCCAAACTCACATCATCACTGATCAAATCTCAATGTGGTTACAGCATCAGCACACCTTAACCCAATCGCTACCGCAATTTACTCAGCAGTAGTAGTATATCTGCAAAATCAGCAATATTTGAACTGGCGAGATTCATCTTTTAAACCGTTCGCCAGAATAATGTTGGCTGATCATAACCGGTCGGCTGAACAATAGTGACATACCATACATTCTCCGCATCGGTGACTTTGATCGTTTTTCCATTGAGAGCCTGGCCCCCACCATTTTCGGAGAGATATTTCTGAAATTTATTTTTAGCGGTGACTGAAGGTTGACCATATGGTCGAATTTCTGGAGTTTTTACTTCAACGGGAATTTCAGTGTCCATTGCTTCTGCATGGCGGGCGGCGATTCGAGAATAAGTTCTTTGGAGGTCATTTATAACTGCTGTTCGAGGTGCAACTCTTCCTGAAGCTGTATCATTTTTTTGAGCTTCCACGATCGCTTTGAGAAGTGCAGTTTTATCTTTACTTTCCGGGAGTTTTTGAACTTGAGCTTCCATTGCCATACATACATTTTGCTCAGCTTGATGCTGAGCCGCATTTTGCATCGCATCAGATTGAGGAAGAGGCCTCTTGCCGCGAATAACGGCATCACCAAAGTCAGCAGTCTGGGGTTGCAATCCACTGAAGCCACCTGCTTCGGGAATTTTTGGACCTTTGACTTCAACACCTAGGGGTTGTTTTGGGGTTAAATCCCGGGGACCTGGAGTTTCCAAGCCTTTTGCTAGGGGATTTTTTTTGCCGAAAAATGTTTTTCGCTGTGCTGGCGGTTCCAAATTTTTTACCAATGGTGCTGGCCTGAGGCCTGATGTTGAGTGACCGGCTGAATTTCCCAAATTTCTAGCTGCTAATTTTTCTCCACTACCTGTTGATTGTAAATGCTCATGAGGTGCTGCAATGACTTTTGAAGCTACATGAGCTGTCGCAGCTATTTTGGGGACAGTTCCCGCTGCAGGTACAGGTGTAGTCTTGGCTGAATCAAGGTGAGAGCTACCATTTTCGGCTAGAGCTGTGGTAGTTGGCGGTGGCAGAATAAAACTTTGGTCTTGGACTAGTGCAGGAGCATCCGTAGGTAAAAGCTCAGGGCTAGGACCACAACCTCCCGCTGCACTGAGCATCACGATTCCAGCAACAGCTTGTTTGACCTGGTGGCAAATGGATTCAGGGTCAATGTGGGCTTTGACGGCTACTGCTGCTTTTTCTAAAGCGGCGTCAAATTTTTTGCCGGTTTCATTTGCTACCTTTTTAACAGTATGCATAGCCGATTTTGCTCTTTGCAACCAGGAAACTTCTGGCGCTTGAGCATCTGTCCAGTTTGGATCTGATTGGCAAGCTTCAATTTCAGCCTGTAATGCAGGATTGATGCCTCCCGTGGCTGCATACCTTAGTTTTGCTCCGATCGAGGCTTTTGCCTTCCAAATTGCGGTTGCTTTTTCCTGAGCCGCTATTTTTTCTGCTAAAATTTCTGCAGCAATTTGGGCTCCAGTTTCAGTTGGTGAATTTCTTGAAATCATATTTTTCAAATGAAGGAATTACAAAAAGTATAATTTGAAACCTCGCCTAAAATTACCGTTAATTTTGAAAAATTTATGACTAAATTACGCGAATCTTTTCAGGATCGTGAGTTTTACCATGATTTGATGGCTAAGGATAAAAGTACATTTTGAAACTGAACTTTATCTAAATTTTTCAAAGTGAAACTCCAATGGGAGTTAAACGTTAGTATTTTTGAGATATCTAGAATATTTTTTATTCTCAAAAACCATTGCAATCCATCCCTCATTGAGCAAGAAGCTATGGGAATTGATAGTTTTTTTTTATCTTTTATCTATGAACATAGAGTCTTTAATTTTTTTCTTAATTTTGTGTATTTTTTCCTGGCTTAGTTTTGTGGTGATTCACAAAAATATCAACCATGTTACGGATAGCCATCTTCGTATTTTGGGCGAAGAAAATAAAAATTTAATTAAAACGGTTGCGCTCTTCAGGGTGAGAATGTTCTACGGTATCTCACTTCTTGCTATTACAGTGGCCGCTTTAATTTTTTTTATGAACTCCTAATGCCTTTAGCTGCTAATCAATTAGATCCCGATGAAGAAGTTATTGCCGTTTTGCAAGACCATTGGATAGTTATGGTAATGCCTTTTTTATTGTACTTGTTGTCCTGGATGCTTTTTTTATTTTTCTTGGTCGTGTCGTGGAGCCTCAAAATGGTTTTATTGAAGGTAAGTTTTTATTTTTTATTGGCGGCTTTTATAACCTTGGTCATTGGTCACCATTTTTTCTTCCTTTTTTATGTCGAATATTTAGTTTCCAGTTTAATCATAACCAATAAACGCCTTATCGAAATAAATTTCTTTCCATTTTTTCAAGATGATGTCAGTTATATTGAACTGATTCAAGTACACGAAATCGACAAAAGGAAGCATGGATTCTGGGAAAATTTGCTCAATTATGGAACTGTTTCTTTAAATATACCCCGGCGTGGTGGAACAATTGTTTTTAAAAATATCCGTTATCCCAGCATTTTTATTAATTTAGTGGAAGCATTGAAAGCAAATAAACCACTTTCGCCAGGTGATTTGAGATTAACCAAGGCAAGCTGTCCTTCCAAATATCAATATTTACTAAAAAAAAAATAAAAATTCCTGATCAGGTTTATTTCCAAAATAATTTAGGCGCCAAATTATGAAATATGGAAAGTGATTTTATCAACTAACGAACTGAATTATAACGCCAAGGGACACCATTTTTTGACATAACAATTTGCCAAAGCTGATTGGTCCTAGAACGAAAAGTTCCGGCACAGGCCAACAAATAGAATTTCCACATCCGATAAAATCGTTGATCGTAATGTTCTTTCAGGCTGGGCCAGTTTTTTTCAAAATTGTGATACCAGGCCATCAGTGTTTTATCATAATCTAGGCCGAAGTTATGCCAGTCTTCAATGATGAATTTCCTCTCGGTGGCAGCCGTGATTTGTTTCATCGATGGCAACATTGAATTTGGGAAAATGTATTTGTGAATCCAAGGGTCCGTGGATTTCAAAGAAATATTCCCGCCGATCGTGTGGAGTAAAAAAAGCCCATCTTGTTTTAAATTACGCCGGACTACTTCCATAAATAATCGATAATTCTTGTAGCCGACATGTTCAAACATGCCAATCGAAACAATATGATCAAAATTTTCTCGCAAATCCCGATAATCTTGCAAACGTACCTCGATCGGAAAGCCCCCAGACATTTGCTGTACCCATTGAACTTGCTCTTTTGAAACTGTAATTCCAACTACTCGCACATCATATTTTTCAGCAGCAAATTGAGCAAATCCGCCCCAGCCACAACCAATATCCAGAACTTTTTGACCTGCTTGAAGTCCCAGTTTTTTACAAATTAAGTCGAGTTTTGCTTCCTGGGCGGAGTCCAAGCTTTGTGCCTCTTTCCAGTAACCACAGGAATAGATCATCCTTTGATCGAGCATCGCTTCAAAAAGGTCATTCCCCAGGTCATAGTGCCGTTTGCCAATCTGAAAAGCTTTTGATTTACTATTGTGATTAAAAAGGACTGATTTGAGCACGCCTAAAATATTTTGAAGACCAGCGATTTTGACCGGTAAGACTCTTGTAACCAGTTCGTCAATAGCTTCACAGTCCCACCAGCCATCCATGTAGGCTTCGCCAAATCCCAAGCTGCCACTCGTTAAAACTCTTTGAAAAAAGCTGTCATGATGCACTTGGATATCCCAGGGACGATTTCCATTGATCTTCACATCCACCGTAGCCAGGATGGTTTCAGCAATTTTTCTGGATTGATCAACCATCAATAAATTATTATGATTCGAAAATTTTTCTGAGTATTGGAGCTTAGTTACTTTGGATCAGTAGGAGATTTTTAAAAGAGTAGCTCATAAAACCCTACAAAAATAATAAAATGAATGAAAAATCTGGAGTTGGTTAGGTTTACATTGAGACAATTTATAGCTACAATCGGCAATTAGTCATCAATCCGTAAATTTTTTGTCACGGTATCTGGAAATAAATTTCACAACTTGAGCGTAAACTGCTAGTAACGACTCTAAAATCAAGAAACTTATATCTCTGCCGGTTAGCGAATAGTAAATCATTTTTAAAATGCCTTTTTCTATTCATTTATAAAATTGAATGAGATTTATCATTGTTTCCAACAGAGTTCCTTTTTCTTTTAGCGAATCCAATGGAAAAGTGGATCTAATCAAGTCGGGTGGGGGACTCGTCACCGGTTTATCTTCTTATTTACAGAATTTTCGAAAATCTTTCCCCAAAAGCGATTACCAATGGGTCGGATCGATGGGTTCAGACAAGCTCAAACTTGACGAAACTCATCAAAAAAAAATCCTGCAGCAAAAACTTCAGGGGATTTTCCTTGGAGATGAGGAGTTAAAAAGTTTTTACAATGGATTTTGCAACGATACTATTTGGCCTCTTTTTCATTATTTCCCTTCCTTCATTGAATATAAAAAAGAACAATGGGAGGTTTATAAAAAGATTAATGAAAAATTTTGTGCCCATCTCTTGAAAATCCTCAAACCGACGGACATCGTCTGGATTCACGACTATCATTTGATGCTTTTACCGGGAATGCTGCGTGAAAAAATGCCTGAACTCAATATTGGTTTCTTTTTGCATATCCCCTTTCCAGTTTTTGAAATATTTCGGCTGTTACCCAATGAATGGCGAAAACAAATCTTATTAGGTATTTTGGGGGCCGATATGGTGGGCTTTCATACTTACGATTATTGTAATTATTTTACGGCATGCGTACAAAAATTACTGGGATTTGAGGCCAACATGGGTTTAATTTCTGCAGATGATCGCAATATTAAAGTTGATGCCTTTCCGATGGGCATAGATTTTGAAAAATTTTATAAATTATCAAAAAGTGAAAAGGTCCATGAGCAAATGGCCAAGATTAAAACTGTTACCAGAGAACAAAAAATAATTCTCTCCATCGACCGATTAGATTACACCAAAGGGATCGAAAAAAGGCTTCAGGCTTACGGTCATTTTTTGCAAAAAAATCCCGATTGGCGTGAAAAAGTTGTTTTCATGCTGGTGGTTATTCCTTCCCGCATTCAAGTGCCGCATTATAAACAAATGAAGGAAATGATTGATTTGATGGTAGGAAAAATAAACGGTTCATATGGAACAATTGTCTGGAATCCAATCTTATATCAATATAAAAGCTTAGAGCCCACCGAACTTTCCGCACTTTATAGTTTGAGTGATGTGGCCATGGTTACTCCGCTGCGCGATGGTATGAATCTTATTGCCAAAGAGTACATTGCTTCCCATCCCGACTATCGGGGCGTACTTATTTTGAGTGAAATGGCTGGAACCGCCCATGAACTTGGGGAAGCAATTTTGATTAATCCCTATGACATTGAAAATGTCGAGAGTGCGATCGCCGAAGCTTTAAACATGAGCATTCCTGAACAACAGGAACGGAATCAAATCATGCAAGAACGTTTAAAAAGATACTCCGTAAAGCGTTGGGCCGATGATTTTTTGAAAGAAATGATCAGCTTTAAGAAAAATCAACGTCGGGAAAGAACCAGCCAATTAATTGGAAATTCGCTTAAAACCACCATCTTGAATAAATTCCAGCGCTCAAAAACCCGCTTGATTTTTTTGGACTACGATGGAACTATCGTACCTTTTTCTCGTTTGCCAAAAATTGCTAAACCCGATCCAGAAATACTTTCCCTCATTGATAAATTATCCGCGCTGCCCGATACCAAACTGGTTTTAATAAGTGGTAGAGATCGGGCTACCCTGGAAAAATGGTTTGATCAAAAAAATATTGATATTGTCGCCGAACATGGCATCTGGATGCGCAATGGTAACGGAGGTTGGAAAATGATTAAACCTTTTAATAATGATTGGAAAAAGGCAATTCTACCGGTTTTAAGGCTCTTTGCCGATCGTTTGCCAGGATCGCTGGTTGAGGAAAAAGAGTTTTCAGTTGCTTGGCATTATCGTGCGGCAGACTCAAAACTTGCCAGTATGCGAGCCCAAGATTTAACCAATACCCTCATCAATTTAACAGTAAACTTAGGATTAAATATTGTGCAGGGAAATAAGGTGGTTGAGGTGCGAAATGCCGGAGCCGATAAAGGGAGTGCTGCCTTATACTTTCTGGCAAAAAATAAACATAGTTTTACCCTGGCTTTAGGAGACGATATTACCGATGAAGACATGTTTAAAGTCATGCCGAAAAATGCTTTTGTCATTAAGGTAGGAAGAGGTCAATCGGTTGCCAAGTATTTCTTGAAAAACTATAAAGATGTTCGGATTATTTTAAAAGAAATGACCGGAATGTTTAGCAATCATTAAGCATAAATAGAATTTTAGGAAGGTTTATGTGTTCCCAGATAGAGCGCTTTCCAAAGCAGATCTCTTTCCTGATCGCCAATATGCGCAAGTGCCAGCTCGATCGTTATTCCTGCAGGAAGTTGGATGCCTTCCCGCCAAGCCCGGGTCACTGCCATCGAGCGATGGGTTCCTTCAATACAAACGATCTGATTGGTTTCAGGTTTTACTAAACCAATAATTTGTGTTTGAGTAGGAAAATGAGTCAATAAACTTTGAATTTTGTCATGAGTTTGCCATCGTTCTCTATCCAATTCCAGGTACTCGCCAAAAGTAATTTTATTGATTTTATCTTCAGGAACAGATTGTTGCCATGAATCAAAAGGTCCAACTAAAAAATTTGGCAAAGCTGTCAATGGATCATCAATGCCATAAAGTTTCCACTCTCTGGTTGGTAAAGCTAAGGCCTTATCACTTAAATATGATCGCCAGTGTTCCCAGTCCGGCCAGCCATGTTCTTGAGCCGCTCTTTGCCAGCCCTCATCTTCTGATTCGTTTTTTCGCCATTGATCAAACACCTCTTCCCACTTTAAATCCTTTAAATAGCGAAAATTTTCCATAGCAATGAGTGTTAAGATTTTATCTGATCGAATTGAAAGCTTGAGAACGTTCCAAAATGCCAAGGAGTTGAATCTTTTATTGCAGTATTTTTTTTAAAATAACATTTTTATCAATTCAAAACGAAAAATTTGATGAATTTTGTACGAAACAGTTTTTTAATAGCGGGGCCGGGTCGGCTTACTACGAGTTATTTAAACCATCGCCCGGGCAAAATAAAAATGTTCATAGGCATGATAGCCGTCTCGGCGTCCTTGAAAAAAACGTTTTTCAATTGCCTTGGGATTTAAATTTTCTTCAAGCTGTAAGCCAACTTCCTTCAGCTCTTTCGCAAGTGTTTTGGGATTAAATCCGGTGATCATTGGTTCACCGGCCATGGTCAGAAATGACTGCATCCGTTGAAGCCTTTGGGAAGTTGTTTCCGGAATAAATGCTGCTTCATCTATATAATCAAAAATAATCGTACTACCTTTGGGGGCGATTTGCGCAATGGTCCTTAAAGTTGCCAGTACGCTTGTCTTTGGTAAATAATAACTTACTCCCAGCCAACTAAAAAAACTTAAAAATTGCCTATTATATGGGGATTTTTCGAGCACCTTTGCTAAATTTTCTTTCTGAAAATCAATCGGAACAAAATGAAGTTTGAGTGGTTTTTGCCAACCAGCCCGAGCGATCCTATCCAGTTTCATGGCTTGGGTAGCGGGATGGTCAACTTCATAAACCTCCAAATTTTGAAGGATTGTTTTTTCTCGAAAGGCAAAAGTTTCAAGACCTGCCCCTAAAATTACATACTGTTGAGTGCCGTGATTAAGCGCTGTTTTAAGACTATTTTCGGTATATTGAGAACGGCTTAAGGTGATTGGCGCCGTTTGCGACTCCATAAAACGTTGCATGCCAGTTTCCGTATTTCCAGGTAAAGCCGCCAGTTGCGGGTCAAGAAACTTCATTCCTTCCGCCAGGTTTTTCACGAAAGCAACCTGCTCTTCTTTTGTAAATAATTCCATGGCCAGAAAGTCATCAAAAATTGGGGAAGCATCATGCTTGGCATGGTAGCCCCGCATAAACGCCGTAACCAGAGCGGTCATACTACCTTTATTTTTATTCATAAAAAATGGTTAAAATATTGAAGGGTATTTAGTAATTAAATATCATATTTTAGCCTATTTCGTCAATCCATCACCAACAAAAAATCTCATGAGATGCGCTAGTTTTGATAAGCAGTAAGGGCTTTTTAGCCTGTGAGTCTAATTCCAAAAATCACTTGAGCAATTCCTAAAAAATTCCGTAGAAATAAATATTTCGATTTCAAATCGTTCGTAATCGAATATGAAATGATTGCACTCAATGGAGCTTGCTCAAACCAATACCATAGCGTGAACCAGTGCAATCGACTATAATGCAAGTAATGTTTTAAGTCTTTCTTTCCAAATGTCCAAAATTCTTTTTGAAAAAATTGTTGAAGCTCCGGCCGAAGGACTGGAAAAATCCGTAAATTTTGCCAAGAAAATCGAGAAAATAGTTCTCGAGAAAGTATCTTTGAAAAAAGCGGGAGAATATTGGGATACTCTGGGGCCCGGCCTGGTGACCGGAGCCGCCGATGATGATCCTTCTGGAATTGCCACCTATTCCCAGGCTGGGGCGAAATATAATTTTCAATTGCTGTGGTTGGCTATTTTTTCATTCCCACTCATGGCGGTTGTCCAGGAAATGTGCGCTCGGATCGGCATGGTGACTGGTCAGGGACTGGCAGCCAACATCAAAAAACATTTTTCGCCATGGGTAATTTATAGCTGTACTTTGCTGCTGACGGTCGCCAACACTTTTAATATCGGCGCTGACCTTGGGGCAATGGCCAAAGGCGTTCAATTAATCTTTCCTCAAATTGGTTTTTTCTGGTTAATTTTGGCCTTTACACTGATCATTGTAATTTTGCAAATTTATACCAGCTACGCCACCTATGCTAAGTATTTAAAATATTTGGCATTAGTCTTGCTTTCTTACGTTGTCACGGCCTTCGTGGTTCATATGAATTGGGCCAGTGCTTTTAAATTTGCCGTTTTCCCTTCCATCACTTTTTCCAAAGATCAAATTTTCCTGATCTGTGGCATTTTGGGAACAACCATCTCGCCCTACTTATTTTTCTGGCAAACCTCTCAGGAAGTGGAAGAGGAGATCCTGGATGGAAAAAATACGATTGCCAAGCGTAAAGGAGCCACTGCTGAGGAAATAAAAAAAATGCGCATCGATGTGTGGTCAGGCATGTTTGTTTCCAATGCCGTGATGTTTTTTATTATTGCGGTTTGTGGCACGACGTTATTTGCTCATGGCATCACCAACATCGGGACAGCCTCCGATGCCGCTGCCGCGTTAAGACCGTTGGCCGGTGATGGCGCCTACTTTTTGTTTGCTTTGGGCATCGTTGGCACGGGAATGCTGGCTATTCCAGTGCTTGCCGGTTCAACCTCTTATGCGGTTTCGGAATGTTTCAACTGGAAATCAGGGTTGTATCGCAAACTTAATCAAGCCTACGCCTTTTATGGGGTCATCATCATTTCAATGGTTTTGGGATTTTTCATGAATTTTATTCAAATTGATCCGATTAAAGCACTTATTTATTCGGGTGTTGCGAATGCTATTATTGCTCCGGTTATCATCGTGCTGATTATTTTGATTAGCAGCAGCAAGAAAATTATGGGCAAACAAAAAAATGGTAAATTCACCCATTGGGCAGGCTGGTTGATCTTCGGCATTATGTCGGTTGCCGGGATTGCTGCCATCGTGTCGATTTTTTAAAAATGACCTGTACGATTCAGCAGTTTCCCATCAACCGAATAAAAAAAACCGTAAACATTGAGGATGTATTCAGGCTTTAAAAACCACCAGCCAAAGCGTACTGCTTCTAGCGCTGAATTGCCATTGATATAAAGCAAATAATGAGGATAAATGGGGCCGATTTCACTAATGGAATTGGTATTGGCAATTGGGAGTAGCCTCCAAGGTGAATTGCTCCCCAAATTTGAGTTCAATGATCGGTTTTCATACCAAAGTGCCGCTTGAGCAGTTGGAGCTACTGAGAAAAAGATTCCTGTCATCAGAAAAAATGAACAAAACAAATTTTTAAGAAAATACATATTCATAGCTCAAATATCAAAGAATAAGTACTGTACATTATTTATACGTGAAACCCCCGTCTTCAACTTTCTTTTTGATGAAAATTTAGGATATTTTTCAATGGTTGGCGTCGTTAGAAAGCATTTTTATCGAAATGAGCGTAGAATACCAATGAAAATTTAAAAAACTGCGAACAATGCCTAAATCTTCCAAAAACGATCCGCTCAAAAAAAATAGTTCCAAGCATAATCACCAAGATGCCGCTAAAGATAATGGGAAATTTAAAAACCTCAAAGCAGTGGTAAAAATTCGTGATATTAAAGATGAATTTATGGTTTTTTTATGGGAGTATTCAGTGGTGGGGTTGGCAATTGGTGTCATTATTGGCGGAGCCGTGAACGCTTTTGTGCAAAGTTTTGTGAATGGAGTTTTGACTCCCTTAATTCAAGTGATTTTTCCTTTTCAGGAGATCAAAAATCTTGCCTATACCTATAACGGAGTAACTTTTTCTTTTGGACCTTTGATTAGCGCTTTTTTGAATTTGCTACTGGTTGCCATGATTATTTTTCTTTCGGTGAAATTCCTCTTTTTCAAAGGAGGCAAAATCGATCGGAGCAAAATCAGTAAGTCGTAGTAGGGCCCCTTTGCCTGATAGCTACTTTTTTGTTGCTACGATTTCTTCGAAAGACATTTTTATAAGTTCCCATAAGCCAAAAAAGCGACCAGCAGTTTTGTAATACAAAAAAATAAAATCACTTACACCTCCAGGTAAGTGTTTACAGGAGGTTTCAAAAAATCTTTTGGTAAATACTTCAACGATCTTTGATAGTTTAGTATCTCTGCCAGGGCCGCTCCTTGATTTTACTGTGATTTTAGAGTTGCAGTGAAATTAGCGAGGGGTCCTGGATTTCCAGGCAACCGCAAACAAGGAGCCAATCATGAACCGTAGCACGATTTTCTCGTTCCTCGCTTCGCTCTGCGTCTTCGCCGCCTGCAACGGGCAGGTGACCGTGGAGAGCACCACCAGTGGCGGCGGGGGAAGCCCCGTCGACGCGGGCGTGTACATGAACACCTGCCAGATCGTCGCGGAGGGCTCGGAGCAGGCCAAGCTCTGCGTCACTCTGACCAGGCCGCATGTGAAGGACGTTCTCCACGTCGACTTCTGCCGCTACAGCGAAAACGGGCCGACGGAGGGCCCCTCGGAGTGGGCCTTCCGTTTGGTGAAGGCCGATGGTTCGGTCGCTCAAGACAACTATCCCTACGCGCTTGACGGTGAGGGATGCGCCGGTGCGGAATACCCGCACGACGGCGTTCCCAGCTTCGATGGGTTGGAGCTGGAGATCTTCTACCGCTTCGACCCCGCCTGCAATGGGACCGGCTGGAACCTGAATCTCCCGACGTCGGTCGGGTCCTGCAGCCCGATCTTCGTGAAGGAGGTGCCCGTGCCGTCTCAGCAGTAATGCGCTGATCTGCTGAATTCCGGGGTGGTTTTGAAGGCTTCGCCTCGACCATCCCGGAATTTTAGACTGAGATACTAAACTATTTTTCAAAACAAAAAATTGCAGATGCTTACCAAATTTGGTATCGGATGGTTATTTTGAGCTGTGCGACGCTTACTGCCAATTTTTCAATGGCGCCTACGGCTAGCCAGCAGGCTTGAAGTAGGATCAGTGTTGAAGCGCCGGATTATCAAGGAGACTTTCGGCAGTATTGGCAAAAAAATATTCAAAAGGAAAATCGTGGAATTTCCATTCAAGCGATGAATATAAACTTAAAGATTCATCCTTGAATCAGAGGTGAATTGAAAAGGTGCGCCAATAAATTCTTAGATCGGTGCCCGATATTTTTCCACCATCTGATCGATGATAAATTTGGAGCCATGCTGATTTGCCGTTTTTTTTAGCTTCCAAAACTTGGGAAAATGCTCTTCGTTTTCGATCAGTCCTTGATGGGCGATCCGTTCGTGTTCTTTGCAAAGCCCCTGCAGCCGGCTAGGATCGTGGACTTTTTCGAGCGCGAACCGTTGCGTGTGATGAAGGATAGCTGAAGATTTTTGGCATTCAGGAAAAGCGCAGATCCCGTTGGTGCGCGCGAGCACGTAGCGTTTAATTTTGGCGGGAATATGCCTTGATTCAGTTACAACTGCTTCTGGTTTTTGCTCTTCCAGCTGAGCTGCTCGTATCTGCAGCAACTGTTGCATGAGCTCGTTCCAGCTGTTTTCTCCTTTGAGTTTTTGAAGCTGTTCTAGGATTTCAACATCCAATTCCATCCCTACAATTTTTTGGGAAAGGTTAGGCGCGTATGTCTGATCACATGGAGACGCATCCTCAGACGGGTGTGAGGGCGCAGATCCGAGTGTTCGTGTTTGTTGGGCTACGAACTCTTGTGTAGGCACTTGAAAGGCCTCGGAGCCATGCTGGTGATCCACCGATCCATCTTGTTGCGCCTGTGACGTCTCGTGATCACTCCTCCAAGAATCAAAAATTGAAATCGCTTGTTGATGAGGATTTTTGGCATTATTCCCCGTACCGGTACGGGGAATTTCATTATGGTCGTTGCAAGTGCCCAACAGGGGATTATCTGAACAAGGGTTCCCTTTGCTATCAAAAACCTTTGTGAACTCTTTGACGTAAACTTCCAGCGTATGTTTGCTCATGTGTGCGGCCTTTTTCGCCCAAAAAGATGCCGTATCTTTGGTCGCAATTGCCGCCACAGGCCGAATGGCATTGATTCCTTTGGTCGCCGCAATTTTTTGCAATTCCGGCATACATTCAATTTTTTTCAAAATGCGCAGTGCATCATCCACCGTATTGTGACTCATCCCCGCCAATTTCGCCGCGTATTCATAAATACTTCCAAACTTTTTTTGTTCCCAAATTCTATATCTTTCAACCTCCGGCAAAAGCAAAATACATTTTCGCATCCAAGTTTTAGCATTCGTTCCAAACTCCACAAACTGATCATGCACCCGCCTCGCACGCACCTGGTTGTCTCGTTCATTGGGCATGCCCGTCGTGCTATCGGTGCCGTTGCTCGCTGTTTGAGCACTGGTGTTTGGCGACTTTTGAAAGGTTTTGGGAACATCCAATCTCATTTTTGCATCCTCAACCGCTGGGTGTAGATTTGTGTTCAAGGATT
>Ga0207011_1154_pt1 | contig 14331 bp, 15 predicted proteins | sample Alteio_BWMinCont_79_FD_153466 | JGI IMG/M metagenome (GOLD analysis project Ga0207011, IMG submission 153466) | Enriched cells from forest soil in Barre Woods Harvard Forest LTER site, Petersham, Massachusetts, United States -... | ecosystem: Environmental > Terrestrial > Soil > Temperate forest >...
CCGTGGCCGCTGTGGCCTTTGCAGCTTCGCGCGGAGAGCTCGCACGAAGAGGGCGGGAAACGCGAATGGGCGGTGGCGACTACGCACTTCACAGGCGATGCGCAGGGCAATGTGAAGAAGCTGCATGCGGTGCGGGTGGGGCCTCCGCCGAAGTTCGAGGCGATTCGCGGGACGAAGTTTGCGCTCGACGCGGAGCTGGTGCTGCTGGCGATGGGATTTACGGGGCCGGTGAAGAGCGGGATTGTCGAGTCGTCGGGATTGAAGTTGGACCAGCGCGGGAACATCGACGCGCACAACTACCAGACGTCGATTCCGGGGGTGTTCGCGGCAGGCGATGTGCGGCGTGGGCAATCGCTGGTGGTGTGGGCGATCGCGGAAGGGCGCAAGGCGGCGGAGGAGGCGGCTAATTATTTGGCGGACCGGTCGCTTACGGTTGCGGCTCGGTAGATAATCGAGGCGGGAGGCAATCAATGCATCGAGCGGAGAGAATCCGGGTGGCGATCCTGGGGGTTGTGGTGTGCTTGCTGATGCCTGTGATGCACGCGCAGCCTAAGGGGAAGAAGTCGTACATGTTTCGCGGGAAGGTGGAGAAGGTGGACACCCAGACTAAGCGCCTCACGGTTGCTAACGAGAATATCGAGGGCTGGATGGGCGCTATGACTATGGCTTACGCGGTGGATAAAGCGGATGACGTGTTGAAGATGGTTAAGGTCGGAGACCAGATTACGGCTACTGTGTATGACGGGGATTACACGCTTTATGAGGTTAAGGTCGCGCCTCCGGGGAAGAAGTAGGCGATTCGGCCGACCGGGAACGCTTACGCGAAGAGCCGAGCGGAAGCTCGGCTGCAGGCTGAAAGCCCGCCCTACAAGAAAGACATAGAGAGAGTTAGAGGAAGTATCTGTAGGTAGAGTTGAGAATTACAGGAAGTAATCTTTGACCTTGTCGAAGATGCCTTTTTCGTGGGGCTCGTTTTCGGCGGGGAGGTGCTCCTGGAGCTGCTCGAAGAGCTTGCGCTGCTCGCGGGTTAGCTTGGGAGGAATGTGGACGTCCAGGTGAACGTAGAGGTCGCCGCGGCCGCTGGAGCTGACGCGCGGGACGCCGAGATTTTTCAGGCGCAGGCGCGCGCCGGGCTGCGAGCCTTCCGGAATCTTCACGGTCTGCAAGCCATCGAAGGTTAGCAGATCGATCTGCGCACCCAGCGCGGCTTGCGCCACGTTGATCGGCACGGTGCAGTGGAGATCGAACTCATTGCGTTCGAAAATGGGGTGCTCTGCGACCCGCAGGACTACGTAGAGATCGCCGGGAGGCCCGCCGTTGAGGCCGGGCTGGCCTTCCTGGGAGAGGCGCATCTGCGTTCCGTTGTCGACGCCGGCAGGGATGTTGACTTTGAGCTTGCGCTCGCGGCGCAGGTAGCCTTCGCCTTTACACTCCTTGCAGGGGCGGCGAATAATCTGGCCGCGTCCGCCGCATTGCGAACAACTGCGGCGCACGGAAAGAAATGCCTGTTGATAAATCACCTCGCCGCGGCCGCGGCAGGTGGGGCAGGTGACCAGGCCGTCTTCGGGCTCGGCGCCTTTGCCTTTACAACGGGCGCATTCCTCCATGCGCGGGACCTGGATGTCGGCGGTGAGGCCGCGCAGGGAATCCTCGAAGCTGATTTCGAGATCGTAGCGCACGTCGTCGCCGCGCTGGGCGCGGGTGCGGCGCTGCTGGCGGCTGGCGCCGAAGACGTCGCCGAAGCCGAACACGTCGCTGAGGATGTCGCTCAAGTCGGGGAAGCCGGCGGATGCGTCGAAGCCTCCGCCCGCGGCGGTGGAAACGCCCTGGTGTCCAAAGCGATCGTAAGCGGCGCGCTTTTGCGAATCGCCGAGAACGCTGTAGGCTTCCGCGGCTTCCTTGAATTTTTCCTCGGCGGAGTGGTCGCCGGGATTGCGGTCGGGGTGGAATTGGAGCGCGAGCTTGCGATAGGCGCTCTTCAGCGCCTGATCGTCGGCATTGCGCAGCACACCGAGAACTTCGTAGTAATCGCGCTTGGCCACGTTGGTTTAGTTCGTCTCCGAGTCCGATTCAGGATGTGCCACCGCGACCTTTACCATGGCTTCGCGCAGCAGCCGGCCCTTGAAATTGTAGCCGCGCTGGTACTCTTCGAGGACGGTGTCGGGTGGAACTTCGTCAGTTTCCATTTTCTCGACGGCGTGATGCACGTGCGGGTCAAAGGGACGGCCCACAGAAACTATCGGCTCCAGGCCCAATTTCTTGAGGGCGTCGAACAGGCGCTGGTAGATCAGCTCCATGCCCTTAGCGTAGCCGGTGGCGTGGCCGGTATCAGAGCTTTCGGACTTGAGGGCGCGCTCGAAGTCGTCGAAGATGGGGAGCAGGGCGCGCACGGCTTCGGTGGCGGCGTACTCGTGCCACTCGGCCTTTTCCTTCTCGACACGGCGGCGCGAGTTTTGAAACTCGGCTTGGGAGCGGAGCAGGCGATCCTGCAAGTCGGCGTTCTCGGCGGCGAGGCGGTCGCGCTCCGCGACTAACTCGGCGAGGGGGTCGGTGGGATCCGAGACGGCGGAGGAATCCGGCTCAATAATGCCGTCGGGCTCGGTATCTTTCAAACTTTTTCCACTCACAATTCTTAGGTTAACATCGCTGCCTGTGCGCGGCCGAAAAGACAGGCGACGCAAAACGATCGCCTGTCCTACTCCTACGCCCGCTGGAACGCTTGCCCCATGTGCTGCACGGCGGAGATGACGCCGCGGTAGTTCATGCGCATGGGACCGAGCACGGCGATCACCGCGGACATGCCTCCGGGCAGCATCACCGGCACTCCGATCAGCGACAGCTCCCGCATGGACGGATGGATCTCGGCCAGGCCGACATGCACGGCGAGCTCGCCCGAGGGGTGTTCGAGGAAGCGGTCGAGCAGCTCCAGGATGCGCTTCTTTTCTTCCAAAGCGCGGAACAACTCGCGCATTTTTTCCTTGGTCAGATGCAGATCCACCGCGAACAGATTGCCGGCGCCTTCGATGTGGACTTCCGGTCCGGCGCCGAGGTCCAGCAGACCCTTGGCGTAGAGCACGGTCAGCTTCTTCAGGATGGAATCGTAGGTGGCGGCGGCGTGGTCCAGGCGCTGAGCCAGCTCGCGGCGCACGTCTTCGAGCATCCAGCCGGAGAAATTGCGGTTGATGTAGTTGCGGATGGAGGCGAGCTCGTCCGGGGTGGACGGCTCATCGAGAGTAACCACGCGATTGCTCACCTGTTGATCGCGGGTCATCACGACCATCAGGACGCGGCCGCCGGGCAGGCTCACCAGCTCCACATGATCGAGGGCGGGGCGCAGACTCGGAATCGCGGCGGCGATACCCATGCTCTGCGTCATCTCGGTCAGCATGCGCGAGGTGTGCTCCACGCGCTGCTCCACCGTGTCCAGCTTTCCGATTTCAGAGCGAAGCCGGTCGATCTCCGCGGCGGCGATTTTGCGGAGGCTCAGGCATTCGACGTAACTGCGGAAGGCTTTCTCGGTGGGCACGCGGCCGGCGGAGGTGTGGGGTTGCGAAAGATAACCTTCTTCGTCGAGATCCACCATGACGTTGCGGATGGAGGCGGCGCTCAGGCTCACGTGCCAGCGGCGCGAAATCGAGCGTGAAGCTACCGGCTCGCCGGTGGCGATGTAGGCTTCGACGATTTCATGCAGCACTTCCCGGTGGCGGGGCGTCATTAAATTCCCTGAGCGTAAACCCACGATCTCCGTGATTGGGGCTCTGTAACAATTCTACGGAGTTGAGACGGCGGCGGTCAAGCTGATCGCGACACGGCGAGCCGAGCCGAAGCTCGGCTGCAGGCTGAAAGCCCGCCCCACTATAAGGCTTTGAGCAGGATTGCGGTGATATTGTCCGGACCGCCATGCTCGCGGGCGGCGGCGATCAGGGCCTTGCACTTGGATTCTAGCGTGCCGTTGGAGGAGAGTACACGCTGCAAATCTGCTTCACCCGCTACTCCGTGTAGGCCGTCACTACAGAGGAGCAACATCGCGCCGGGCGCGGGGCGGAGCTGGTATGTGTGGACGCGCAAGTTTTCCGACACACCGATGGCCATGGTGAGGACATGGCGCATCGGGTGCATCTTGAGCGTTTCCTCATCGATGCCCAGGCGGCGGCCGACTTCGTTGACCCAGGTCTGATCTTCGGTGACGGGGCTGAGCGCGCCTTCATTAAAGAGATACGCGCGGCTGTCGCCGACGCTGGCAATCAGAAGGTCGTCATTCAAAGAGAGCGCAGCCACCATGGTGGTGCCCATGCCTTCGAGGGTGGGGTCGCTCGAAGCGGCCTCCATCACGCGGCGGTTCGCTTCGTGAAAAGCTGCTACCAGTTTTTCGGAGTCGACTGCGCCCGCGTTCTGGTAAACCATTTCCCATAGAGTTTCCGCGGCGAGTTTGGAAGCTTGTTCTCCGGCCTGAGCTCCTCCCATACCGTCAGCCACGACGTACAGGCCAATGGACGGAGCCACCAGATAATAATCTTCATTGTTGCCGCGGACGCAACCTGGATCTGAAGCTCCAAAGGCTTCCAACATGAGCCCTCCGATTATACCCGTTTCCACGTGCGGGGCAAGTTTTTTTGAAGCGTCTTTCGTGTTGCCGGAAGCTGTGCTCCAGCGGATGCGGAGTTTCACGGTTGCGGCGGGTCGGGAATTGGATTGATCACCGATTTGAGTTGGCGATAGGCGCGTTCTTCGAAGTTGGTTTTGAGGCGTTCCAGGTTTTGCAGGCGGGCGTCGCCGGAATCGCCGGAGCGGAGGCCCTGTTTCTTCAAGCAGCGCCCGAGCAGCAGGGTGGCGATCTGGTCGTCAGGATTGCGATCGAGCGCGGCGCGGAAACGGTCGGCGGCCGCGGCGAAGTCACCCTTCTTGAACAGGGCGTAGCCGACGTTGAAGTGATACACGGGATCGTTCGGATCGCCGTCGAGCGCCTTGCGGAAATCGTCGAGGGCCTGGGGCAGATTGCGGCGGCTCTCGGCGGCAGCGAGGTCGTTGAACACCTCGCTCAGAGGCACGACGGCGGCTACGGTTTGAAGAGCCTTCTGCGCTCCCACGTAATCGCCTGCCTGAAACAGCGCGAGTCCGAGGAAGAAGCTGGCTTGATGGTATTCGACATCGGTGGGGCCGGCGTGCTGCAGCCACTCGGCGGCCTGCCGGTATTCTTTGCGCTGATAGTGGATCAGGCCGAGCTCGAAGCACGGGTGAACGAAGCGCGCATCCAGGCGGGCGGCCTGGGCAAAGTATTTCTCGCGCTGCTCGGGCTGGCGGGCCATGAGTCCGCGGATGTAGTTTTCCTCGGCGTCGAGTCGGATGGAGGGGCGGAGCGAACGGAAATCGGATTCCTCCGGCGCGAGCTTGGGAGCGAGCAAGACCAGCGCGCGCCAGGCTAAGTGAGCTTCGAGCGCGGGGAGATCCTCGAGCGCTCCGGTTTCGGCGAATTCGGGACTTTGACGGAGCTGGCGGCGGTCCACGATCTTGGCGGAGATTTTGAGGGAGCCGGCGGAGGCGCCGGGCGTGCCGGCGGGCGGCGCGGGCAGGAATTCGAAGGTACCAAAGACCACTTGCTCGGCGTCGAGAGCCTCGCCGGCCTTGATCGCGGAGGCTTCGGTGAGCAGCGCGCGGTCGCGCAGGTGCAGGCGGCGGTAGGCCTCCTGAATATCGTCGCGGCCGAGCGTGACCAGGCCGCGGGAGCTGAGCCCGTCGCGCAGATTTTCGGAGATGCTGACGCCGATCCAGTCGACGTTGGCGTTGGTGGTGGAGTTGGCGAAGGGCAGGACGGCGGCGGTATCGTTGGGTGCGGCGATGAGCGCGGCGGAGCAGGGAAGCAGGAGAAGCAGGGCGCGCCGCATCCTTACTAGTGTAATGGGACCGCTCCCTGACGGTCGCGGCTCGGTATCGGAACTTCTGAGCCGCGACGGTTACGGAGCGGTTTGCGGACCCAGCGCGTCGGGACCTAGCAGCCGCGCGGTACGCTGGTCTCCGGCGCCCCAGCCTAGCGACGCCATGCGCTCCAGGTTGGCGGAAAAAACCAGTTGAAAGCTGGCGGTTTCATCCGGAGCCGCAGGCGGGCGGCCGCGCATGGGCGTGACCAGCGCCAGATAGCGCAGCACCATGTAGACGTTGCCCTCGTCGGGCAGAGTGACGTCGAGCTCCTGAGTGCGCAGGCGGATCTGCACGCCTCGGGCAGTGAGGCGATGGGCCAGAAACGCGCAGCACTCGACCGCCGCTTCGAACCAGGCGTCCGAATCGAGTGGCGCGTCCAGATCGAGATACATGGTAACGCGCCATTCCTGATCGCGCGCGAACTCGCGGACCTGCAAACCGCCGGTGTGCGCGGTGGCTTTCCAATCCACGTGGCGTGCGCTTTCGAGGGCCTCATACGGGCGGATGCGGTAAAAATCGTGACCGCGGCCGCGCTGCATCGCGGCGATTTCACCGCTCACCGATTCGAGCAGCGCCTCGAAGCCCGGCTGCGGGTCCAGGCACGGATACACAATCAGGTCGTGACGCAGCGTGACCATCTCATGGCGGTCCGCGAATCCGAAAGGAAAGGCGGTGGTGAACTGGAAACTGCGCTCGCTTTGCGCGCCGCGGCGAGGGAAATAGAGCGTGACGGATTCGTCGAGAGCGGCGCCGCCGGGGATCACGGGGAAATAAAGAATGGCGTCGAACGCGCTCTGCGCCGCGCCCGCCAGGTGGATGCTGAAGGAGGGAATCCAGCGCTTGACGTTTCTGAGCCGGATGCCAGCGCGCACCTGGCGGCGGGCCGAGATGTGTTCGGGCAGCAGCAGGTCAAGCTCGAGACCTGCGAGACACAGACGGCTGACGAACCCAGAGATGAGCAACGTCGCGAACATCGCCGCGAGGATCAGGAACAGCAGATTATTGGCGGTGAGAAACGCGGCAATTCCGGTCATCAGCAGGGCGATGCGGAATACCAGTCCGGTGCGAGTGATTTGCTGGCGGCGCTCCGGCCACAGCAGGCCCATCTTTTCGCGCAGGTGTTTGAAGGAGGTCACGGCTGCGCCACCCTCGATGTGGATGCCACGCGTCCGATGGCGTTTACAAGCCTGCGATAGGGAATCTTTTCGAGCGATTCGAAGCCAATCCATTCGCCATCGCGCCAGCGCGAGCCTTGCCAGCGCAGCAGAATCGACAGGTGCTCCAGATTGGGTTCACCGGTGGGCGTGACGGATGCGAGTAGCTCGCGCACGCGATGGTCGAGCGACTGCCCTGCGCCGGAGGTTTCGGAAAGATAGACGCGGCGCGGCGGCTGCCAGCGGCCTCGCAAGAGGAACCAAAGATCGACGGCATCCGGATCGGCGGAAGGAACCACGGCGGCTCCGGCCAGACGGTCGAGCGATCCCGCGAGTTCCCCAGAAAGAGCCTGAACTTCGGAGATGCGCGTGACGCGCTGGTGCAGGCGCTCGGCCTCCTCGAATTGCAGGGCGGTGCTGGCGCGGTCGCGCGCGGCGTCGGCGGTGAGCCGCAGAGACGCGCCCTTCGATTGGAGAAATTCCTCAACGCGCGAAACTTCGCCGCGATATTCTTCCACGGAGACGGCCTGCTGGCAGGGGCGGAGGCAGCGGTTCATCTCGCCGTAGATGCAGCCGGGATGATTGGGCGCGGGCGCGAGATTTTCTTCGCAGCGGCGGATCTGGAACAGATCGAGCAGCGCTTCATTGAAGCGATCGGCGGCGGCGCGGCTGGCGAAGGGTCCATAGAACAGGCCGCGGCCGAGACGCGTGGTGATCATGGTGCGCGGGAATGGATTATCCAGCGTCAGGCGCACGAACGCGGGCGGACGCAGGCGCGTGAGGCGCGGCCAGTCCTCCGGAAAATACTGCTGGGCGAGCTCCAAGTGGACCAGCGACGATTCGAGCTGCGAGCCCGTCGGCCAATACTCGATGCGTTCGGCGACGCCGCGGAGGTTAAGAACTCGGGAGAGGCGATCGCGGTCGGAAATCAGGCGCTTCAGGCGGCGCTTGAGCAGCGCGGTGCGGGCGAGATACGGCGCGCCCTCCGCAGCCCACAGCAGAAAAACGGCGGGGCGGTCGGGGACCTGATCGATTTCGGCGGGCAGCACCGTCACCGGTTCGCGCATCGTCACTTCGATTGTAAGGCGTGCTTCTTGATGGCGAAGACCATCGCGCTCCAGGTATCATTGATCGAGCAGATCTTGTAATCGACAAGTCCGACGTCGATGGCGCCGCGGCGGATCAGATTTCCGTCGAGGTCATCGCGCTTGCCTTTGCGCCACAAGATCCACAGGCGGCTGTGCGCGGCCAGTCGGCGCATGCTCGGCAAGGCGGATTGAAACTCCGCCGGGCCGTGAACGAACCAGAGCGCCGGCTGGCAACCGCTGGTGGATTCTTCCTCGTACATCGCGCCTTCGGGGAGATCGCCGATCGCGCGGGCGTAGTCGGGAGGCGGATCGATCACGGCGACTCGGGCGTTCGCGACGATTCCCAATTTTTGCGCGGTGCTGCGCCCAGCCCAGCGATCCATCATCTGCGCGGGCTTCAGCGGATTCTCGGGCGGACTTGCCAGAGCGGAGCGGAGCGCGCTCTTCAATCGCGAGGCGGGAGTGTAACAAGCGTCCGGAATCAGGCGGCGCACGGCCTCAACTTTTTCAGGCTCGCCGTCGACGAAGACGATCGGAACGTGGCGCAGTTGTTTCGAGCCGCGTATGAAGACGGCCAGCTCACGGCCATGGGAGGGCGTGCGGGAGAGATCGATCACGATGGCATCCGGGGGCGTGTCCCGCAATTCGCGATAGTTGGCCAGACTGTCTTTGTAATCGATCTTGTGTCCGGCGGCGCGCAAAGCGGCGATCATCGGCCGGGCTTCCGCGGGCTTCCTGTGAAACAGACATACTCGGGCCATGCATCTCAGAATATCGAAGCTTTATGCTGTAGGCATGGTGAATAGAAGGGTGGCGTTGAGTGGCGCGGGCGCGCTTCTGGCGCAGGCATTGCTTTCGCAGGCGCAGACCGCCGGGGGAAGAAAGATCGTGTTCGAGCACGATCTGCCGGAGGTGAATCTAAAAGATTGGACGGTGACGGCGGTGGAGGTTTCCTACGCACCGGGCGAGGCGTCCGCTGCGCACAGGCATCCGGGAATCACAATCGCGTATGTGCTCGAAGGCGAAGTGCGGTCGAAGGTGGGCGAGGATGCGGAGAAGACCTACCGCGTGGGGCAGATGTTTGTCGAGACTCCGCGGCAGTTGCACGCGGTCTCGCGAAACGGCAGCACCACTAAGCCCGCAAAGCTGCTGGCGGTGATGCTGGCTCCGCGCGGCGCGCAGCTCACCACGCCGGCGTAGAGGAGGAACGATGGAATCACGACTCAATTATGCGAAAGCCGCGCCAGGCGCGTATCAGGCGATGGCGGGACTGGGGAAATACCTGGGGCAGTGCGGCCTGGAGTTGTCCCTGCTCGAACTAGTGCGATTACGCGCGTCGCAAATGAACGGGTGCGCGTTCTGCATCGACATGCATACTAAGGATGCGCGGGCGGAGGGCGAGACCGAGCAGCGGCTGTACATGCTGAGCGCCTGGCGCGAGTCGCCGTTCTACTCCGAGCGTGAGCGCGCGGCACTGGAATGGACCGAAGTGGTGACGGACATCGCGCGGGCGCACGTGCCGGATTACGTATATCAGAAGGCGCGCGCGCAGTTCAGCGAAGAGGAACTGGTAAATCTGACGCTCGCGGTAGTGGCCATCAACGGCTGGAACCGGCTGGCGATTTCCTTCCGCAGTGAGCCGGGGAAATATCAGCCGAAGAAACACGAATAGTTTAGTAGACCGGCCCGGCAGCTCCCCTACCGGGCCGGCCATCGCAAGCGCTGTTGCCAGCGCCTGTTCCTCCGACATACTTAAACGCGCGATCTAAGGGAAAAAAGGCTCAGGATATCGGGAAGTTTTCTTGAAGTTCTGCTAGTTTTCCGGCTGCCGCCTTGGAATCAATTGCTTGCGCGGCTGCGGCGACTGCCGATTTTAAGTCGCGGGCGAGATCCGCCACCACCAGTCCGGCTGCGGCGTTCACGAGAGCGATGTCGCGCGCGGCTCCCCGCTCGCCGTGGAGAATCGCGCGGATGATCTGAGCATTGCGGTCCGCATCGCCACCCTGCAGCGCGTCGAGCGAGGCGCGCTGCACTCCGAAGTCGGAGGGAGTCCACAGGTGTTTTTCGACGCGGCCGCCGGTGATCTCCCAAACGTCGGTGGGTCCGGTGGTGCTGACTTCGTCGAGGCCGTCGCGGCCGTGGACCACGAAGGCTCGCTCCATTCCCAGCTCGGCGAGCGCTCCGGCCATCAGCGCCGCCGCTTCGGGCGAGGGCGCGCCGATCAACTGCCTCTGCGCGCGAGCCGGGTTCGCCAGTGGACCCAGCAGGTTAAAAACCGTGCGAATCTTCAGGGCGCGGCGCACGGGCTGGGCGTGCTTCATCGCCGGATGCAGGCTGGGGGCGAAGAGGAATCCGATGCCGATCTCCCGCACGGCGCGCGCGGCTTCCTCGGGCGTCATCGAGATCCGCACGCCCAGCGCTTCGAGCACGTCAGCGCTGCCGGTCTGGCTGGACAGCGAGCGATTGCCGTGCTTGGCCACGCGCGCTCCGGCGCCGGCCATCACCAGCGCGGCGGCAGTGGAGATATTGAACGTTCCGGAAGCATCGCCGCCGGTGCCGCAGGTGTCGATGACGCCGGGCCCCGCATCGACCACGATCATGCGCTCCCGCATGGCGCGAGCGAAGCCCGCCAGCTCAGCGGCGGTCTCGCCTTTCATCTTGAGCGCGACCAGGAATCCGGCGATCACGCTCTCCCCGGCCGAGCCTTCGAGCAGCGCGCTCATTGCGTGGTACGCTTCCTCGGCGGTGAGATCCGAGCCTGCGGTAGCGCGGTGCAGAAAAGGCAGCAGAGACATGAAGACCCAGGTTCCATCATCGCGCACCCGCTGCCCTCAATTCGCTGTCAGCAACACCTTCAACACACCCCGCTCCGCCGCCCGAGCGAACGCCCGCTTGGCTTGATCCAGCGGAAATTCATCCGCGATAATCGCCCCCACGTGCACCTTTCCCGAGGCCAACAGTCGGATCGCAGGCTCGAATCGCCCGCAGCGCGAGCCAACCAGCGTCACTTCATTCACAATCGCCGGAGCCGTATCCACCTTCACCAATCCATGCACCGTGGACTTCATGACCACGGTCCCTCGCGGCTCGCACATCCCGATCGCGGCTTGCAAGCCTCCCGCCGACCCTGTGGCGTCCACCACCATCGGCCACTCCATCCGCGGCAAATGTTTTCCGGCACGCTCGATGGTCACGCCAGCGCGTTCCACCAGCTTCATCTTGTCGCGATGCCGCCCGAACAGATGTACTCGCGCCCCATGCGCCTGGAGAACCTGCGCCACCAGCAGCCCGAGCTTGCCGTCGCCGAGCACCCCCACCCGCATGCCCGCGGGCACCTGAACCTGATCCAGAATCTCGCACGCCGCCGCCACCGGCTCGATGAACACCGCGTGTTCCGTCGGCAGCGCCGCGGGCACGCGATGCAGATTGCGAACCGGTAGCGTGAGGAATTCCCGAAACGCTCCCGGATGCTTCACGATTCCCAGCACGGTGCGGTGCGGACAATGCCTCCCCAGGTCGCGCGCGCACCATTCACACACGCCGCAGGCCAGATTGATCTCGCCCACTACGCGTTTGCCGATCCAGCTCGCGTCTTCCGCGTGCGTCACCTCACCGACGAACTCATGTCCCGGCGTGCCGGAAAAACCGTAGTAGCCGCGCTGCAGCTCCAGATCGGTGGAGCAGATGCCCGCCGCCAGCAACCGAATGCGCGCGAATCCCGCGGGCACACGCGGCAAAGGTACGCTGCGCATTTCCACGCGCCCGCCTTCAAGATGAACGGAAAGCATTCTCTCACGCTACAGTAAAATAGATGACCACAGCGACGCCCTCGACGCTCGCGGAACTGGTGTGCTTCAACCCCGCCTGCCGCGCCCGCTTCGACATTACTGAAGTCCTGTACAACTGCCCCAAGTGCGGAGGCTTGATCGAAGCCGGCTACGCCCGCTTGACGGAGGACCCCGCCGCGCTGCGCCGCAAGTTCCGCGACCGCCGCGCCAGCAACGTCCCTCTCGACGCCAGCGGAGTCTGGCGCTATCGCGAATTATTTCCGTTCCTCAACGACTACGCCCACGTGGTGACTCTGCGCGAAGGCAACACGCCTCTGCTCGACGCCCCGCAAGCCGCCGAGTACGGTGGACTCAAGCGCATCGCCTTCAAGCACCAGGGCTACAATCCCACTGGCTCTTTCAAGGACAACGGCATGACCTGCGGAGTCGCGCAGGCCCGCCGCCTAGGCATGCGCCGCGTGGCCTGCGTTTCGACAGGCAACACCTCCGCGTCGATGGCCGCCTACGCCGCCGCGGCCGGAATCGAGGCGCTCATTTTCCTCCCGCACGGAAATATTTCCTTCGGCAAGCTCGCCCAGGCCCTCGAATACGGAGCCCGCACTCTCGAAGTGGAAGCCAACTTCGATCAGATCCTGGCGCTGGTCCGCGTTCTCGCCGAGCGCCTCGGCATCTATCTGTTGAACTCCGTGAACCCCTTCCGCATCGAAGGCCAGAAGAGCATCATGTTCGAATTGCTCGACCAGCGCGATTGGCGAGTGCCCGATTGGGTAGTGCTCCCCGGCGGCAATCTCGGCAACATCAGCGCCTTCGGCAAAGGACTCCGCGAAGCCAAGGATGCCGGACTCATCGATCGCCTGCCGCGCCTGGCCGTGATTCAAGCGGAAGGCTCCGCGCCCTTCTACGATTTCGTGAAAAACGGCGCGCGCGAGTTCCACCCCGTGTGCAAACCGGAAACTCTGGCCACCGCGATCCGCATCGGCGATCCAGTCTCCTGGCCGAAAGCCCTGAACGAAATTCGCGCGACCAACGGCGAAGTGGAAAAGGTGACCGAGCAGGAAATCGCCGACGCGAAAGCCATCATCGGCCGCTGCGGAATCGGTTGCGAGCCCGCCTCCGCCGCGACGCTGGCCGGAATCCGCAAGCTGACCGCGGCCGGCGTAATCGATCCCGAAGCCGACGTAGTAGCCGTCCTCACCGGCAACGTCCTGAAGGACCCCGACTACATCTACCGCTACCACACGGGTACCCTAGAAGCCCCCGGCGGCGTAAAAATAACGCCCACTTTCGGCAACCGCAGCATAGTAGTCCCGAACGACCCCGACAAAATCGCCGCGATGCTTGCTTGACGCAACAAGCGAGACTGCTGAGGAAGCAAGGGCAAACAACGCGTGAGTATTCATTGCTGCGACCGAATGGATTCAGACATGAGCCACGAATGTGACATTCATGAGACTCGTGCTGAATGCCCTGACGCTTTGGTCGCTACGATCGATGGTGGGTATGGTCTACTCATCCATGATGGCGGATCGTCCGTTATCGAAATTAGCTTCTGCCCTTGGTGCGGATCGAAGCTTCCTAAGATCGGCAAACCAACACGCTGAAGCTAAGCCCCAGTGGGGCAGCGCCGTGCGCTGCCACCTACCTCCGCCCAAACAAATGCTCCACCATAAACGATAGCGTCCGCATATCCGCCAGATCCGCCGACTTCGGCTCAAAGTGCGCCCCGCCAGGCCGCGCGAACGCATGCCCCGCATTCGGATATTCCCAAACCGTAGCCCTCTTGTCCCCTTGGAATGCCTCCCGAACCTGCGCCGCCACCGCCGGACCCGCGTACTGATCCTGCCCCGCATAATGCAGCATGATCGGACACGCCAAATTCTTCGCCAGGTCCACCCGCTTGTCGATCCCCACGCCGTAATAGCTCGCCGCCGCATCCGGCTTATGCCGCACCGCCGTCAGATACGAGATCAGCCCGCCCCAGCAATACCCGACCACTCCCACCGGCCCCGTGCAAGCCTCATGCTTCCGCAGAAACGCCATCGCCGCCGCAACATCGTCGGAAGCCTTGTCGTCATTGGTCTTCGCGCGAATCGCACGAGCCTTCTCGCCCTCCGTCTCCGCCAGTTCCAGCCCCGCATCCGTCCGCCAGTACATGTCCGGAGCAATCACCGTGAACTGCCGCGCCGCCAGGTGATCGCACACCTTGCGCACGCTCTCGTTCACCCCGAAAATCTCCTGGATCACCACGATCCCCGGCCCTTTGCCCTTGCGCGGAAGCGCCATGTATGCGGAAAACTCGCCGCCATCGCCTGAAGGAATGCGAACAGTCATAAGGTTCTAGCCTATCGCAGCCTGCGTGCCGCTCGCTGAGAGTAGGCGCATCCG
>Ga0207011_1155_pt1 | contig 14324 bp, 13 predicted proteins | sample Alteio_BWMinCont_79_FD_153466 | JGI IMG/M metagenome (GOLD analysis project Ga0207011, IMG submission 153466) | Enriched cells from forest soil in Barre Woods Harvard Forest LTER site, Petersham, Massachusetts, United States -... | ecosystem: Environmental > Terrestrial > Soil > Temperate forest >...
TGGTAAGGATCGTCCGCGCCTTTCGACGCCTCATATTGCTTACGCCAAGGTTGAAGGCCGCCATCGCGACGCTCGATCGTTTGATATCGACTTCGTGGACCCCGCTTTCCGCCTGACGCACTGACTTAAGCGATGCCTCGAACTTGCCGAGGATGAACGAAATGACCACCAGACTGAGCGTTCCCATCACAAACGCAATGAAGATCATGAACGGGTTGCTCACGATTTCGAAGGCGGGATGGATAAACCGAAGCAGCACGAACGCCACCACAAAGAACAGAATCGACCAACTTAGCTGCTTGGCCATCAACTGGCTGCCAATCAGCAGACGCTCCAAAAAGTAGCTGAACGGGATCAGGAGGAATAGATAGAAGATGACGCCGTTGACGACGTCGTTTGCCGTCGATTGCAGAACGGGATGCGCTCGAAGCGCCAGCCCCCACGCGGCTCGAGCATGGCGTTCGGCTTCAGGCCAATCCAGTGCCTTGTTGGCGGCGATCGCTTGTGCCAGTTCCTTTTCGGCGTCGGCCTGGATGTCCGCTATCCCCTTGCTCACGATTCGATATTTGTTGAACCGCGCCAGGCGAGTCGCGTTGATGGCGAGGATGTCCTGGGCGGAATGCAGGGGCAAGTTTGGAAACGGCCCGGGGCTTGGAAGGTAGCCGTCGCCCGCCTCGTTTCCTAGACTGGAGTGGGTCAGGATGAGGCGCGCTGCGCCGGGGCCGCCTTGGCCGAGTGCCAAGTAACGCTCCCCGGGCTTCACGAAAATGACTTGGGTGTCCTCAATTTCGGGGGTGAATTTAAGGTCGAAACCGGGACCGAGAACGCCGTAATCTTGGGGGTTGGCTCCGGTGACCGCGTCGCCGATCCATACCCACTGCAGTGCCTGGAGATCCTGCGGATCTACAAGGTCGTACAGGTCGACGGCGGTACAACGAAACACGACCAAGGGAGAAGACCGATCTGCTGTCTTGAGGGGAAACTCTATCCGGTAGGTTTGGTCGCCATAGGTGCCCCACGAGGGAGCATAGTCGATGTTTCCCGTCTTCCGGTCGATGTGAAACGCGGCCAACCGGGTCCAGTTCATCACATTATCCGGGTAGGCGGTGGTCGGCGCCAGCCCAATCAATCGGTAATTGGCATCTTTGTCGACGGCTTGCACCATGTCGCCGCGCACGCCCATCATCGTCTTTTGCTTCGACAGAACGCATGCTATGGAGTCGGCAACCGGCGTATCCGGTACGAAACTTTTGTTTGCATCGTACAGAACGACCTTGCCGCTGACCGTGGAGAATCCGCCGACTAGGCTCATTCCTTTTGGCGAACTCGGCTCGATCGGAAGGTGGTAATCGGACACGTCGGCCGTATCGGTCGTGTCGTTGAGGGCGTGGTGAAGCATCGCCGCCACCGTCTGGACTTGGCGCCTGATGTTGCTCAGGTCCACTTTTTCCACGGTGTCGAAGGGAGTGTCGAATCGCTCCCGGCTGTCCTCCACCGTAACGAATGTAAGAGCATTCATGCCCGAGTTGATCAGCGTTTCGACGGATAGGCACAGCGCCAACCCGAACAGGGCGAAGGCGATCAGAATCAGGGTCGCAAAGAAGTTTGCATCCGACGGGTGGCCCGCTTCGGCGTACTGTGAAAGCTTGACGGCGGCCACGCCTCCGTATACGGCATAGAATGCCCCTGTTACGCGCAGAGAGAGGTTAACCGGCACGACCAACCTCTTCCCAACCGCCAAACCCGACTTTGTTACGTCTATCATCGCTTCCTGCCAACTATAGGATAGCTCGGAAAATCGATAGTTGATAGAGTAAGTAGACTTTTACCTTCGAGGCGATGAATTCTGGCCAAGGAACCTAAGAATGTTAGGCGCCGGAAAGGCCCCAACGTCGCCTGACGTGACGCTCGAGCGATCCGAAGATCACGCGATCGGTCAGAAGTCCGAGCGCCATGATCACGATCATTACCGATATCACCTGACTCATATCGGCCAAATCGCGACCTTGCATCAGCATTTGACCCAATCCCAAGCTCACGAAGAGCAATTCGCCGGACATGAGCGAGCGCCAGGCATAACCCCAGCCAAGTTTCGCGCCGGTCAAGATTGAAGGCAGTGAAGCGGGCAGGAGCACATCCGTGTAGATCCGCCATCCTGGGGTACCCATCGTCTGCGCGGCCCGAACGTAAGTCGGCGAAAGATTCTTGACCCCGTCCTGGACGGCCACGGTGATTGACACCAACGAACCGGCAACAACCACAAAAAGGATTGCCTTATCGTTCATCCCGAACCAAAGCAGCGCCAGCGGCAGCCAGCAAATGCTTGGAAGGGACTGGAATCCGGATACCAATGACCCAACCGTCTGCTCAAGTGTCTTTTGCCTTGCCAGCACGATTCCTAGCGGCACGCCGATCACCAGCGAAATGGAGTAACCCAGAAGCACGCGTCGCAAACTGATCGCGGTGGCGTTGACGAGCACGCCGCTTCTAAACTCCTCCCACAGTGTTCGGGCCACGTGTCCTGGCGATGGGAACAGCGTGGGATCCCACACATGCCGCGCGGCAACAAGCTCCCATACACCCACGAGAAAGACGAAGAATAGAACCCGCTTGATGTTCCCTACCATTGCTTGCACTCCCGCTCGCTCAGCAAGCCGGCTGAAGTGATGTCGCTTTCGGCTTCTTCAATCAAGGTTCCCTGAGCAAGCGCTCGGGCGCGACGCATTTCGTGAGAAATCTGCTGCGCCGTCCTTGCCACGTCGACGTCGTCGATGTGGCGTGGGCGGAGAATTTGTACCGGATATTCCGCCTGTATCCGTCCGGGATCGGACGCCAGAAGCAGGACGCGATCTCCGAGGGTCACCGCTTCCCTAACGTTGTGTGTTACGAACACGACCGTAGCTCCGCGGCCCTGCCACAGCTCTTGGATTTCGACATACAGGTCCTCACGCGTGATCGCATCGAGCGCGGAAAACGGTTCATCCATGAGGAGCACCTCCGGTTCAAGGGCCAGCGCCCTCGCGATCGCGACGCGTTGCCGCATACCGCCGGAAAGAGTGTAAATATCGTTCTCAGCAAACTTGGAAAGCCCGACCAGGCTCAGAAAGTGCAGGGCTCTGTCGGCGGCTTCCCGGTTGGAAACACCCTTCTGGCGGAGCCCGAACTCCACGTTTCGGCGTACGTTTAGCCATGGGAAAAGTGCCCCGTCCTGGAAAACCAATGACCTGTCCGACCCAGGCTTGGTTACGGGTACGCCGTTCATTAGCACTTCGCCGGAATCAGGCTTCTCCAAGCCGGCGATGATATTCAACAACGTCGATTTGCCGCACCCGGAAGGCCCGACGAGAATCAGAAACTCGCCCGCTTCCACGTCAACTGAAATGCCTGACAGCGCGTGAACACGGTGATCCTGGTCTAGGAACTGCTTCTCGACATTTCTAATCGAAAGCTTCACCATTATCGAGTTCCTAACCGCGCCTGGCTGCGCGCCAGTTCCAGGGGTCCGGTGTCAAAGGCGCCGGAAAGATCGGTTTCACCCTTCAAATAACCAGCTGTTCGAGCCGCATTTGCGAAAGCAATGACGTTAGACCGATTCGGATCGTCGGTGAAAGCCAGCCGAATCCACGCCTCCTCTAGAACCGAAGGCGATAGCGCCTTTCCAGTGAGTCGCTTGAGTTCGGCATTGACCGTTACCTGTGCCTCTTTTGGATGCGAGTTGATCCACTCGAGCGTTGCCAAATGCGCCCGCAAGAAGGCTTCGACCGCATCCGGATGAGCCTGAGAAAATGCACGACGAGCGACGATAATCGTCGTCGTAAACGTCCGGTTTGGCCACAAATCCCGCTCATCCACCACCGTCTTCGCGCCGGCGTCCTTCTTCAGCCGCGACGCCCAGGGCTCTGGCACCCAGGCTGCGTCGATCTGCTTCTGGATAAAGAGCGCGAGGATATCGGGGTTCTTCACGGGGAGAACTTCGACCGTCCCGCCTTGATCCTGTGGCGAGAGTCCGCTTTCGTGCAAGAAGTGGCGCAACGAAACGTCTTGGGTTCCCCCCAGTTGCGGCACCGCAACCCTGCGGTGGTCCAAGTCCGCGACGGATCGGATATTGACCCCATTCCTCGCAATCAACGAGGCGCCGCCGCTGCATGCGCCGGCGAGGATCGTCAGCGCTTTGCCCCCCGATTTGACGTAGGTATTGATCGCCGGACTCGGTCCGACATAAGCGATGTCGACCTCGCCGGCAAGCAGGGCCTCCATGGCGTCCGGGCCAGCATTGACGACCTTCGGATCGATCCAAAAATCGCTCAAATCGCGCTGGAATTCTCCTCGCGCAACACCGACCAAAGCCGGTGCGTGGGTGAGATTTGGAAAATAGGCCAACCGCAGGGCCGGACGGTGATCCCCTGCTTGCCTGGAACCAGGCGATCCCCCGAATGCAATGCTGAGGGCCACAAGCAGCACGGTCGCCACAAACGCGACCACCAAGTCTCGACTGATCCGAGTTTTTCTAATTTGCCTGACAGACACTTGAACCCCCTGTTGGCGCTTTGACAGCACCTATCCGGGCAGCAGGAACGAATTCCTTGCTACCTATTGGGCTCCGACAAGAGAGTATCTGCTTCGGGGACCACATACGACGCTTCCGATGGCGAAACCGTAGATTGTTCGTATCTGAAGGGCATCGGCCTAAATTACGTAATCGAAACTGCGGGTGAGCCCGTCCACATTGGCAAGCTGTTGCTGGGCCAAATCGGAGAAGGTGGTGCGGTCCAGAACTTCCGACATCGCATTTCGAACCTCCTTAAACGCGTTGCGAAGGGAGCAAACTTCTGGATTTGGGCACCCGCACTCGCTGAATTTGGTGACGCTTACACAACTGATCGGCGCGATCGGTCCATCCATCGCCCGCACGACCGCGCCGAGCGTGATCTCCTTGGGCGCCATAGCGAGCGAATAACCGCCGCCTGGTCCCTTTCGGCTCTGAACAAAGCCGGTCATTTTGAGCGCGACGAGGATCTGCTGAAGGAATTTGACGGGGATGTTCTGCCGTTCGGCGATGTCATGGATCTGAATCGGCCCCTGTTCGTACAGAAGGCTCAGATCCAAAATCGCCCGCGTGGCGTACCGTGCCCGGCTAGACAGCATAGTCTAGTTTAGCGCGGCACGCCAACACTTGCGCGTTCCAACCTATTTTCGTATCGGCGGATACGCCGTGGGCGTTCTTGAGAGAACGATTTGATGGATGCCGAAGAAGAACCCGCCCGATTCGCCGGCCTTTCCTTGGCAAGTGAATTTCAGCACGTGTTCGCCTTTTGTGAGGTCAAATCGCCCAAGCGGATAGCCTTGCGGCATCAGGACGTCGGCGGCATAAAGGTTCATCGACCCGCCCACCGGTTTTCCGTCGAGCTCCGCAGAGTAGATACCGTAGTCGTAGCTTGAAAGCAGCGTCGGCATCACTTCATATCGGCCGGCGTCAACAACCTCAAAAAGAATCGTGACGCTGGCCCCCTTCGCATCGCCGTGGAAAAAGATGATGTTCTGCTCCCAAAAAACGCCTTTTTGAACTTCAGGATGGCCGTGCTCTGCGGTGACCTTCGGCAGCAGCGTTTCCGTGTCGATTACGGTCGCATTTCCGAAAGGCAGGCGGGCACGGCCGACGGGTAATTCGGGAAGATCGGTTCGAAACGGGGTTTGATACCAAAACGCGACGGATGTGAAATCGTCGGGACGCTCGTCGAACGACCCGTGCACGGAACCGTCCGGTTTGTTAGTCCACCCCGCGTGCTCGATCTCGGCGTGCAGGCTCTTCTCAAACGGAATCGGGTCCGGAATCTGCCAGCGATAGGCCGATGCCCTGTCACCCATCGAAAATCCGCCGGCTGCCGTTGTACCGGTATACAGCCCTTGCTGGTCTTGCAAGCCCCAGGCGTCGCTGAAGAAGTCCTCGGTTCCCGTTCCGGCGAGCGAGGCCTCCTTCTCTCCGTCAACGTAAAACCAATCGTCCCCTTCGCCGAACCAACTGTCTTCGTTAGTGATGACGCTCAACACGGTTCCGACATACTGGCCGCGCCCTTTGGTGTCGAGAATCGTGTAGTTTCGGCCGGATACCGCAGGCAGTTCTTGTCGATACAGGGCGTGGAAATACAGGATGTCCTTTGGCAAGGATCGATATTTTCGATAGTCGACTTGCCAGTAGGTCAGCGCCGCCGGTCGAACGCCTTCGTTGGTGAGCGTCATCGTGATGTGCTTCAGGTAAGGCATCTTCCAGTAGCAGTTCTTTGCCCTCCCCTGGCTGGTGTTTCTGACCATCAGCGAGTTCACGTCCTTTTCTCGCCCGTGCCCCACGGCAAAGAAATCGCCAAGCGGGACGTCCACGCTCGGCGACTTGGCGCCGTCGTAATACACCCTCAGCCGAAGCAGCCTTGGCCAGCCGTACTCGCTATCGGCGATCGTGGTCCAGAAATGGGTCACCATTCCCGGTCCGTCCGCGTCGAGAAGCGTTAAAGTCTTTCCGCCGTTGAGCCGCTTGCTGTCATCATTGCTTTTGGGATCGGGGTTGTGAGACCCTTGTCGCATCGCCTTGTATTGGGCGGGAAGGATCAGCGAATCCTGAACCGCCTGCGGAGAACTCGTGGCCAAAAGAAACATCGCCGCTAAGATCATATTGACCACATTTTACGGCGTTGCCGCCGCCGGCTTGCTGCCGTGTATCGCGTCAGCCCATTTTCAACGCAACCAGGCGCAAGAAGTCGCTCAGTTTCAGGGCCTCTACGACCAGTTGACCAAGGCATTTCTCGCCAGAGACGTCGCCACTGTAAGCAAGTTAATATCACCCTCCTACTCAGCCGGAGATTATGCAAAGCCGATCGACAAAGCGAAAACCCTCAACGAGCTGAAGCATTGGGACGGCAAGTTCAAGACGACAACCCGCAAAGTGCTTCACGTGGTCATAAACGGCGAGAAAGCCACCGTCTTGATGGACAGCATCACAACCGGCGACCTCAAAGACAAAGCCGGCGACCACAAGTACGTAATCAAAGGCCGAAGCATGGACACCTGGGAGCACACCCCAACCGGCTGGCTCCTGAAGCACGCCCGAGTCGTACAAAAAACCGTCTCCAAAGACGGCAAATCCCTACGCCCCCATTTGGGCGGGTAGTCCATAGCCGCTTCCGGGTCGCCGACCTGTCCGCCGTAGCTCGCGAGAGCGAAGGAGGAAGGCGACCGAATCGTCAGCCCAGGCGACCAAAGGTCCCTGTGACCGGCCATCATGGCCAACCCCACTGGGATGACGACGACTGATTCGGAAATCGGACTTGGAGGGACAGCAACGGAAATCCAATTCCGATGCGGGCTCCTGGTCCAACACTCAACCCCAATTACTTTCCCGCTGGAGGTAGCCCGACCTGGCAAGTATCAAAGGGCCCTGACTGGGAAGCAATAGGAGAGATAGGCATAACCATCGGCATCATACTTTTGCCAGAGATAACCATCCCCGTTATCGTGGCTGGAGGTGCAGTTGCCGTGGCCTTATAATTGCTAACCTGATTGCTCGCCGAGTGAGATGATCCTATCGCTCGGCGAGCTACATACAACTTTTTACTTGACCCTTCCCCGCCAAAACCTGGCACGCACCTAACAAATCATGCCAACTCCTTATCACCGCCCTAGCCTCTTCAACCTCTTCGATCTGAAGGAGGAGATTCCTCGGTCCTATCATCAGTTTCGTCGCGCAGTTTTTTCAAATGTCCCAATGTACAGCCTCGCAGATCTAGATTCGATCCGCAAAGGAGCTTTAAGCAAACTAATCGCTGGTTATTTCGAGAGTTCACAAACCATCCTATTCGTACACCTATACAAGGTTTGGCCGTCCGGCGAAATTCCTGAGCTATTTCGTCGAATTCGACAGTCCCAGGGACTAATGCAATCACTGTACGAATGCCCGGGCGAACTGATCGGACCTGAGGAGACGGACTATCTTCTCTGTCAGACAGCGTGCTGCCTCTATAATTGTTGGGACTTTTCTCTTTGTTCGACAGACCGACGCTTGCGGTTGTACGCGACACACGATGATGAATTGTTGTGGTGTTCCGACGATTCCGACGAGCACGCAATGATTGAGCAGAACCTACGAGACTTCGGCCTTTTACGTGTCAATATGCCTTGATGATGACATGTCAATGTCGCTAAAGGTTCGAAACGTACGACTCGCTGGCGACCAGCGATATGAGCCCTGTTCGAAAGAAAGACATGGAAGATGCATCTCAATTTAACAACATCTATCAGGCAAGCGCGCAGTTGGTGGGAACAGCGTTTTACAGCGAGGAAGAGTATAAGCTCATAGTATCGAGCACAGTCAGGCGGAAGGGGAAAAGAGTAATCCTGACAATTGAGACATCGTTCGTTTGTCCACCAGAAAAGCTATCGAAAAGTTGCTCATCGTCGATAGAAGATGATCTGCCACTTCATTTGATGGACCTTTCCCTATGTCTCAAGCACCTCTCGGTAACAACCGACACGACAAAGAAACTTCTGGACACTGGATCCGAAAGAGACTATTGGATCAACTCTCAATGGTGTATGTACCAGGTTCTCCTTGGAGTTTCCTTCTTAATGTATTCCAGGGACAGCAAGCGCTGGGGCGGCTTTCGATTTCTCTCAGTAATCTTTCCCAGACCGAAGCCGTCCACAAAGATCGAGAAGATATCTCAAGCGTGGCTAAAGACGTCCCCTGAGGCTGTGCTCGAGTTTGCGAACCACATTCACGAGATGTACGATCAGATTGTCGCGATATCGAACGCAAGAACCCCAGAGGATCTTGATGCAGAAATGCACGTTTACGTACTTGAAGCAAAACGACTCGCTCGTATAAAGGCGAAAGCGGACATCAGTTCCAATCAGTCACGGGCACGCGCGTCATCAGATCCGGGTGTGGAATAAGATATGGAGTAGTGGTGACCACCACATCACGGTCGACGGCTAATGATGATCTCAGCGATTGCGGATTGACGCGTGTCGTCTGAGTTTCAGTAGTAGTGAGGAGGTGAATATGCTGATAAAATCACATGGGCTCGTGGCTTTGATGATCCTGACGATTACGCCCATTCCAGTTAACGCGCTTCAAATAGCGGATTATAAGCGGAGTGACAGTTTTCACAAACACCTTGAGATACGCTCAGGTGAATACCGTGTGAAGATTATTGAATCAACTGTTCAGGCCCCTAAGACCGGCACAGGCAGCTACTGGGGAGGACGGGGTAAGACCGTTAACGCTGTAGCGAATCTCTCCATCCGCCGGGCGAACGAGCCAATCGCGGTTCCAAGATCCAGTTTCGCTGACCTGTCAAACGTTAATCAGCTTAAACTCGCCAAGATAAGAAACGGAGTGACTGTTAGGATTGAAGGCGGTGATGCCTCCGAGGGATATTATGCAATTATCACCGTTATAGATGGCGCAGTCGTGAAGAGGTCGGTTCACTGAGGCGAATTTCCAGAAAACTCATGGGAGGAGACGAGATACCACAACTCGGCGCCTCCGGATCCATAATCTACACTCCGCGTTCTGATCTGAGATCATATGACAAAGACGGAAGCGAAGGATACACTTAAGCATGGTCCACTTTTGGCGGTGTTTGACGCGCTTGAATTCTTACGCAAGCACACTATCGCAGATGATTTCGAAGACTTCGCTTCCGCGTATTTGTGTTACCGGGACTTCATCGTCAGAATTCTTTTAGTCGAACTAGTTAGTCAAATTGCCTCTGAGCAAGCAAGGGCTTTTCTTACGCAGGTAGCGAGAAATCGTACACATTTTCTTGTTCGCTATTACGCGATGAGAATCTTAATTGATCACGGATACGAAACTTGGCGTCCGAGTGGCAAGATACCGAGCTCGGACTATTACGCTTCTTTAAGCGCCTACGAATCGTATGTTTCCGGCTTGATGACGCTTGACGAGTTGCACGAGTTAGCTGCCGAAAGAAATAAATGGAATGGCGACCACTGGTATTGGTTAACTGAGATTGAAGAAGGATATATAGATAGTCTGCCCCGATCGAGGAGCGACCTGAGGGGGAAATCCGGTTTGACGCCGTAAATGTCCGATTTTAATTCATGTTTGAATTCAACTCGACGTTGAGTAGATCAAGGAAGGACGGTTTGGACCGGAAATCCCCCTCCTTCGGTTCGTTCCTCACCGATCCCTCCCTCGGCGGGGCGGGATTCGAGGCCGCGGAAGCCGTCGATCTGATACGCACCGAAAGGCTCTCGGATTGACAATTGGCTAACGTTTTGTGGCGCGCAAAGGTGCGCTTAGAATTCCTGCACAGACCCCCGCCGGGGCGAGAAACGGGCTTGAGCGACTGGGAATTGAGCTTCGTCGTCGAATGTTTTGTGACCTGCCCTCGCCACGGAGGCTATGGCGGCCGAGCTCAATGCTCATTGAGCAATCCACGATGGTTTTGCGATCGTCGCCCTATCGCGCGCATAGGTAGACACATGCTAACATCTACGCGTGATTGGACGGTTGCGGGGGGAGCTTCTTGAAATCGATGGCGCGATGGTTGTCGTCGATGCGGGAGGGGTCGGGTACGAGGTTCAGGTGCCGGATGCGGTTATTGTTCGGCTGCCCAAGATAGGTGACGAGGTGAACCTGCTGATCAGGCAAATCTTCCGGGAGGACGGGGTGTCGCTATACGGCTTCCTTTTGCCGTTTCAACGGCGGCTGTTCGACCTGCTGCTCAGCGTGAAAGGGTGCGGGCCGAAGGTTGGGCTGGCGCTTATCGGGCAGGTGGGAGAAGAGACGGTCGCTAACGCGATCCTTGCCCAAGATCCGAAAATCCTCACCCGCGCAACCGGAGTCGGCGCCCGGTTGGGCGAACGTATCATTCTCGAGCTCAAGGACAAGATCCAGGAGGAGGCGTTCTTGCGCAAGATCGAATCGGCGACGCCGGTCAGGAAACAGACGCCGCCGGGAGACGAGTTGGTGGAAGCCCTGCTAAGCCTGGGCTACCGGCGAAACGAGGCCGAATCGGCAGCTAACGAGGCTCGCGAGCAGGAAAAGGATGTTCAAGATCAGCTTAAGTTGGCGCTTCGCCTGCTGCAGCGATAACCGAAGGATCAGAACTCAATGCGTGACAACGAACTGAATCCCGACCAAAACCCGGAGGATCGAGCGCTCGACCTATCGCTTCGGCCAAAACTCCTGCGCGAGTTTATCGGCCAGGAACAGATGAAGGTCAACCTCGCCGTGTTTATGAAGGCTGCGCAGCAACGCGAAGAGCCGCTTGACCATGTGCTCCTCTACGGGCCACCCGGCCTGGGAAAGACCACGCTCGCGCATATCATCGCGAACGAGATGAATGCGACCCTCCACATCACCTCCGGGCCTGCGATCGACCGACCCGGTGACTTGGTAGGCATCTTGACTAATCTCGACCCCGGCGCGGTTTTGTTTATCGACGAAATTCACCGGCTGAGCCGACCGGTCGAAGAGATCCTCTACCCGGCGATGGAAGATTCGAAGGTTGACATCATGATCGGAAAGGGCCCTGCCGCACGATCGATCCGCCTGGATGTGCCCCGCTTTACGGTAGTCGGCGCAACCACTCGCCAGGGCCTGTTGACCGGCCCGCTGCGGGACCGATTCGGGATCATCTCCCATTTTCAGTTTTACAATCACGCGGACCTATACGAGATCATCAGCCGGTCGGCGGGGATTCTCGGATACAAGATCGACCAAACCGGCGCCGACGAAATCGCCCGCCGGGCGCGGGGAACGCCTCGAATTGCCAACCGACTGCTAAGGCGCGTGCGAGACTTCGCCCAGGTCGAGGATCTGCCTGCCATCGATCGCCACATCACCGAGAAGGCGTGCAAAGCGCTCGAGATCGACCACCTTGGCTTGGATCGAATCGACTTGACGCTCTTAAGGATCATGATCGAACGATATCGAGGCGGTCCGGTGGGTCTAGAGACCCTCGCGGCAAGCACTGGTGAAGATTCGACGACGATCGAAGACGTTTACGAACCGTACTTGCTGCAAATCGGCATGCTTCAGCGAACCCCCCGAGGGCGTATCGCCACCGATCTGGCGTACAAACAACTTGGCATCAAACCGCCAAAGCGCGTCGAAACTCCGGAGCTGGAGTTTGATGACCCCAAGACTTAGTGTTTTGAGTCGGTAATCGCTCTGCGCTGTAGCCGACGGATGATTTTTGCCGTCGAGGGGCCCTTCGCAGGCACAAACCATCCTGCGCCTACAGAACAGAACGGCGGAATTTAGTACATGACTCTCGCCAACAGAAAGTTGACGATGTAGACAAGCACCATCGAGATCACGACGGTGTTGGTCGTCGACTTGCCCACTCCGACCGCGCCGTCCTTGGTTCGCATTCCCTGCTGGCAGGCGACGAGTGCGATGATCAGGCCGAAAACCGGCGTCTTAACGACCCCCTTCCAGATATCTGCGGGCTGGACGTAATGCATGACCGAATGCATGAAGACGGCATACGGAACGTGCTCGGTGGCAGCGACTAACAATCCACCCGTAATGCCGGCCCACATACACACCAGTGCCAAAACCGGCAGCATCGTGAGGCCGGCGATGATGCGAGGAATCACAAGGTAGTTCGTCGGATGGACGCTCAGCATCCTTAGCGCATCCATCTGCTCGGTGACCGCCATACTACCGATCTGTGCCGCCATCGCCGATCCGCATCGCGCCGATACCATGATGCCGGCGATAACCGGTCCGATTTCACGGGTGACCGTCAAGCCGACGGTCGCGCCGACAAACGATGTGGCGTGATATTCGTTCAGAAGCTGAGATAGATACAGCGAAAGCACGGCGCCCGAAAAGAAGCCGGTCAAAGCAACGATCGGCACCGACGCCACGCCGATAAATGCCATCTGATTGATCGTCTCTTGAACTTCGAACGGCCGCTTTAGGCAGCGCTTTATCGAATCGCCCAAAATGATTCCCACCTCGCCGGCGAACGTGAGGAAGGCGACCACGGGAATCAAAATCGGGTCGATAATCGAAGTTGGCTTAGCAGCCATGGGAACATCATAGCCGAGCCGCCTCAAAGATGGTTCGATGCGGCGAGTGGTATCCTCTCTGTCCGTGGGCAAGACCCAGAAGAACTCCTCAAAGCGGCAGGAACGATTCCCCTGGGTTTTGTTGCTGGTGTTTCTGGCGACGATCTACCTGTTTTGGATCCTTCCGATCCAACTCGGATCTAGGACGGTGGACGTCCAGTTCCAAAAGCCCAAATAGTCTCGATAACCCTTTATGAAAGTTGCTCTGATCGGATATAGCGCCAGCGGGCGCAGCACTCTTTACCGCGCCGCCTCGCGCGGACTGGCCAAAGGAGATGTGACTGCCGTTCCCGTTCCGGACGATCGATTTGATACGATCGTGGCCCAAGTCAAGCCGAAGAAGCAGACCCCCGCCTCCGTCATCCTACACGACGATCTAGACCCGATTCAAAGCAGCGGAAAGGCGTTTTCGCTCAAGCTCATCGACAGCGCCAAAAAGGCTGACCTTTTGCTTCACGTGGTTCGGGGTTTCGATTCGCCGACCGTGCCGTACCATGCCGAAATAGACCCGATCCGTGATCAAGAAGCGATCGACATCGAACTCGTGTTGGCCGACTTGCAGATCGTCGAAAATCGCCTAGAGCGGCTGAAAAAGTCTGCGACGCTTAAAACGTCCGGGTCTCCCGACTACCTCGAGAACGATCTGTTCACCCGGATAAGGGGCCCCCTCGAAGATGGACAGCCATTCCGCGCGATGGAGCTCTCCGAAGACGATCAGGCGATCGTTCGGAACTATCAGTTTCTCAGCGCCAAACCGATGGTTGTGGCATTCAACGTCGATGAATCGTCTGCTGCCAACCCATCAGAGCGACTGAAGAAGCAGATCGACGAGTTAGGCCGACGAGAAACGCCTGCCTTTCCTGTCTGCGCCACCATCGAGGAAGAAATCGCTCAACTCGACCCTGCCGATCAAGGGGAATTCCTCGAATCGCTAGGGCTGACCGAGCCGGCGAGCGCACGCGTCATCCGCGCCGTTTATAACGCGCTCGGGTTGATCACGTTCTTCACCGCGGGTGAAAACGAAACCCGCGCCTGGGAACTGAGAAGGGGAAGCAGCGCTCTCAAAGCCGCCGGAACGATCCACAACGACATCGCCAAAGGCTTCATCCGCGCCGAGATCGTCCACTACGAGGACTACCTGGCCGCCGGCTCCCTCGACGCCGCCTACTCCGCCGGCAAGATGTCCCTCGAAGGTAAAGAGTACGTCATCCGGGATGGCGACTTGC
>Ga0207011_1156_pt1 | contig 14209 bp, 11 predicted proteins | sample Alteio_BWMinCont_79_FD_153466 | JGI IMG/M metagenome (GOLD analysis project Ga0207011, IMG submission 153466) | Enriched cells from forest soil in Barre Woods Harvard Forest LTER site, Petersham, Massachusetts, United States -... | ecosystem: Environmental > Terrestrial > Soil > Temperate forest >...
CTTCGCCGGAGTAGTCGTTGGCGGTCACATGGAGGATGTAGTCGCCGGGGGCGCTGAAGGTGACGGTTGTCGAAGACTTGCCGCTGAAGGGAAGTTTGGAACCGGGGGTGGGCTCTACTTCGGGGCGGTCCTTTGAGAATTTCACTTCGGCGGGGCCGCGGTACTTGATCCACTTGAGAGTTACGGGCGGGGTTGGGTTCTTGGGGCGGGCGCCGGACGAGGTCGTGAACTTGGCGTCGTCGGAGACCCACACGGTCAGCGTCAGCGGAGTGCCGAGTTTCACCGTGCGCGTTGCGGCCATGGCCAGCGGGCCTTGCACGGAGGGTCCATTTTCTTCGAAGCTGAGGACCGGCGGAGTGTTGCCTACCGCGGCTTCGACGAACGGCGAGATTTCGTAATCAGGTTTTAGGCTGGCGGGGATTACCGTGGTCTGGCCGTTGGCGATGATGGTCCAGGTTAGTTTGTTGTCGCCGAAATCGGCGGGGACTTTGATGGCGAAGAGTCCCCAGGCGCGGCCGGGATTGAAGTGGGTGGGCTGGCCGCGGTCGGGACCGCCGGGCTCGATACGGTTCTCGGGGCCGATGGGGACGTCGACTTCCTGCTTCTGATTGCGGTTGTAGTAGCCGAGTAAGAGGCTGAAGGTGCCGTCGGGATTTTTGAACCAGCCTTCGAAGGCTCCGGTTACGCTGGTGCCGGCTTCGTGGGCGGGCTCCAGGGGGAGAGACTGCGCGCAGAGACCGGAGGTTAGGAGAAAAAAAACAAGAGCCGAGCGGAAGCTCGGCTGCAGGCTGAAAGCCCGCCCCACTTTGCTGAGAGAAAGTTTAGCGGGAGGCACTTAGCGTCGGCTTTTTGTGCTGCGCGGCCCAGGCGCTGTATTCTTCATCGCTGATGTAGGTTACGTTCATCCAGGCGTGACCCATTTCGTCCACGGTGCGGTCGCCGAAGCCGACCCATTGATCGGGGTCGGGATTATTCGGATTGGCGCGGGTGTTGTCGTACCAAGCGGTCACGTGGATCATGGTGCCCTTCGGGAAGGCGGGCGCGGCGTCATCGGCGTAGATGTAGTTCGTCATCCAATTGAAGTTGAAATTGCCGACGTAGCTCACCATTTGCGTGGTTCCATCGGGCAAGATGGCTTCGACGGCCATGGCTTTTCCGCGGAGGTGCATGTGGGGCTGGAAATTTTCTAAGATGGCCGCCTGCTTGAGGACGGTGTAGTTGTTGGTCTCGACTACGGAGTTGGGCGGGATGTCGATGTTGCGTCCGCCGCGGGCCTGCGAGCCGTTGGAAGTTTGGAATCCGCGCAGGGCCTGGAAGCCGGTGAGATAGGTGCGGTACTTGGGCTCCTGACCTTTGGGATAAAGCCACACGCCTAGCTCGACGTGATCGCGAATCTCTTCGCCGACGGCGTGAATGTGGACGTCCCAGGAAATCTGCGAGCCGGGCAGGAGCAGCTTGCCGGTGTTGGGACGATACAGGTCGTAACCCTTGCCGACGGCCCATTCCATCAGCATGCCGCGAGCGGCGAGATCGGCGTCAAAGGCTCCGGGGGCGACGCTGGCGGGATCGTCCTGGACCAGATAGGCGACGGCGTGATGCGTGATCTTGCGACCGGCGGCGCTGCCGGGTCGCATCTCGACGGCGCGGACCCAGCGAGGCTCGGTGATCGGGATGTTGCTGGTGGGACGCCACCAGACGTCCTGATGATGCGCGGCCATGGTGTAGGGATCGGACTTGACGATGAAGTCGGGCGGGCCGAGCTCGGCTGCGGCTTTCCATTCATTCTCGGCGGGCCATTGTTTGGCGGCGGGCATGTCTTTGGGATCGCCCTGGGGCGCTCCGGCGTCGACCCACTTGACGATGGCGGCGATCTGATCGTCGGTGAGCGACATATCGTTCTTGAATTCGCGCACTCCGACGGTTTTATCGATGTGCCAGGGCGGCATCTGGCGGGCGACGACCCGCTGCTTGATGGATTTGGCCCAGGGGCGCGTTTCCTCGTAGGTGATCAGCGACATGGGGGCGAGCGACGCGGGGCGGTGACACTCCTGGCACTTGGCTTGAAAGATGGGGGCGATGTCTTTCGAAAAGGTGACGGACTTGTCGGCGGCGAGGGCCATGCCGGCGACCGCGAGGAGGCCGGTGGCCGCGAACAGTCGGGATGGGTTTAGTCGCATGATGTCAACATTGTATCGGCCTTAAAACACAGTGTCAAAGCGGTATACTTTCGGTAGTGTTCAAGAGCAAGACCGTCCTGGGGCACATTGCTAGAGGGGTTGCGGGATTCGCATTCCTCGCGATTGTGCTGGGGTACGGGGCGGAGTTGGGGTGGTGGACGCTGATCCCGGCGGCGGGTGCGCTGGCGTTCCTTCGCGGATGTCCGATGTGCTGGACGATGGGGCTGGTTGAGACGGTGTTGCACCGGCGCTCGGGCCGCGGGAGCTGCGGGATTTAACCACGGCCGCTTTTTCAGAAGCTGTGTAGGAGCACTTGTCCGCTCCCTTACGGTCGCGGTTCGGTTTGGAACTCATTTGGGAAGACCGCGAGACGGGGTCTCTAACACGTGAAGAGGGGTGATGGTGTAGCTGTCGCGGGTGAAGTCACGGGGGGGTGAAGGAGAAAATGGAAGGGTCGGACGGCTGTGCGGATTTATCAGGAACGAAGCCAATCCGAGGGGGACGCAGGGCATGGCCCTGCGCCACACAGGCTGAAGCTTGTGCCACTTCAATGGCTTGGAGCTCGCGGAGGGCGCGCTGGTAGGAGCGCTCGGTGGAATCGATGCGGCGCTGAAGGCGGTAGAAGGTGGTGGCGCCGCTGGCGTAGGCTCGGCCGTGGGGGGCGCTCTCGTCGCGCTTTAGCGGCCAGGCTAGTTGGTATTCCCAGATTTGAGCGTCCACTTTGGCTAGACGGCGGAGCTGCCAGTCGTCACGGATGAGGATGTCGACGTAGTGGCGCTGCTCGGGGGTGGCGGGGCGGAAGCGGTCCACGTATTCCTGGGTGAGAGTTTCTAGAGCTGCTCGGTCTTCGCCGAGGATGATGAGTGACTCGGCGTCGATGCCGGATTTCAAGGCGTTCTGCGACGAGTTTGCCTTGCCCTCGACGGTGCGCGGGCCGGTGGATTTTTGTGCATTGAGACGATTGGCCTCGATTTGTTTGACGGTCGCCATGGTGGTGATATTCCTCCTCACGACCTTCAATTAGCATGGGCGGGGGTGGAGGGGACGGAGAGTTTTTCGGGAAGTTATTGAGAAGGTTGCGAATATTGGGTGCTGGTGGCGTGTGACGCGCCACGTGGAACTCCGGGCTCTAGTTCCCGCTTGGTTGCTCGATGTGATCAATGACCAGCACATCCGCCGCAATTTTGACCGATTCCAGTTTTAGGCCAGCCTCTTCCAGGGCCGCGAACAACGAAGGAAGCGGAGTATCGTCCTGACCGGTGTACGTGGGCGACGCGAATTCGAACCGGAAGTTGTATCTATCGGTGAGGCCGGTCTTATCGGTTACCATCTGGCCGCCCAAGGCTGGTTCAAGGAACGGAGTCAGTGCGGACAATGGCTCGGCGCTGCCGCGAATGATGCGGCTCGGCCCGGGCGGGCTCAAGCTGACCGTGGTTCGCTCTGTTCCGGCGCTTTGCATGATCCCGGATTGATAGACGGCGCCTGCGCGGCATGTGCCTCCAATGGGCCGCGCGCCCGCTGAGCAAGCGTCCAGTGACACAGAATCCCGCAGCTTCAGCCCGCCTTTCGCGACAACCAGGTTGTACGCAGGAATGCTCCTGGTCTCATGGTGAAGCTTCAGCTTGAACCGGTCCTCCAGCATGGCTTGCAGCATGAGCCCGAATTGATCCATGGTTGTGTCTGGGGGGATTTTGGCGTTGATGTCGTAACCCGTTGTCTCGATCCATGCGGGTCCTGCAAGCTGTTGCCGCCTCACGCCGAAGGCGCTGAGCAAAAGATCGCGCAGGATCACGCTGTTGCCGGTGAGGCGTTCCGGATCGGGAGTGCCGGGGCCGCCCCGCATCATGCCGACAACCGGCGTTCCTTTCACGTCCACCGGCCTGCCGCTGCCAGGACGGATCGAGACAACCTCGAACACGGGTTTGGCGGGCGGCTGCGCTACACAATAGCTGGAAAGAAACAGCGCAGGAATTGCGATTGGTCGCAGCATACTACTCCTCTCTCCGCAGACGAAGAGTCACGCGCGGAATTCGTTGATTGCCCGCTGGGCGAGCCCTCAACGCTGCTACGCCAGCCATGCTAACAGGATCGGCTGTGCGCCGCTGGGAGTTACCTCTTCGCAGCGTAACCCGCGAGCACTGCGATTGGGTGGTTGGTCGCGCCCCATTCTGAGTGAGCCGTCATCACCTGGGTGCCGGTGCCGATGCGGACGAACGCTCGGAAGCGGCGGCCGGTGGGGGATGGCGCGCGGGTTTGGAAGGCTACGCCTGCGAAGGTGACTACGGTTTTGAGGATGTTTCTGCGGGAGATGCGCGGCATGGGGGAACCTCCCGGCCAAGATGGCGCAACGCGGAGACGCATAGGTTGAACTTCAACCGCGGATGAACGCGGACGGGAAGAGCCGAGCAGAAGCTCGGCTGCAGCCTGAAAGGCCGCCCTACTTGATTCGCGGCGGAGTATACTGACTCGTTATGACACGTTTTCCATCGAGGCATTACTTGGCCGTTTCGTTATTGCTACTACTGGCGGCTTTTGCGGCGGTTTTGATTTTGCAGGCGCAGGATGCTCCGGTGAATGCGGATAAGGCGAAGGCCGGCGGCGGCAAGGGGAAGGGGAAGGCGGCGGTCGATACGCTCGGGGAAGGGCCGTGGGATCTGGATTCGGAGAAGGGGCGCGTGCATGTTTCGGTGGTGACGAAGGGTCTGGATCACCCTTGGGGCTTGGCGTTTGTTCCGGGCGGGGACATGCTGGTGACGGAGCGAGGCGGGCGGCTGCGTGTGGTTCGCAAAGGCGTGCTCGATCCGATGCCGCTCGCGGGACTGCCTGAGATTCGCGTAAGGAGTCTGGGAGGTCTTTTGGACATCGCGCTGCATCCGAAGTTCGCCCAGAATCGGCTGATCTACTTCACGTACGTGAAGCCCGGCGCGGAGGATCCGGCGCATGCTACCACGGCAGTTGGCCGCGCCCGCTGGGACGGCGGCGGAACGCTTACGGACGTGAAGGATATTTTCGTCGCCGACGCTTGGTTCGGCGGGACCGGCGCGCCCAAGGGCTGCTGTGGACAAGGTCCCAACGATGGGAACAGTCACGGGTCGCGGCTGCTGTTCGATAGAGCCGGCTTGTTATATGTGACCAGCGGAGACCGGAACTACGGGGAGCTGGCGCAGGATCCTTCGACGGACATCGGGAAGATTTTGCGGATTCGCGACGACGGGACGATTCCTCCGGACAATCCGTTTGTGGGGAAGGCCGGGTACAAGCCGGAGATCTATACGATCGGGAATCGCAATCCGCTGGGGCTGGCGCTGCATCCGGCGACCGGCGAAGTCTGGGAATCCGAGTTTGGGCCGCGCGGCGGCGATGAAGTGAATCACATCCAGGCGGGGAAAAACTACGGGTGGATCATCGCGACGCATGGGGAGCACTATAACGGCGATCCGAGCGAAAAAACGCACCCGGGATTTGAGGAGCCGGTGCTGCACTGGGAGCCGTCGATCAATCCGGGGAATTTGATTTTCTACAACGGAGATAAGTTTCCGCAGTGGAAGGGCAACTTGATCATGGGGACCATGTCGCGATCGGTGCTGCGGGCGACTTTCGACGCGCAGATGAATCCGACCGGACAGGAGCGGATGCTGACGGAACTGAAACAGCGCTTCCGCGATACGCGGGAGGGTCCGGACGGATTCATTTATCTGCTGACGGATGAAGCTTTCGGCGCGGTGTTGAAGATGGAGCCGGGAAAGTAATGCACGGTCAGGGCTTGTCGCGCTTGGCGAAGGTGTCCTTGCCGAATTCCATGTGCAGACGGATGGACGATATCCAGACGGGTCCGCGATCCTGATTGTAGGCGGGATTGGTCACGTGCTGTAAGTCGAAGCCGGCGAAGAATCCGGGGAACAGGCGGGCGCTGTAATAGGTCTCCCAGATGGACTCGGGCGCGTAGCGCAGGCGGCCGTCTCCGATCAGAAAATCGTAGCCGCCGCGCGCCAGGTACAGAGCATGGACGCCGGAGATGCCGCTGGCCGTGAACTCGGTGGCGGCGGTGTCGAACGCGCGATGCCAACGGCCTCCGGTGACCGAAACCCCGGCGGTGGCGAGCCGATCGATCGCGGTGAAGGCGAAACTTTCCGTCTTGCCGTCATTCCAGCCGAGCCGTCCGAAGACGCCGATGTTTTTCGTGAGCTCCTGGTCAAAGCTGACTCCGAATCCATACTTGAGCGTGCCGTTGCGGCGAGTCGCGGTAATGTCCGGGCGGGCGCCGGTTTGCTCCGCCAGACGGATAGCGTCCGCGTAGGTTCCCGCGTCGGCGTGATTCAGATAGTGCAGGGCCCGAATGACGCCGGCGTGCTTTCCGATGGTGTAGCGGCGCTCGGCCTCGAAGACATCGCCGCGATTTCGGAAGATGCGGCGATCGAATCGCAGACCGTTCGCCACGCGGGGCATGGCGGCGCTGGCGTAGCGGAAGGACCAGTTCTTCAGGTGCAGCTCATGCACCCATCCCCAGGTGTAACCGCGAACGTCGGCAGGATAATCCCACGCGCCGTTATACATCACGCCCCAGCCGGTGAATTGGGTGCGCGGATCGTGCGAGTAGCGGTTGTCGTCGAAGAAATCCGTCACGGTGAAACGGCCGGCGGTGATGGTGTAGCGGTTCATCGGGCGAGTTCCCGCCAACTGGTTCTCATCGGTCTCGACAGGCTCGGTCTCACTGCCGAATCCGAAATCGTGCGACACGTAGAGGCGCGCGATGTAAGGCTTCGGAGTGGCGGAGGCGACGCGGGGGAGTTCGCCATTGGAAGAATTCGCCAAGCCGTCTACGCTACTGAAGCCGCGGCCGCCGGCGATCTCCGGATCGAAGACCAGGGCTGTGTTCTTCTCCAGGCGCAAGGCGAAAAACAAAGTCGTCGTGAGGGAAACATCACGCTCCGGAGAGTTTTGCAGACTGAACGGGCCGGAATAGGGCGAGGGAAACGTGCCGTGGTATTGTCCGATGGAGGTGGCTTGATAGAAGAGATTCCAACGCTCCGGTTCGGGGGGGGCCGGGGGCGTGGCTGCGCTTGGATTCGCGGACGGATCCGCGGGCGGCTGGGCGAAGCAGCTCAATCCGATGCAGCAGAAGAGCAGCGGCAGGATCAGCGGCCGGATTTCGAGGTGCATTTTCTTGACGAACATTCTTTCCGCTCCCTAAACTGTACTCAACCGCGATGACTTTCGCGTTACAGCGCGTCACGATGACAAAGAATGGAGTGATTCCAAAGAATCAGGGGAGCCAAATCTACAGCCGCGCAAGGCGGGAAGACGGAGGCTCCGCTGACTCGGTATTAGACGTTTCCGTTCGCAAACGATTACTGCTGTCAGACACGAAGGGCCTCCTTTCTTCTAAAATCGGTGCAGAGCAAACCGCACTGCATCCCGATCATATACCGGGTGGGGTATCCTTGTAAAGGCTTAGGGCAAAAATATTTTATGGCTCACACGACCGAAGAGAAAAAGAAACTGCTGAATCGAGTCCGGCGAATCAGAGGCCAGGTGGAATCGATCGAGCGGGCTCTCGACCAGGAGGCCGAATGCTCCGTGGTGCTGCACAACATCTCCGCCTGCCGCGGCGCCATGGACGCTCTGATGGCGGAGGTGATCGAGGGTCACATTCACTTCCACGTTCTGGACCCGAAGACCAAACCCACCCATGAGCAGACCGAAGCGGCCGATGACTTGATTCACGCCCTGAGGGCGTACTTGAAATAGTCCCCAGCCGCCGCAAGCTTCCTTCCGCTGCCGCCATGATGTGCTGCCGCGACAGCCCCTGCTGCACCAGCGCGCCGCTGGTACGGAATCCGCACTTGGTCGAGATCACCACGTCTTTCCGCACCCCGCCCAGCGCCTTCCCCAGCATCTCCTCGCTCTGCCCCTCCGTATAAACGTCCGCGGAGTTGAAGAAATTAATACCTGAATCCAGGCACTTGCGCACCAGCTCATTCGCCAGCGCCTGATCCACTTTTGAAATCGCCTCGAACATGCCTTTGCTCAAACCGAAAGTCATCGCGCCGAACGCCAGCCGCGATACCACCAGTCCCGTGTTTCCCATTCGTGTATATTGCATGCCCATAAGTGTGCCACAGCCCGCCCCGCGCTGCCGTAAACGCTTAGAATGAACCCATGGCGCTCTTGGAAGACGTCCGCTTCGGCCTGCGGACCATGGCGAAAAACCCCACCTCCACCATAGTCGCCGTGATCGCCCTCTCCCTCGGCCTAGGCGCGAACGCCGTAGTTTTCTCCATCGCCAACACCGCGCTGTTCAAGAACCTGCCTTTCGTGAGCGACCGCATCCTCTATCTCCACAGCCGCGATGCCGCCCACGCGGATTTCGGATTCCTCGGCGTCTCGCTGCCCGATTTTCGCGATTGGAGCGCGCAGCAGAAATCCTTCCGTAGTCTCGGCGCATACAGATTCAACCCCGCCAACGTGAGCGATGAGAGCGGCGTTCCCGAGCGTTACAATCTCGCGCAGATCACCGTCAACATGTTTTCGATCATCGGCCAGCCGCCGGTGCTCGGCCGTGATTTCACTCCTGAGGACGCCAAGCCCGGCGCGGCTCCCGTGATCGTCCTGGGTCACACCATGTGGCAAAGCCGCTATGGCGGATCCAACTCCGTCATCGGCCGCACCATCCGCGTGAACGGCGTGCCCGCCACCGTGATCGGCGTGATGCGTCCGGATTTCCGCTTCCCCATCGATACCGACCTATGGATGCCGCTCGACCCCACCCCCGATCTCGAGAGGCGCGAATCGCGTGCGATGAACGTCTTCGGAGACCTCGCCCCCTCCGCCACGAAGGCCTCCGCCGGCGCCGAATTCGACGGCATCGCGCGCAATCTCGAACGCGCCTATCCCGAAACCAATCGCGGCATCACCGCCGCGGTGCGCGATTTCGGCGAGGAAAATAACGACCCCGACGACTACACCACCCTCGCGACGCTGATGGGCGCGGTGGTTTTCGTTCTGCTGATCGCCTGCGCCAACGTCGCCAATCTCCTGCTCGCCCGCTCCGTCGACCGCTCCCGCGAAATCTCCATCCGCGTCGCGCTCGGCGCCGGACGCTGGCGCGTCATCCGTCAACTCCTGGTCGAAAGCGTCATGCTCTCCTCGCTCGCCGGCGTGCTCGGATTGCTCATCGCCATAGGTGGCCTCCGCGTATTCAGCGCCTCCGTGCATGACCAGGTCCCCGCCTGGATGACCTTCCAGATCGACTACCACTCGCTCGCGTACCTCGCCGTAATTTCTCTCGGAACCGGCCTGCTCTTCGGACTCGCCCCCGCCCTGCGCCTCGCCGGACTCAACGTCAACCTTTCGCTGCGCGAAGGCGGCCGCGGCTCCAGCGGCAGCCGCCGCGGACGTCATCTTTCCGCCGTGCTTGTAGTCGCCGAGATGGCTCTCGCCATGGTCCTTCTCACCGGCGCCGGACTCATGATCCGCAGCATCGTCAATGTCCGTTCCACCAACACCGGCGTCAACACCAGGAACGTTTTGGTGATGCGCCTGTTCCTTCCCAACGCCAAGTACCCTCACCCCGCCGACCAGATCGCGTTCCATCAGCGCCTCAAATCGCGCCTGGACGCATTGCCCGGCGTCGAAGCCTCCACCGTCGCCTCCACCATGCCCACCGGAGGCTCCATGAATTTCCCCTATGAGCTTGAGCACTCCGCGCCCGTCGACGAGAACCTTCGCCCCAAGCTCAATGGCCTGGTGATCAGTCCCGACTATTTCCACGTCATGGACGTGCGCCTCATCCGCGGCAGGGCGTTCACCGAGGACGATGGCTCCGGCCCGCCCGTCGTCATCGTCAACCAGCGCCTCGCCGAAAAGATTTGGCCCGGCGAGGACGCTCTCGGCAAGCGTCTCCGCCTCTTCGACGGGAAAACTCCCAAGCCCTGGATCACCGTCGTCGGCATCGCGCCGAACATCCTCCAGAACGGCATCGCCGTGTCTGCATACGATCCGCTGATGTACTTCCCCTATCGCCAGCTGCCCATCGACGACGTGGCGCTCATGGCCCGCACCCGCGTGCCTCCCGCGACCCTGATCAACGCCTTCCGCCGCGAAACGCAAGCCATCGATGGAGACCTCCCTCTCTACAACGTCCGCACGCTCGAAGAAAGGCTCGCGACCAACGGATGGGAGGTCGCCATCGTCGCCTCTCTCTTCTCGATCTTCGCCGGCATCGCTCTCGCCCTCGCCGCCATCGGCCTCTACGCCGTGATCGCCCACTCTGTCAATCAACGCACCCAGGAAATCGGAGTCCGCCTCGCCTTGGGCGCTTCACAAGGCAACATTCTGCGAGCCGTGTTCCGCCAGGGCATGCTCCAGCTCGCCATCGGACTCGCCGTCGGAATCGCCGCCTCCATCGGACTCACGCGCTTCCTCAGCTCCCTGCTGGTTTTGGTCACCGCCACCGATCCGATCACCTTCATCCTGGTCGGCGCAGTGCTCGGCGTCGCCGCCGTCCTCGGCTGCCTCATCCCCGCCCGCCGAGCCGCCCGCGTCGATCCCGTGATCGCGCTACGCTACGAATAATGCGCGCTCTTCTCATCGCCGCTCTGCTCGCGTCTTTCCTCACCGCGGACGCCCACGCCGCCGATTACGCCATCGGCGCCGACCTCTCATTCCTCAAGCAGGCCGAGGATCGCGGCACCGTCTTCCATGACAACAACCAGCCCAAGCCCGGCCTCCAGATCTTCAAGGACCACGGCTACAACTGGATCCGCCTGCGCCTCTTCCACACCCCCACCCAGCTTCCCAACAATCTCGAATACACCATCGCCGCCGCGCTATCCGCCAAGAAGCTCGGATTCAAATTCCTGCTCGATTATCATTATTCCGACACCTGGGCCGACCCCGGCAAGCAGTTCCTCCCCAAAGCCTGGGAGGACCTGACGCATCCCCAATTAGTCGAGGCCGTCTTCAATTACACCCGCGATACCATCGCCGCTTTTCGCGCAGCCGGAGTGCTCCCCGACATGGTGCAAATCGGCAACGAAATCCCCGGTGGCATGCTATGGCCCGATGGAAAAGCTCCCGCGAACTGGGATAATTTCGCCGCTCTCCTCAAAGCCGGCATCGCCGGAGTGGAAGCCGGCAAGGGCCTCCAGCCGCGCCCCCGCATCATGATTCACATCGATAAAGGAGGCGACAAAAACGCCACCAAGAACTTCTTCGATAAGATCAATTCCTACCGCATCAACTTCGACGTCATCGGCCAGTCTTACTATCCGTGGTGGCACGGAAGCCTGAATGATCTGCGCGAGAATCTGATCTTCATGGCCAACGAATATCAGAAGGATATCATCGTCGTCGAAGCCGCCTACAATTGGAAGCCCGCCGAATACCGCAATAAGTTAGCCCCGTTTCCCGAATCGCCCGAAGGTCAAAAAGAATTCCTCGAAGAATTAAACCGAGTGGTGCAAGCCGCCCCCAACGGCCGCGGCATCGGCGTCTTCTGGTGGGAGCCCGCCGTAACCGGCAATCTAGCCTCCCGCGGATTCTTCGACGACAACTTCAACGCACTCCCGGTAATCACCGTCTTCGACAAGTTCGGTCGCCGCTAACGCCCCGCCAGCGCAAACGCGTACAACGAATCCCCCGCCGCGATCACCACATACTGCACGCCATCCAGCTCATACGTCATCGGACCATTCGACATCGAAGCATGCAGCCCCGCGTGCCACAGCGGCACCCCCGTCGCCGGATCGAGCGCCACAAAATTCGAAGCCGTATCTCCCGCAAACAGCAGCTTCCCCGCCGTAGTCAGCAGCCCCGACCGCGTCGCGCCCCCCATTCGGCCACTTGTGACTCCACGCCACCTTCCCAGTCTTGACATCGATTGCCTGAATCATTCCTTCCGAGAATCCGCTACGATCGTTCCCGCCCCAGCCCTCCGGTTTATCGTCATCGTCATCGTAAATGTAGTAAACACTGAACGCCCTAGCCGCATTTACGTAAAACAACCCCGTCTCCGGACTATAACTAGGCGGGGGCCAATTAGCCGCCCCACCCTGATTCGGCGAAACCAACGCGCCATCCGGCTGCGGTTGCTTCGCCGGATTCGGAACCGGCTGCCCCTTCGCATCCACGCCCTTGGCCCAATTCGTTTTCACATACTCGGAACTTAAGATATTCTTCCCCGTAATCCGATCCACGACAAATAACCACCCATTGCGGCTAGCTTGCGCCAGCAATTTCCTCGACTGTCCACCAATCTCCGAATCGATCAACACCGGAGTCTGCACCGCATCCCAATCATGAGTATCATGCGGCGACGGTTGAAAATACCACTGCATTTTCCCCGTATCCGGATTCAGCGCGATGATACATTCCGTATAAAGGTTGTCCCCCTGCCGAGCCTTCCCCGCGATCACCGGCTGCGGATTCCCCGTGCTGAAATAATAAAGGTTCAACTCCGGATCGTAAGTCCCCGGCACCCACGTCATGCCGCCCCCGTGCAGCATCGCCTCCACGCTAGGCCAGGTCTTCGCCTCAGGATCCCCCGGATTCGGATGCGCATACCAGCGCCACTGCAAATCCCCCGTCTCCGGATCGTGCGATTCGATGTACCCGGGAATGTCCAGATCGTCCCCGCTCACTCCCACGATCACGTGATTCTTTACCACCACCGGCGCGACGGACCCGTAGTAAAACTGCTCCAGATCGCAGATTTCCCTGTGCCAGCGCTCCTTCCCATCCTTCAGATTCAGCGAAACAAGATTGCAGTCCGGTGTTTCGAAGTACAAATTCCCGCCCCACACCGCCGCCCCTCGATTCCCGATGTGCCACCCGCCCTTCGACTTCCACGCGTAGTGCCACAACTCCCGCCCGTTGCGAGCATCCAGCGCCCACACATGATCCGGAGCCGTAAAATACAGCACCCCATTCAGCTCAATCGGCGTACCCTTAATCGTGACCGCCGCATTCCCCCCACCAGCCGCCTGCCGTTCGCCGGTGCTCGCCCGATGAATCCACGCGAGCGACAACTGATTAATATTCGAAGCATTAATCTGCGCCAGCGAGCTATACCGCCGACCCGAATAGTCACCGTTATAAGTAGGCCAACTCTGCCCGAACACCGTCCCCGCCATCAACGCCAGCGCCGCCACTCTCATTTCAGTGTCTCCAGATAAGCCACTAAATTATGGATATCCGCGTCGCTATATTGATCCAGCAACTCATTGTGCGACTTATAAGGATCATTCAGATCCACCTTCAACCCCGCTGTCCGCGACCACGAATGATACTCCCCCGCGTCGCGTTCCTGAATAACATCAAGGCGCATGCGGAGGACAAGGGCGTCACGATCTGCATGGAGTATTTAAACAGCAAGGTGAATCACAAGGATTACATGTTCGATCACATCGCCTGGGGGGTGGATGTGATGAAACGAGTGAATTCTCCGCGGGTGAAGATATTATTCGATATTTATCATGCGCAGATTATGGACGGCGATATTGTGCGGAATATCCGGGATAACTTCCAGTGGATGGGACATTTCCATACGGGCGGGAATCCGGGGCGGCATGATATCGATGAGACGCAGGAGTTGAATTATCGCTTTATCGCGCAGGCGATTGTGGATTTGAAGTTCACCGGGTTTTTGTCGCATGAGTATAGTCCGGCTCCGGGGCACGATCCGGTGGTGGTGCTGAATAAGGCTCTGGAAATTTGCGATGTGTAGAGGCCTGGCAGTGTTGTGTGTGATCGCTGCGAGCGCGTGGGGGCAGGCGGGCCCTTATCGCGCGGATGTTGATGCGGCGGCGGCGGATCGAGGGAAGAGGGTTTATCTCCAATATTGCTTGAATTGTCATGGGGCGCAGGCTAAGGGGACGGAAGAGGGGCCGGATCTGATCCGGTCTGTGGCGGTGCTGCACGATGAGGTGGCGGCGACGCTCAAGAAACTGGCGAATCACAAGGGGGACTTGGCGCAGGGGGATTTGCGCGATCTTTCGGCGTTCCTGAAGCAGAGGGTGGAGGACACGGTTAAG
>Ga0207011_1157_pt1 | contig 14135 bp, 3 predicted proteins | sample Alteio_BWMinCont_79_FD_153466 | JGI IMG/M metagenome (GOLD analysis project Ga0207011, IMG submission 153466) | Enriched cells from forest soil in Barre Woods Harvard Forest LTER site, Petersham, Massachusetts, United States -... | ecosystem: Environmental > Terrestrial > Soil > Temperate forest >...
TTACCTGAACTTCAGAAAATTTGCCAACGGACGGGGTCAAAGGATTGCCATTGGCGGTAAGGGTAATATTTCCGCCATTGCCACCGCCCCCGCCGGTCGCGGCAGGGTTGCCACCTGCGCCACCACCACCGGAAGCATCAATAATTACGGCGAAAACACCAAAACCAGTAATAGAGACGTCTCCGCCATTCTGCCCCTTGGCGCCGGCGGACGCGCCACCCACACCGGCAGTGAACACACCATTACCTGGTTGAAAACCAAGTTGAGCAAAACCGCCGCTATTAATCACCACATTTCCACTCGGTGCAATAATAGATTGGTTGACCGTGATCGAATTGCCGGAGATCAAACTGACGGAGTTATTTAGCGTACCGGCAGTCGCTGTTGTGGCGTTGATGTTAAAAACATCTATGCCGGCAAAACCAGGGGCGCCGGGCGGCGCATAAGACCCAGTGACCGCACCGTCTGTGATTTTTAGATTTGCCCCGTTTATTGTCGGTGTCGTGGACCAGATATTTACCACACCACCAGAAAAGTTTTGACCGTCGATAACTGAGTTTGAGTTGTTACCACCGGCGATTAGAGTGATTGTGCCACCCTGGGCCGGCGTAGCACCGGTAGCGTTTACCGTCGACGCGCCCGGGCCTCCTGGTACGTCGCTTGCCACAATTGATCCGGAATTTGCTCCCGTGCCCTGGTAAGCCACCATCAAGACGTCGCCGCCCTTAGCGGTCGTGCTGCTAGTCGTGATTGCTGTAACACCAACATTTGTTTTCGATTCGTTGAACGTAATACCAGACAAATCGATATAACCACCTGTCGCCGAGCCGTTATTGCCGCCCGAGTTAGTGAGGGTGAGAGTATTTTTTGTATCACCTGTTCCGGAGGTATCAGTAACGGACGTACCGCCAGTAGTCGCGAAGAGGGCCCCAGCGATCAAAGTCAGATTACCGCCGTTAGTGGCTGCGGCTGTGGTGGATGTATCGAGACTGCCGCCATTGCCAATAATGTTTCCGCTGGCCACAATAGCCAGATCCGGGTCTCCGGTGACTTTACCTACGATGGTGATGTCCCCATTCATGTTGAAGTAGGTAGGATCCCCGCTTACAATAATATTGCCCAACTGCATATTATCTGTGGAGGCCGTAATATGCGAGCTTCCGGCAGTACCGTTTACCACGCCGGGCAGTTCACCGACTTCGGCATTGATTCCACCAGTGCCGGCATTAAAATTGACCTGCTGCGATAACCAATTGCCTCCGCTCACATTTATATTGTTGCTGCCGTTATAGTTTGCGGCGTTGAAATTGATATTGCCGTTTGCCGCCTGCACTGTGCCGTTTGCCCCCATCACATTGAGGTCACTTGTGGCACTGCTGTTGACGATATTGACGTCGCCTTTAGCTGAGCTAATCAAACCACTGTTTGTCAACGACGATGTATTGAGATTGACATTTTGGACAGCAGTCAACTGCGGCGCACCATGGGCGGTGCCGGTCGCAGCGCCACTGTTGGTGATTGAATTTGCTGCAATATTGAGCGTACCGGTGCTGCTCACCGTACCGCTGTTATAAAACGTACCCGGCGTCGTCAGTGAAATGCTTGCCGGCGAAACCCCTCCTCCACTGGCAGCAGAGGAAATCACGCCGCCGCCACCATTGAATATATTGGCGGCGGAAATAACATCAAGCACTTGCCCCTTCGAACCGGAAGAAACGCCAAGATTGATGATTCCCATGTTGACCAGGGAGCCGGTCAGATTGAGACTGCTCAAAGTGTCGACAGCCTTGACGCCCTGCGATACATCAAGAGAACCGATGCTCCCACCCACGGCACCATCCAACTGACCGACGCTCTTGCCATTGAGATTGAAAACACCGCCAGTGGCAATACCCTGAGCATTGACCGTCAGTGTCTGGTGCCCGCCGCTCAACACCTGCTGGGCCGCAACCAGCTCGGCTCCAGTCAGCTTGGAGCCAAAATCAATCTGCTGTTTCTGGCCGCCTATATCGAGCGTAATTGTGTGAAAACCAGCCAGGCTGCCTGCCGAAAAAATTGGCGTCGCACTGCCGAGGTTGATATCGGTGGCACCTGGAGCCTGACTGGCAAAACCGGGAGTGAAGGTTGCAGTAGTCGAATGCGACGCCGGCACCGTGGTTGCGCTGGATGTTACTGGATGAAGAGAATTTGAAACAGAAAAAGGCAGTGCGTGGTTATGACCAAAATTGGTTGTGCCTGGTGAATGATTAGCTCCCCATCCACTGCCATAAAGGGCCTGCCCCGAATGATTTGAGGTAAGAGGATTGAGCGAGTGGTGGGTAACAGGCATGGGAGTGACCGGTGAAAAGACCGGCAACGCGGTATTAGCCAGCGCACATGTAGCCGTCGCCGAACCGGTCATTGTCAGAGAAATGGAGGCGCTCAGCAGCTTTTGCCTGATGTTGTAACGCTCACACCCTATCGATTTCGACAAATCGAGCGCAGAAATGGCACTCTCAAGACTTTGCATAACGAGCAGTTCTCCGGCTGAATAGGTCAAGATCCGATGCCCAGTGGCTAGCAGGGGCCGAAGCTGGGTCCTGACATCGTATGCTATAGCAATCCCGCGTATATGTCTGCCTCGGAAATGTTTGCAGTGCAACAATTTGAGCTTGATGGGGCCAGACTGCGTTTACAGACAACTAAATCTATTTTCATAGTTGCGATTCGTAACCAAACGCCTCGCCAATCCGCTGTGCGTCGCAGTCTCTTGCGGTGCAATCGGACAATTGGGCGCAAACCAAAGATTGTGATTTGAGGCAATACCCACTCAGGTTGCGCCGGTCAGCCAATTGTAGTAACATATCTACATTACCCCTCGAGGTAGCAGACCATGTCGATAACGACCATGTCCAGCCGTGAGTTTAACCAGGACTCCAGCGGAGCCAAAAAGGCATCCAAAAAAGGCCCTGTGTTTATCACCGATCGAGGCAGGCCGGCCCATGTGTTGCTCAGCATCGAGGAATACCAGAAACTAGCTGGTCAACACACCAACATCGTCGACTTGCTGGCCATGGCTGGCGGTGACAAGATCGAATTTAACCCTCCGAAGATCAAAGGCGATTTTGCCAACACTTCGGAATTGCTTTGATGTACTTGCTAGACACAAATGTCATAGCCGAGCTCCGCAAAGCAAGGCGCGGCAAGGCAAACAAGGCCGTGACCGAATGGGCGGCGAGTGTCGCGCCACCGGCTCTCTTTCTCTCAGCGATCACGATATTGGAGCTGGAGATAGGTATCCTTCTGGTCGAAAGGCGCGATAAAGCTCAAGGTTCCCTGCTCCGAAACTGGATGGACAACCAGGTTTTAACGGCATTTGCAGAGCGCGTTTTGGCAATCGATACGGCGGTCGTGATGCGTTGCGCCAAACTGCACGTGCCTCATCCTCGTGCTGACAGAGATGCCCTGATCGCTGCCACAGCGCTCACCCACGGCATGACCGTCGTCACTCGAAACGTTGCCGATTTTAAGCCGACGGGCGTGCCCATACTAAACCCCTGGAAATAGGGGTTTAGTTTCTTTGGACATCTACCTAACCCGCAGGGATGTGGGCCAATTTCGTTATCTAACTGCCATCGCTGTCTTTGGTGGGGCAACCATGTACTGGTACTGATTGCCACTCAACTGCGAAAGGATAGCCGAGGTCTTGAGCACTGAGTTCACGACCTTGCGAGTATCAGAATCTTCCGCCCGCACCATGCTTCTCAAAGCACCAACATTCTGCAATACCGAGCGAATGTCAAATTCTGATTTGAAGCTCTGAACGCCATTGCCTAAATCCTTCGCAGCCATGCTGCGGTAGGTGGCAAACTGCAATGGGTTGATTTCTTCAAAGCAGTGTATTTGTTTGCTCGTCATAACAGCATTCTGCCCAGGAGAAAGCTTGATTGTGCTGCCACCGACAGTCACCCGCACAGCACCAGATTTGGTGTCATGCAGATTATATACAGCCAGTCCACCGTCAAATGCCATCACCATCACGACCGATCCGGCAGCAACATCCACTGTGCCAAAACCGGTATTCAACGTCGTTTGCGCCTTAGGCGCCAACAGCGTTGCACCATTGTCGAGAGTTTGTACGGCAGCATTGGAGACCCCGCCAGTCAGCACCTTTGTGCCGCGGGTGCCCGAAGCTTCACCAACAGTGCCGATTGCGTCGCCAATTTGGCCGCTCACCATTGTGCTGTTTTCAATAGCCGCGATACCGGAAGCCGATATGTCAGCCACGTTAGCGTTAATTGCCATAGTGGTTGGCAGGCTCCAGTTGAGCGTCGGCATCTGGTTAGATGCATAGACTCCAAGACTGGTGCTTTGAGCACTCGCTCCGCCTACTGACCCGATAGTTGGGTTGGTGGTTGGAGCAAAATTGTTTAGCGTCGGCGCGGCGATTATAGCGTTACCCAAGTTACTGACGACAGCTGGCACTGCAGCCGCAGCAGGAGCCGCGGCCACTGGGTCGGCGGTAATGTTGTCATTCCCGGTCAACACAATATTATTACTATTACCCCGAGCATTAAATACGATATTAGTGCCCACAGCATTGAGTGTGTTCAATCCAAAAGAGCTGATCGACCCAGTTGGGTTAGCGGTTGTCGTAAAGAAGATCTGACCTCCGCCGCTGGTGCTGTTTATGGTTGGATTTGGTGCAGCTTGAGCACCGGCCGCTAGACCAGTTACCGGTACAGCACCAATAACAATGCTCACCTGGCCTGTTGTCGGCAAAGTTGCCTTGGTGTCTATGTTTACGCCGCCTCCAATCACTATGAACCCTGATGTAAAATCATTGTCCTGTAACGTGATACTGCCGCCTGAAGAAACCACTGGCGCAAACGTGCCGGGAGGGCCGGCTTTGGTACCATCAGTGCCTGCAGGCACCGATATTACAGTGCCGATTGAGGTCTGCAAAGTGCTGCCATTTGTAACAATTAAGCCGCCGTTATTGTTCACAATGTCAATGCTTCCTGCTGCCGCAAGCAGTGTGTTTACGAACAAATTGTTGCTGCTCGATCCACTGGTATTTGTGAGAGTCAATGCTGTTAGCGGAGCAATACTCAGTTGTTGGCTTACGTTTACATTACCGGCAAAGGTATTGTTTAAATTGAGAGCACCGTTAACGACAACCAAATTAGGTGTCTGAATATTCAAAGCTGTCAGCGGCATCGTCGGCAGGCCTTGCCCAATAAAGAGTGTGCCTTTCGCCCCCGTAGCCAAAATCACGCCAACCCCTTCAGAGATGGTCGATAAGGGCGTGCCACTAGCCTCGACTTGCAGAGTACCCGATGCAGTCACATTATTATTGACCACAATATTCGAGCCAAACAATGCTGCATTTGTGACACTCTGGGTTTCGTTGACATTCAGTTGGTTCCCGGTAGAGGCAGTGAACGAGCCACTAGCACCCACACTTATGTCAAGATTTCCCGTTAATTGTCCCAATGTCAAAGCAACAGTTGGTGCGGCATTAGTCACGAACAGTGAAACAGTTCCGTTGGTCGCTTGCAAAGTCAAAAAGGACTGACCGGCCTTTGTTGCATTCGGTGTAGAAACACTGGTGGCAGAAAGGAATATCGAGTTAGCAGCTCCTGCCGCTACCTGCAAGACCCCGACCGAAGGGTCAAGAGTCAAACTGCCCGTGGCAGATATTGCTATATTGTCAACGATACCGCTGTCCAGCATATTGTTCGCGCCGTTGAGCGTGGTGAACAACTTGCCGGCATTTATGCCGCCGGTCGTGGATTGCAATGTAACGGAGGTGATGCCAGTGTAAGTGCCACCAATATTATTGGTGCCACCCGTACCGCCGATAGTCAAAGTACCCGCGTTGACATTGCTTATCGTCAGGGAGCTAAATTTTCCTGTCCCAGTGACAGCACTTGTGTCATTCAATTTAAAATTGGACGTATTGAAGGTAATCTGGTTGCCCGACACTGTGCTTGCAGTTTGGACGGTAACGCCACTAGGGCCAGAGACAGTCACGCTACTAGTGGCGGTGATACCGCCGACGATCCCATTATTCTTCTGGGCCGTGGTAGTGGCTCCGACAGTAAATGTGCCAGATGTTGACACCAGGCTAACATTGGCGAAACTGTTCAGGGTCGTAAAGTAGAGGGGGTTAACTATTAGGTTCGTATTGATGTTGCGGCCGGCCAAAGCAATGGAATTGCCCGTGCTGGTGAACAACAACCCAGCCGGATCAACATTAAGGATTCCACCAGCAGTAGCGGACACAAAACTTCCTGCAAGCAGTGAATTAAGCTCAAACTGCGGTTGGCCTGATACGACTGCCGTAGCCCCGATTGTCGTAGCCTGCCCGCCAGTCAGCGCAAACGAGATGTTGCTGGACGTAAGAATGAACGGACCGGCTTTGAATCCGCCGGTGTTGTTGAATGTGGATGCTGAAAATGACAGGGAGTCATTCAGACTAGCCGAGGCCGTCGTAAAATCCTGATAATTTCCGTTAAACGCGCCTTTGGTGAAAATGTTCAGATTGCTGAGCTTACCGCTATTGATACCAGTCGATAACGGATCGTTTGCGCCAGCTGTTCCCAGAGTGATGCTCGACAGTCCCGAAACGCTCAGACTGGATCCGGCAGGCAATGTCACCGAGCCGGTACCATTAATTGCCAGGCTTGTACCGCTAACGAAGCTGGCCAAGCCTGTTCCTGTTACAGCAATAGATCCAGCGTTGTTCAAAACATCCAGAGGAGATGTAATGGTAACGTTGGTACCGCTTATAACCCCTGGTGCAGTGACAGTTAAGGAAGTAGGCGCAGTAATATTATTGTTGTCCCAGCCGATTGTGTTTTCGACTGTCAGCTTGTTACCGGAGGCTAATGCCAGATTAAGAGTCGAGCCAGCTCCAGCAGTCATAACACTGCTCGCCAGGAGTGTGATGGTACCTGTCTGTGTAACGAACGCCGTGCTATTTGCAGCGCCCTGAATCGAAAGCGAAACTGCAGCCTTAGTCTGAATACTCTGGAAGCCCTGGCCGACACCAATAGAGCCTCCCGCACTTGTATTCAGGCTGACATTAGGTGCAACCAGAAAGGCGGTTGCCGGTCCCTGGGTGATTGTATCGGCTGTAAGAGAAACTGCGCCAGTATTTTTGGCAGTGGCAGTCACGATCCCGCCAATATTAAGCGCTGTGCCCTTCGCCATGGTGACAGAGTAAGTATTTAGTGCAGTCCCAGTGCCTAAACTCATGCTTTGCGATCCGTTGACAAAAACATTCCCTTTTACAGCACTGTCAGCCAAGACGTTTGCCACGACTGGAATTGCGGCGCCTGAAGCACCGATACTTCCCGTTGTGCTCGTAAGTGTAACTGTGGTGCCGGCGATTCCACCTACATTTGCGACGATGCCGCCTGGAGCAGTGATCTTCACGGCGCCAGCTCCCGTTCCAATGTTTGTTTTGTTACCGGCTAAAGATAAGGTTGCACCCTTCGCGGTTTCGGTAATGGTTACATTATTGAACAGCAAGCTAGCGCCCATGAATATGTTTGGCGCTGTCGACGTAAGAGTTACTGCAGCGCCAGTAGTAGCTGCATTACTGCCCAGATTAAAGCTAACCGCATCACTGTCCTTTATGAAAAAAGCCGGTGTGGTTGGGGTCAAAACCGAGCTGCCATTCAGCAATAAGTCCCCACCATTAACATTTGTCAGCAAAGGAGCGCCAGAGGTCCCAACATTTCCGCTACCATTAATAACAACAGATGAGGCTGAAATTACTTTGGTTCCCGTAATCGAATCATTTCCTGTCGTCGTCAGCTTGATTGTCTGGTTTGAAGGTTCAACAAGAGAAGCGGCAATCTTGAGACCAACCGCGTTAGTATTTCCAGTTTCAGTTAAATCTATGTCTCCCGTCGACGTTACGGTTCCATTTACATTAACCGTCTGAGCGGATGTGAGAGAAAACGCATTTCCGGTGCCACCGGAAGAAGACGATGCAAGCAAGCTGAGAGCCTTACCGGCGCTTGCAGATTCGTTTACGGTTACAGCACCACCGGTGGAGTTAACTGTGAGCGTATTGACTCCTGTATTAACGTTGATGGTGCCAGAAGCTTTGAGAGTCGATGTAGCCCCATTAATGATCCCAGCACCCGTGATAGTGCCGGCCGTAGCTGTCAGATCAACAATGTCCTTGCTACCAGTAATATTGTTCGCAACAGCGATGTTTCCTGCAGCTGTGACAGACAAGGTGCCGCCCAATGACGACGCGCTGGTCGGATTAAGGGTCAGGGTACCAGCCCCGGTAGAATTGACAAACAAGGACGATGTCGTGCCTGTCCCCGTAAAAGTAAGCCCGTTCGCAACCAGGGCTAGAGGAGCTTTGGACGTGCTGTTTGTCTTGCCGCCGGTGCTGATAGCGACGTTGCCGCTAGACGTAATACTGGTCAAATTGACGGCAGTGTTTGAATTTGAGGTTGTAGAGTATGTAGCTCCACTAAGCGTACCGTTGGTGATACTCAGAGTGCCGCTCAGAGTAGGCGTGCCGGCCAAAATGGATATATCGCCGCCAGTAATGTTTTGGGCTGTGAGTTGTGCCCCCCCACCAATTAAAGTCACCGTCCCGGTGCCGGCAGCAATCGACGCAGCACCACCACTCTTCACTGTACCCGTGCCTACTATTGAGCCAGAATTCGCTCCCGTGCCCTTGTAGGCTACCATCAAAATGTTGCCACCACCCGAGTTAATATCGGATACAGGGGCATTTTTTGTTGTAAGGGTCGAGCCAGAAAGATCAATAAATCCCCCCGTTTTAGACCCGTTTCCGGCCGCTGTAGAATTGTCGACGGTTATTGTGGCAAGTACGTCACCACCGCCGGTGGTATTCGTGCTCGGGGTCCCTCCGCCAGTGCTCGTTATGTTTGCCCCGGCAATCAGGGTTATCGCCTTATTGGTAGAGTCTAAAGTACCACCACTACCAATGATGTTTCCGCTTGCGACTATCGCCGTATCGGCAGATTGTGTCACTACGCCCGTTATAAGGATGTTACCGGCAGTATTGAAGTAAGTTGGGTCGCCCGTGACGGTCAGGTTGCCCAAGTCCAGGTTAGCCGTAGCTGCTGTGACATGCGCGCAGCCCGCGGTACCGTTCACAGCCCCATTCACTTGATCCAAACTAGCTTCGACTGTGCCCGTGCCGGCATTGAAATTGAGGTTTTGAGATAACCAGTTGCCACCAGAGACCGTAATATTGCTATTACCCGCGGTGGCGCCCAGATTAATATTTTGGCTTGACTGAATTGTGCCACCAGCACCTACTACCGCAAGATTGCCGCCGACACCGGACAAATTAACATTGCCCGCAGTCGAAGTAATCGAGCCGCTATTGGTGATCGTTGGCGCAGAAATATTCACATCCGAAGCGTTTGAAATCTTACCGCAGTTGGAGAAACTCCCAGTAGCACTCAGTCCAACAGCAGTGCCGGAGACGCCACTAATCGATGCTCCAGAAGCATTTGTAATATTGGAGGCTGATATTGTGTCAAGGGTTTGCCCAGAAGCGCCAATATCGAGCTTGCCCTGATTGACGAGCGTCCCGCCGAGACTGAGGCTGCTCAAAGAATCAACAGCAGTCACTCCCTTAGAAATATCGAGGCCACTGATGTTGCCCTTCAAGGCGCCGTCGAGGGCGCCGACAGTGCTTCCATTAAGACTAAAGGTACCGCCTGTGGCAACACCGCTGGCATTAATCACCAGCGTTTGCTTTCCACCGGAAAGCACCTGCTGCGCCGCCACTAATTCAGCGCCGGTGAGACTGGCGTTTGCATCAAAGGTTTTCTGATGGCCACCTATATTTAGAGTCAGCGTGTTAAACCCAGCCAGACTGTTTGCAGGAAAGATGGCAGAAGCACTGGCCAGATTGATATCGCCAGCTCCGGTATTTGAACCGGAAACATTTGATACAACGTTTGCGCTTCCGGTATGCCAGGTGTGGCTCGTGCCGGTCGGAACAACCGAATGAAGTGAATGCACGATAGGAGGGTTAACCGGATGCACCACATGCACCGGCCCGCCGCTCATCGCAGGAGAAAATACTGGAGCTGGCACATTGGCCAGGGAAGCCGTCACCGCCGCACTGCTTGTGACCGCGAGTGACAATGATCCGCTCAACAGTCTCTGCCTGATGCCATATTTCGGAAAAGCGATCTCGTCAAGCTCAGGGGATGATTGTTGAAAATGCTGCATAGTGGCGCAAAGCTCCATTCGAAAGTCAAAACAGTATGACATCGGCTTTTAGTGCCGATGATCGCAACGGACAATATATAAGATATCCAGTCAAATTTGTACGGCAAATTAGAGTCACCTTGGCAAGCGCTCGTGAAGGCCCAACCCCGCCTGTTCTGGCGAAGATAAATCTCCTGTCATTGTCACAGTTTTTATCTTATTGGCCGGTTTCGATGAGCACCTGCGCACCCGCAACCTTCTTTACATCGTTACTTTCCAGTCATCGCCGTGACCGGCGGTGCCTGCATAAACTGATACGGATTGCCACCTAACTGCATTAAGATCGCCGACGTTTTCAGGACTCGACCCATTGCTTTGCGAGCCCCCAAATCCTGATCGCGCATCAGTTTTTGTAATGCATCAACGCTCTGCATCATCGACACGATGCTAAATTCAGATCTAAATCCATTTATACCCCTCGCCCATTCCTGAGGCACAATCGCTCGATAAGCCACGGACGAGGCAGGGTTCATTGCTTCAAAGCAGCAGACTTTTTTGTCTGAAAAAATGGCATTCTGACCAGGCGCCAGGTACACTGTACGCTCCCCAATTGCCACCGAGACTGCACCACTCCTGGTATCGTGCAAATTATACACGGACAGTCCACCATCAAAGGCCATAACCATTACCACCGCCCCTGGTGCTACGCTGACCTTACCCAGTTTGGTCTCGACAATCGTCTTTTCACTCGGAGAAAGCAGAGTAACGCCCTGCTCCAGGGTTTTGACTATCGCGTTTGAAACACCGCCGGTCACTTTCCTGGAACCACCCGACAGTGGTCCTGAAACGCCGACATTTTTTGTTTCTACCTTGGTGCCGGTTACGGCCGGCAATGAAAAATCAGTCTCGTTTGCATCAAGTCTGGGCATAGAATTGATTTGCATGGTAGTGGGCAAGGCCCAGTTGAGCACAGGATTTTGCCTGGCAGTACTGAAGACACCACTTTGACTTTGTCCAATCGATGCGGTGTTTAGAGTTGCAGTTATAGTTGATGCGACACTTGATGCGACATTACTGGCCAAAGACGGCATGCTGCTAATGCCACCGACAACCATGCCGCTATTAACCTGGGCAGCAGTGATCATGGCCGCAGTCATGGGAGGCGGGTCTGCAGTTATGACGTCGCCGCCTTCGAGAGTGATGGCGTTGCTATTGCCGGCGCCGTTAAATACAACGTTTCTGCCCGCAGCGTTAATGCTATTAAGCCCGTTGGACGTGATCGTGCTTAACGGATTGGCGGTAGTGGTGAAAAAGATCTCGGCAAACCCGGTGGCGCTGGTGAGAGGCACAACCGGTCCCGGTGTCGGCCCGTGGAGGCTGACGAGTACAATCGGTATTGCCCCCATAATAATGTAGATCTGACCAAGCTCGGTACCAAAAGCGGAGCCGTGCATAGTCACATTGGGATCGACCACAATTGTGCCGTTTGTCAGGTCATTGTTTTGAATGTAAATATTACCGGCTTGAGTACTTAAAGAAGCGCCAGGCAAGACCACCATGTGGCCGTTTGTATTGGAGATTTCCAGATTTCCGGCCGTCGTGCTAATGCTGCCTATGTTGATTGTCGACGCTGCCAGGCCGGAGGAATTTACCAGATCGAGGGAGTATAACGGGGCGGAGCCCGGGACATTGAATTGCTGACTGACGGTAACGTCACCGTTAAATACGTTATTTAGCTTCAATCCACCGCTGACCACCACCAGATCCGGCGTGGATATATTGAGGGGGGCGACGGCGTTGAGTCCACCAATTCCAATAATCAACTCTCCAGCGCTCATCTCAAATCCCTTGGCATTGATTTGCGATGATTTGCTGTTTGAGGTTACGACCGAAAGAGTATTTGTGGCGGACACATTTGCTTTTAGATTTATCGTAAAGCCAGTCAGAGAGCCGAAGGACGTGCTCAGGGGTTCGGCCACAGTGAGAGAGCCCTTACTCGTCACCGCATAAGTGCCCGCTGCGCCCACCTCCAAATCAATGTCACCCTTCACCTTGCCCAGCGTAATCGGATTAGCGGTTTGCAGCGTAACGGTGGCGTTTGAACCACCCAGAGTCAGGAAAGGCTGCGGATTTTTGCTGTTAGGGCTGTATGAGAGGCTTCCGGCATTGATATAAATCACGCCTCCGTTTGCCACACCCAATGTACTCAAGGTGGCGGGTACCGTAACAGAACCACCAGCCGCCGAGATAGCAATGCTATCGAGGGTAGCGCCGCCCAACAATGTTGGCGACGTAAACAGAGAACCAAGATTGACACCGCCAGCGGTGGACTGAATCACCACGGACGAAATACCCGTATAAGAACCAGTCGTGTTATCGGCAATGGTCAGGCTGGTACCATTAAAATTGCTGAGCGAGAGGATGGGATTGGGCACCGCCACCGAGCCAACCCCGGTCACAGTGCCGTTCATCTTAAGCTCGCCGGTGTTTAGCCCAATCTGCGCTCCTGTGACACCGACGGTACTATTGATGGTCAGGCCGGAGGGGGCCGATATGTTGACGATATTGGCCGCCACACCACCGGCGATGCCATTATTTTTCAAATCATTTCCGGTTGCCCCCAGGACAAAGGTGCCGGTGCTGGCAGTGAGGCTGACTGAATTAAAGGTCGAGGCATTAAAATATGTGCTCGGCACGATTCCAAATGGCAGCCTACTGCCGGTCAATGAAATGTTATTGTTTGCTGCCGGGTTTAAATCCAAACCGAAGTTAGGATCGGTAGTGTTGTCGAGGTCAAGCACCCCGGCGGTGAAAACCGAGGCCGTACCGCCATTTTTACCTCCCACAACAATGTCGTATTCCAATGGCTTATTTTTGGCAGCCACGGTCGTACCCAGGGTAATATTAGTAGTACCGGTCAAGGCCAGGTTGACACTGTTTGAGTTTGTGCCGGTGTTAGCACTGCCATTGGCCTCGAGCACAAAAGGAGCACCGGTGAAGCTGCCGGTATTCTTCAGACTGTTGGCGCTAACTGAGAGTGAATCGGCATTGCCTGTGTCGAGGATAAACTGATTGTAGTTTCCTGTAAAAATACCGGTTGTGAAAATCGTCAGATTGGTGAGGTTCCCGGTTTTGATTGATGCGCTCAGCGGATCGTTCATTCCAACCAGAACTCCCGATGAATTACCGAGGGTGATGCCCAGCTGGCCGGATAGAGTCAGACTGGAGCCCAGGGTAACGACACCCGGCCCGGTTATAGACAGGGTGGTACCGCTAATAAAACTAGTCGTGCCGCCAGGGGTTATATTGATGGAGCCGGTGCCTTTCCCAGCGCTTATATTGTCCAGAACAACAACGGGAGAAGTGATTGTCAAATTGGTGGCATTGAGTTGTCCGGTAGTATTTACCGTCAGGGTGGTCGGTACAATAAGGTTTACATTGGTGAAGTCAATTGTGCTGCCGACCGTCAGTTTAGCGCCATTCGCTGCTGCCAAAGTTAGGAAAGTGGTCTTGGACGGGTCTCCCCCGCTGGGGGTATTGAGCGTTATATTGGCGTTCTGCGTGACAAAAGCATTGGTGTTGTCGGACCCAGTTGTGCTTGTTATTGTCAGCGTGCCGGTTGCCTTGGTCTGAATGCTCTGGAATCCTATGCCATCGCCGATAGAGGCATTGTTCGCTGTAGTGTTTAACGACACGTTGAAGGCGCTGAGGTTGGTCGTCGCCAGATCCTGGGTCATCAGGCCGCTGATATTCATGACTATCGATCCGGCCTTGGTATCAGTTACTTTGATACTGCCGGCCAGGTCGAGATTTGCCGCCGTAACCTGGTAGGTAGAGAGCGCGGTACCTGTGTTTAGCGTCGTATCAATAGCGGTTTGCACAAATACCGAACCCTTAACTGAATTGGCTGTCAGGGTCGACGCATT